>ERZ1026796.1024-NODE-1024-length-20055-cov-3.211160_pt1 | contig 20055 bp, 16 predicted proteins | sample MGYA00520874_ERZ1026796 | MGnify/ENA primary metagenome ERZ1026796 (study PRJEB33270, sample SAMEA104284474) | anaerobic digester metagenome | biome: Anaerobic digester microbiome; feature: mesophilic sludge digester; material: Anaerobic digester biomass...
TCATTGTTTAATATAAGCTTGCCTTTAATTTGACAAGCAATAAGGCCTGCTTTATTTAAACCATAAACAGTACAATTTTTGAAAGTAACATTTTGTAGTTTTACTATTGCATTTTCGTGAATAATTCCTGCAATAATACCAGTAGATCCAGTTTCGTAATCACCTATTATGAAACCATCAAATGTAATATTTTTAATTACTACTGTTACTTGGACTTGGTTTTTATCATCGCCAATATTGCCGAACAATCCAGAACCATATTTCTTATTTAAATAAATATCAGCACCTTTACCAACTGAAGCATATTCAGTAGATACTAAATTAGAAACAGTAGCTTTTTTTTCACCACCAAGGTTACCATCAAGTGTAAAATCCCTGTTAAGAGTAACGCTTCCATGTGATGCACCCAGCATGTTTACATCACCTTTTAACTTCATTGAAGAAACACCAGCAGCATTATCAGCCATTGCTTGGATAAAATCAGATGCAGAAGCGATTTCTACTTCTCCAGTTTGACTAACTGCAGGTTTTTCTTTTAAGTGAATCTTACCTGAAAGAGTATACCATCCATTTGCCATACCAGCATCAGCATACACTTCAGGGAAAACAACTTTATTATCCTTGTCAGCTAAAAGTATTCTGTTTAAAGACTGATCCCAGAAGAAATAATGATCCTTAGACAACGGCTTATAATCTTCAGCATCTAAGCCTGTCTCATTCAAATACGCCCATAAATCAACAACATCATCTGGCTCGTTAGTCACATCAAGACCTTCAAGTAATGTATTCATTTGTGTAACAGCTTGTTGGTCAGCAGACATATTTGCTCTCTTAATAAACTGTGTGTATCCAATAATAGATACTGTAGCTAAAATTGCTATAATAGCAATAACTACTAATAGTTCTACTAACGTAAAACCTTTTTGTCTTCTTTGTGTTTGCATAATTTTTTCCTCCCTTTATGCCTTCGAAATAAATATAATCGTAATAATCAGTATTATCGTTGATAATACGCCCAAACTAAGCCACGCATGTTTTGCTGGCACTTCCATAAGCATAACTTCCTTAAAAGTTTTATTTGCTTCCTGCTTTTGCTCTTTCATAAAGAAAATTCCTCCTTCGTTGCATATTTTCTAAAAGCTATCGCGCTTAAATGAAAACGCTATAACTTTATGTTATTATAGCAATAATTATTTACAAAGTCAAGATGTTTTATGAAAATTGATGGAAAATTCAACATAATTTCCACTTTTTTACTCTACCTTATAGAATAATTTATTTGCTTAGGATAATTTTAGCACTTTTTATTAACTAAGTCAATCTTTTTTTTGTTGAAAACTAGCAAATTAATTCACCATATTTCCTTTAAATAAAGCTTTTTTCCAATCTTCGCACTAATTAAATAACCTAAAGAAAGAACAACTTGCTTTATAGCAATATATTCAAATAAAAAAAGTTTTGATACTCTTGTATCAAAACAATATAATTTAATATGGAGCAAGTAACGGGATTCGAACCCGTATCTTCGCGTTGGCAACGCGACATAATAGCCCTTATACTATACCTGCAAGTATTAACATTATACTATAATCCCTTTAAAATTGCAAGTAGAATCTTAAAACTCTTTAGAATAGACAATCTCAAAATTGCCTTTATTATTTACTGAAAGTTCAATTTTTTTAAGTCTAACTTTAAAAGGTCGAAAATTTTCTGTTAGATTATTCATAATAATTTGTGATGCTGGTCCCTTATATAAAGTAATATGAGGTTTCCACTCATCTTCTGTTGTATAAAATTCAGCTTTATCTTTAAACTTTTCCGTATAATCACGATATAGTTTTAATAAATCACTAGAAAAATCAGGAAAACAAACAACAGTTTCTAACGTTAAATATTCCAAACGATTAACTTTTAAAACTATCTCTAAACCTTGTCTTGTTTTCATGAACTCATCAGTATGTCTAATTAACTTTTTTAAATTGATCTTGGGATAATGAACTAAAGTAAGGTGTGGTTTAGAAAGAAGGTCGTATATTGGAAAACTATCCTTTACAACCTCTTTTAAGTAATCTTCAGTTTCACTTCCAAAATTAAGAATTACAAATACATCCTTACCCATCTTATCACCTTTAGTATATTACTATAAATAGAGGAATTTGTCAAATAAAAACTCAAAAGAGCAAAACCCTTTTGAGTTTAATTGTGAGTATAGTTTTTGAAAATGAAATAATTAGAAAGAATTATTACACTGATTCTAGGGCATCAGGTCTTTTTATGTTAATAAATGAAACCCTTTCCCCAACAACTTCTAAGATGTTAAGTTTAATCTCCTTAACTTCTATTTGTCTAACCTGAATTCTTCCTTTTACTCCAACAACCGAACCTTTCTTACAGTTGCTTGCGACTGCCTCCGCAATTCCATCCCACAGTACAACTGGAACAAAGTCCACATCATACTCACCATCTTGATTCTTAAAACCCCTTTGAACAGCAATTACCATCCTACAAGTCTTAAGTCCGCTGTCTAAAGTAACTACTGTTAAATCTTCGACAGTCCTTCCAACTAGAACTAAATTGTTCAACATGAATCCATTACTAGCTAGTTTTCCTCCCTATTTCAAATTACGTACGTTGACTTGATTATACCAAAAATCTCTTAAAAAGCAAAACAAGGAAAGGCATAAACTACCTAGTTGATAAAAGCAATTTCCAAAAAAAAGACTGAAAATTTATTTCAGTCATTTTTTATTATTTTAATATTTTACCATTTCCAAAAACCATTGAATAAAACAACAATTTTTTTTGATGTTTGATTATATTTATCTAAACTATAAAAACTAAGCTGATTCTAAAGCAATTTCCATCATCTTATTAAAAGACTTTTGTCTTTCTTCAGCCGATGTTGCTTAATGTGTAACTAACGAATCAGATACAGTTAAAATACAAGCTGCATCTTTACCTAAAAATCTAGCATTGGAAAACAAAGCAAATGATTCCATCTCAACTCCTAAGCAGTTATATTTATCTCTTACATCTTTAAAGATATCTCCTTGATGTCGATAAAAGACATCTGAAGAATGAATACGGCCTAAACGATAAGGTATTTCTAATTTTTTTGCTGCTTCTTGTAAAGCATTAGTTAGTTCATGGCTTGATGAAATAACTTTTTCATCATAATCATATGCTACCTTCGCAAAACTAGACTCTGAGTATGAATCAGATACGATAACTACATCATATAGTTTTAATTCTTCTGAATATGCTCCCATTGAACCAACTCTAATAATTTTCTCTACATCATAAAACTTAAATAATTCATATGAGTAAATACCAATACTAGGCATTCCCATTCCTGATCCCATTACTGAAACCTTTTTACCTTTATAATAGCCTGTAAAACCAAACATATTACGAACGCCATTAACTCTTGTTACGTCTTCTAAATATGTCTTGGCAATAAATTCTGCTCTTAAAGGATCTCCTGGCATTAAAACAGTTTTTCCAAATAAATCTTTATGTTTTGCTTCAATATGTGGTGTAGGTATTGACATTATTTTTCCTCCCCTAATTCTTCCATAATTTTTACACTACTAGAACAACCAATTCTTGTAGCACCAGCTTCAACCATTGCTTTTAAAGTAGCAAGATCTCTAATCCCACCACTTGCTTTTACTTCCATAGAAGGACTAATTGACTCTTTCATTAACTTAACATCTTCTACTTTAGCACCACCAGTGCCAAAGCCAGTTGATGTCTTCACAAAATCTGCCCCAACTTCGCTTGCTATCTTACAAACTTCTTCAATTTCTTCTTTAGTTAAGTAACAAGTCTCTAAAATAACTTTTAAAGTTTTTTTACCAAAAAGGATGTTCATCTTACAAGCATTGTGCACTTTTTCAATATCACGTCTAACATATTCCCAGTTATGGTCTTTAACCATCCCAACATTAACTACCATATCAATTTCATCAGCCCCATTTTTAATAGCATCTAAAGCTTCTGCTTTTTTCATTTCAAAAGTATTAGCTCCTAAAGGAAAACCAACAACAGTTGCAACTAAAACGTTAGAGCCTTTTAATTGTTCTTTAGCTAATCTTACATAACAAGGATTAACACAAACAGCCTTAAAACTATACTGTTTAGCCTCATCACATAATTTCTTGATATCACTTATTTTCGCTGTTGCACCTAATAAAGTGTGATCAATATACGAGTTGTACATATTCATAACCTCCTTGTACTTTACTTAAAAACTTAGGGAAAAAGATACTAGCAATTCCAAACAAAAAGATTGTATAGATACTCAATCCTTGAGTAAACTTAAAATCCGTTAAGATTGTAGCTAGAATACAGAAAACTAAAGCCATCACAAAAAAGATAATTTCTGCTCCTAGTTTTGCTTTACCTGCATTACCTTTAAATCTATATAAAAGTGACCCTACTACAGTATCACCTGCTAGTGGCGGTAAATTAGCTGTAACTACGAACGCACTACCAAAAGGTGTCATAAATCCACCTAAAGTAAAGAAAATAGGACCAGTAATCTCATTAAACTCTAGCCACTTAAGCGTCCATAAAGCCCCATCTAAAGCATAACCAAAAGCAAAACTAATTGGTATTGCCAGTAATCTTGCAAGTGATGGTTTTATCAATTCTGAAATTACAACTAAAAGAACGTTAATAATAATTGTCGCTTCCCCAATTGTAAGTTTATCAAATAAATACTTTAAACTTAATGATGATGCATCAATTGAACAAAGGCCATATCCTGCTTTAAACATAAATGCAACACCATAAGATATTACTACCATTCCAAAAATATAAAATATTATTCTTTTAACTATTTTGTTCATCGATTAAATCACATAATCTTAAGTTAGTATAATTGATATGATCAATTGCGAACTTTCTCAACTTAGATGCAACCTTCCTACTGCTTCTTGCTTGTTTTTCTCTTAAGATATACATATCAGGAAGTACTGCCTCAATCTCAATCAAATACTTACCCATTATACTAAAGAAATCAGCTCTTGGAACTAAGATTACATTGTTTAACTCATCGTGGACATAGATGTAATCTAAATGAGGCGGGAAGATTGTAGCTTCTCCTACTCTAAACATACAACTAATTCCAAAATCTTTTGTAATTGAATCTTCAATTGCTTGGACCTTAGGAACTGTAATCTTTCTTCCTTCGTAAAATGTAGCAAGTTGTTCAATTGATCTTTGATACTTGCAAATCTCACTTAACTTCTTAGAATCATAAGGTCTCTTATTACCATAACCATAATCTTCAATATACTTTTGTCTCATACTATTAAAGAGATTATCTAAGTCTACAATATTAAACTCTTGCACATCTTTAAAACTATCATGATAAATAGCTAAATCAAAACTACGACACAATTTAGAAATAATTGCAAAGATTTCTTTAGCTAAATATGATGGAATCATAATTGGAAGTTCAATCATAAAGTTCACATTTGAATATTTTGGATTTAACTTATAAATATCTTTTACTAAGCTTTTCTTAGTAATTAAATAACGATAAGAAAAACGAAAATCTTCATCCTTAGCGATAATTTGTACATCATCTTCAGTATAAAAGATCTCAAAATATCCAAGTTGGTCAAAAAAGTCAAATACTCTTGCAAAGTCTAACTTATCTAAACTGTTATCACGAAAAAAATGTAAATTAATAGGCATCCTATTCCTCCTTGTTTTTTATAACTTTAGCGCACCTAGCGCATAGATTGTCTTCATCAACTTCATCTTTAATTTGCCAGCAACGGTCACACTTATAACCATCTTTAGCTGTTACACAAATTAAACCTGATTCATATGCGTCGCCTTCTTTTAGGCTATCATCTACTTTAAACTCAGCTACGATAAAAACTAAAGCTAAGTCAGTCTTTAATGAACTAATTAGTTCCTTTACTTCTTTAGTTGGCTTAATAACAACTTTACTTACTAAAGATTTACCAATAACTTTATTAGTACGAGCAACTTCTAAGGCCTTTAAAACATCATCTCTTAATTTTAAGAACTTTTCATATTTTTCTTCTAATTCCTTAGCATTCTTATACTCTTTAGCTTCAGGCATATTTTCTAAATAAACTGACTTTTCTTTTGTATTAGACATCATTTGGTATACTTCTTCAGTTGTATGAGGAAGAATTGGATTAAGTAGTCTAACTAAAGTAAATAAATTCTCATAGAAAACTGTTTGCATGCGGCGTCTTAAAAGACTATTAGCTGCCTCTACATAAACAACATCTTTTGAATAATCTAAGTAAAACGAAGATAAAATGTTAGTCATATAGTTTAACACTAAATGATAAACAGTTGCAAAGTCATATTCATCATAAGCGCATCTTACATCTTTAATTAACTGATTCAGTCTTACAATAATATATTGATCAGTTTCTCCTAAATCTTCATATTTTACTTTATTCTTATTATTATCATAATCAAATAAGTTACCAAGTAAAAATCTAAAGGTATTTCTAATCTTACGATAATTCTCAGACACTTGAACTAAAAGCTCATCAGTTAAACTTACATCAGCTGTATAATCTACTGATGCAACCCAAAGTCTTAAAATATCAGCTCCATATTTATTGCATACATCATCAGGCTTAATTACATTGCCTAAAGATTTACTCATCTTCTCATCACCAGCTAAAACAAAGCCATGAGAGATTACTTCTTTATAAGGTGCTTCTTTATAGTATGAAACACCAGTAATTAAACTTGAGTTAAACCAACCACGATATTGGTCACTACCTTCAATATATAAATCAGCAGGATATTTAAGACCATTAGGGCCTAAAACTGCATGATGACTTGAACCACTATCAAACCAAACGTCCATTGTATCCATTTCTTTAGTAAAGATACCATTAGGACTTTTTGAATTTTTATAACCTTTAGGAAGTAAATCTTTAGCTTCTCTTAAAAACCAAGCATTAGATCCTTCTTTTTCAAAAATTGAAGCAACATGTAAGATAACTTTACTATCTAAAATTGGTGTTTTATCTTCGCAATAGAAAACAGGAATAGGTACTCCCCAAACTCTTTGCCTACTAATACACCATTCTTTACGATCCTTAATCATATTAGAGATTCTTAACTCTCCCCATTTAGGATGCCAGTTTACCTTTTCTACTGCTTTTAGTAAATCATCTTTGATTTTATCAATTGATGCAAACCATTGATCTGTAGCCCTAAAAATAATCGGCTTTTTCGTTCTCCAGTCATGAGGATAACTATGAGTGATAAACGAAAGCTTTAATAAACTTCCAACATCTTCTAATTTTTGAGTAATATGTTTATTAGCATCTTCATAGAATAAACCTTCAAACTCAAAAGCTTCACTTGTCATATAGCCTTTTTCATCTACAGGACATAAGACATCTAAGTTATATACCTTCCCTACAATAAAGTCATCTTCACCATGACCTGGAGCAGTATGAACTAAACCGGTACCAGACTCTAAAGTAACATGGTCACCTAAGATTACAGGACACTCTTTTCCATTTAGTGGATGAAGATAAGTAATATATTCTAAATCTTTACCTTTAACTTCTTTTAAGACAGTATAAGGCTTATCATCAAAGACATAATGGCTAAATGCTTTAGCTAATTCTTTAGCTACAACTAACTTTTTACCATCAATCTTAATTAATTGATAATCATAGTTTTCATTAACACAAACAGCAAGGTTTGCAGGAATAGTCCAAGGAGTAGTTGTCCAAATAACTAAATAATCATCTTTTTCTAACACACCTTTACCATCTTTTACTTTAAAAGCTAAGTAAATTGAAGGTGACTTAACATCTTGGTATTCTATTTCTGCCTCAGCTAAAGCAGTTTCTGATGAAGGTGACCAAAAAACAGGTTTTAATCCTTTATAGATTAGTCCTTCTTCTACCATCTTCGCAAAGATTTCTAATTGTTTTGCTTCATACTTACCATCTAAAGTAATATAAGGATTCTCAAAATCTCCTAAAACACCTAGTCTTTTAAAACCTAACTTTTGTCTTTCAACTTGTTCTAAAGCATATTCTTTACATAAAGATCTAAACTCAGGAACTGATAGTTCCTTACGATTAACTTTTTTTGATTTAGAAAGTGCAGTTTCAATTGGAAGCCCATGTGTATCCCAACCAGGAATATATACTGAATGGTATCCTTCCATACTTTTATAACGAACAATAAAGTCTTTTAAGATTTTATTTAAAGCATGACCAATATGAATATCACCATTAGCATATGGTGGTCCATCATGCAAAGTATAGCTTTTATTGTTTTTATTTTTTTCTAACCTTTTTTGGTAAAGTTTTATCTCTTCCCAATATTGTTGTATCTCTGGTTCTTTGTTTGGAAGATTGGCACGCATATTAAAATCCGTTTTCATCATCAACAAACTATCTTTATAATCTTTACTCATTTATCTCTCCTTATGCTCCAAGTAAACTTACCATTCCACTTAAAAATAAGTTATATAAAACAAAACCTATGATTGTTGTAAAATCTAAAATTCCGATAACTAGTATCCCTCTAAATTTCCCTAAATAAATACTACTTAAACTATGGATAACTTTGCCAACTTTAGTAAACCTAGCATTTGGTATCCATGACATAATAACATCTGCAATCATTACCATTTCATATAAATTCATAATAACGATCATTAACCATAAAACAATTGTTAACATTACTTAGTATCCTGAATATACTGATATAAAGATCCATCTTCATATTCTTCTTTTCTTGCAAATAAAAACAAAGTATCAGAAATCTGACAAATCTCACCTTCAGTTGCATAAACAACACCAGCTAAAAAACTAAGCATTTGATTTGCTTCTTTTGAAGGAATATCATTAAAGTTAGCTAGTACTGCTCTTCCTGATAATACGAAGTTTGCAATATCAAAAATCTCAGCTTCAGTTCCATATGAAACTGTATAGTATTTCATCCTATCATATGAAGTAAGTAGCGATCTTGATTTTTTCTTTTGCTTACCACTTAAATCTTTATATTGTGTGAATCTAAATCCTTTTCTTGCCATAATAACCTCTTTATCTTAAAAAATATCTTCCCAGTCTAATACAAGTAGCCCCTTCTTTTAAAGCAATTTTGAAATCATTACTCATTCCCATTGAAAGCTCAGTGCAAGGAGCATATGCTAACCCTAAGTCTTGAATTTCTTCTTGAAGTTCTTTCATCCTACTAAATTCATCTTCTAAAATATCTTCATTTGGTGTCATTGTTCCAATACACATTAGACCAATAATTCTAATCTTAGGATAATTAGCTATTCTACGAATAAAGTTTTTAACTTGTAAGTATGGTACTCCACATTTGTTTTTCTCTTCACTTATATTAACTTGAACATAACAATCAAGTTCTTTATTTAATCTTTTATCTAACTCATAAGCAGTAGTTTCACTATCTAAACTGTGTAAACAATGAAGATGACTTGCAATCTCTCTTACCTTTCTTGTTTGTAAGTTCCCAAAAAAATGCCACCTAATATCTTTATAATTCTCTAAATGGTGATACTTTTCTAAAAACATTTCTACTCTATTTTCCCCAAAATCACGATAACCTAAGTTATATAATTCTTCAACTTGTTCTGGAGTAAATAGTTTTGTAGCTATAACAACTTTACAATTTGGATAGTCTTTTAAGATTTCAGCTAGTTCTAAAGTTTTTTCTTTAAATCCCATACTTCCACCCTCCTAATATTCGCTTATATATAGTATACCCTTTTTCTCATAAAATATCAACCCTTAAAAAAAGAAAAAAACGAGATATAAATCTCGTTTTTTACTAATTATTTATTAGATTCAATAATAATTTTTTCTTTCGCAAACTTAAATCCGTGTTTATCAGAGAAGATCTTAACAGCTCCTTTTAAACTACGTTCAGCAGGAAACTTATCTACTTCTTTTGAATACATTGAATATCTCAATCTAACACTATAACCATTAATATCAGTTACACCATTAAATTGCAATTCACCTTGAACTTCAGGAATTAATTTCGCTAATTCTTCTTTTTCTTCATGGAATGTTTTTCTTAAGTGAGCAATATCTGTATCATATTCGTAATTAAACTCTACAATTACATAAGCCAGTGCTCTACTCATGTTGATAACATTTCTAACATCAGAGTTATTTACAATCTTGATATTACCAGATAAGTCAAGAATCTTTGTAGTTCTTAAACCAATCTCAATAATCTCACCTCTAAAGTTGTCAATAATTACAATATCTTCAACTTCATACTCGTTCTCAAAAACAATTGATAAACCAGCAATAACGTCTTCAATTAAACTTTGCGCACCTAAACCTACGATTAAAACGATAACCCCGGCACTTGCAAGTAGTGTTGTAGTATCAACACCAAATGATTTTAAAATCATCCATAAAGTAATAACTAAAGCTGCATATTTAATTGTACTACTAACAAGATTAATCAAAGTCTTAGTTTTAGTTGATCTCCTAAAACTATACTTCAAAACAATATTAATTAACTTTACAATTAAAACAGCAAGAACAATATAAGTAACTGACATGAAAATCGCACCAATATTGTTTCCAATAAGCTTAAAAATATTAGCTACTTGACCAATATTTTCATCTAAAAACAGGGCAAACTCTGTATTACCAAAAATCTTAACTGCAAAGATTGAGATAACAAAGATAACTATAAAAACAGCAGCTACAATTAGCGAAGTAATCTGTTTCTTAGTTAAGTTAATTTTTCTTTTTTCTTTTTCCATTTTTTTCTCCTCTTCTACACACCGTAATAAAAATCACTTCTATAGTAAATATAACTACCATAGATTATATAAGTATAATCTTGTTCAAGTTCTAGATTTAGATCATTGATTACATAAGCACCTTGTTGATCTAAATAGTTTGGAACATAGTAACTTGCAATACTTCCGCTTCTTACTACATTACCATTAATATCTTTTATTTCAATAAATAGTTCTTCACTTCTTGGATTATTAATTTCTAAAACAACTAACTCTAAACCATTCATCCAACATTCTAATATTGCTGGAAGATAAATTTCTCCCATCACATGACTTGATTGATATGCTGAAGACTCAACATTATATTCTATATAACAATATAGTTTAATATTAGCTGATAATCCTAAAGATAAAGTTATTGTTTGAACACCTTGGCCTTCAATAGGAATTGAAGATGCAACTGCTCCTAAATCAACTGGAGAGCCATCAAAATCTGTACCATAAAACTTCAAGACTGGATTTAAAGCAACATTATATGTATCAACATAATTAATTTCAATTAAAACCCTTACTTCTCCACCAGCATATTCTGATGCCGTTATTGAATTAACTTGAGCAGTAGGTGGTTTATAGAAAGTAAATTCACCTTCATAAAACGCATAAGTACCATAAACTTTATACATATATACTCTACCTTCAGTTAAATCTAAGTCATTGATAACGTAATATTCATCTGTATCACCACCTGGATTAGGTGTTAAATAACTACTAATATTTTGATCCCAAACTACCTGTTCACTAGTAATATCATAAATCTCTACAGAGAACACTTCTTGATTAGGATTTCCAAAAATTAAAACCTTAATTCCATCCATAATTGTATAATATGCTTCCATATTTGGCTTAGCATTAATAACTGTCTCTACTTCTGCTGTAGTTATTGTTTCACTATTTATTTCATATCTTACATAACAATATAATTTAATATTTTGTTCGATATTTAAAGTTAAAGTAATAGTTTGAACACCAGGACTTGTAATAGCAATTGAAGATGAAGGCGCTCCTAAACTAACAGGATTTCCATCTAAATCAGTAGCATAGTAATGTAAGTAAGCATTACTAATATAATTACCACTCTCATCTACATAATTAACTTTCACATCAACATTAGTTCCACTAGGAGTATAGACTACTGGTTTTACTTCCTCAATTGTTATCTTAGGTTTTTCTAAAAACTCAAAATTTCCTCTTCGATAAGTATAATCACCATAAATCCTATAGAAATAAGTTTCTCTAGAAGTTAAATCCAAGTCATTGATTTGATATACTTCATTTGCATTACTTGGATAAGTAGTTGTTCTGTAACTACTTACCGAACCATTTCTAACAATCTCAAGTTGGCTATTAGTAATCTCTAAGAATAACTCAGTTGCTTCTGGGTTTTCAAATACTTCAATAATAAATCCATCAACAACTTCATAATGAACTTCCATAGCTGGTGGTAAGTAAATATCTAATACTGCTTCTTCCGTAAAATAAGAATTTCCACCAACTACATACTCTACATAACAATGTAGTTTAGTATTTTGAGTTAAACTAATACCAAAGTTAAATGTTTGTGAATCTAAATGAGTAAATGGTATTTCTGGTTGGAATCCCGGTAATGTAACTTCAATTTGATTACCATTAAAATCAGTAGCATAATATCTAAAAGTAGCACTTGTAACTACATTTTCTGAATCTTGATAACTAACAACAGCACTAATTGATAAATCGCTAGATAATTCCCCAGCTGTTAATGAACTAATCGCAATACTAGGAGCCTTATAATAAGTAAACTCACGACAATAATATGTATATCGATCATAAATTATATATTCATAAGTTTCTCCAGAAGTTAAGTTCAAGTTGCTAATTAAGTAATATTCAAATTGAGCATGTGGTTCTTCTTGTGGTTGTAAGTATGAAGCTATGCTTTGATCCCAAATTGTTTGATCTAAAGAATTAGTAATCTTTACAGATAACAAGTCTTGTTGTGGATTTTCAAAAACATAAATCTCAATTCCTTTATCAACCCTATATTCTGATTCTACTATTGGAGGTAAGTAAATATCTACCAATACTTCATCAGTATTATAAGTTATATTATCAATTACATACTCTAAATAACAATATAACTTAGTATCAACTATTAAATTAATATTAAAGCTTAATGTTTGTGCTCCTAAATAAGTAAATGGTACCTCAGGTGTAGATCCTGAAGGATAAACATCAAGAGGATTACCTTCTAAATCTGTAGCACGATATTTTAAACTAGCACTTGTAATTAAATTATCAATATCCAAATAACTAATAACAGCGTCTATTAATAAATTACCATTATCATATTCATTTGCTTGTAATGAAGTAATTCCAAGAATTGGTGCGTTCCTAAAAGTAAACTCACCACGATAATATGTATATCTACCATAGATACGATAATTATAAGTTTCTCCAGAAACTAAATTCAAATTACCGATTCTATATATTTCCATATTATGTCCTTGCTCACCTTGAACTAAATAAGACGTGATGTTTTGATTCCAAACTGTTTGATCTAAAGAGTTTGTAATCTCTACAGACAATTCATCTTGATTTGGATTTTCAAAAACATAAACTTCAAGTCCTGTATCAACTCTAAAGCCTGACTCAGTTATCGGTGAAAGATAAACCTCAACAGTTACTTTTTCTGTTTCAATATGTGTATCATCTACTATATATGTTAAGTAACAATATAGTTTAGTATTTACAGTTATATCTAGCATTAAAGCAACATCTTGTAAGCCACGTTCAGTAATAGCTATTTCTGGTGAAGAACCAGAAGGATGAACCTCAATTGAATTTCCATCAAAGTCTGTTGCTTCATAAACTAGCTTAACATTAGTAGCTAATGCATATGGATCTTGATAATTAACTTTAGCTACACCATGAGTCATACCAAATTCATATTCTTCTATTACAACTGAATTTATAGCTAAGCTAGGTTTTTTGTAGAAAGTAAACTCACCAAAGTTATAATCTTCACTACCATAAATTTTATAAATATATGTCTTGCCTTCCTCTAAATCTAAATTATCAAGTAAATAATACTCTAAAGCATTACCTTGATAACCTTGCTCTAAGTAAGGGCGAATACTTCCAGCCCCAGCAATATTTCCTTCCGTATCTCTTAAATCAATAAAGAATTCTTCATTGCTAAGATTTCTAAATACTTCTACTTCTAAACCTTTACTTACACTATAACTAGAAGTAATTATCGGTCTTGGATAAATATTATAACTTACTCTTTCTGATACTATTTCTTCATTATATAATGTATATGTGATAAAGCAGTAAAGAATAGCATTTTGTTCTAAAGAAAGATTAAACGATACAGATTCACTACCTATATCAATAGCAACTTCTGGTGTTGACCCAGGTAATGCTATATCTATTGGATTACCATCTAAATCAGTAGCCCCATAGATTAAATATGGAAATTCAATATGATTTGAATGATCTACATAATTAAGATTAACTGTAATAGTAATTTCTGAGTCATTAACCCAATTACCTTCAATAGTCTTAATCGCTATATAAGGTCTAGAAAAGTATGTAAATTCACTAAAGACATAAGTATAACGTCCATAAATACGATATACATATACTTCTCCTTCTGCTAAATCTAAATCATTAATTAAGTATACTTCAGAAGCATTACTTGGAATCTCTGTTGTTAGGTAAGAATCAAAACTACTATCTCTAACAACATTATCACTTAAATCTTTAATTTCAATTCTCAAAGCTTCATTATTAGGATTCTCATATATTTCAATTAAAATTCCATAATTTTCACCATCAAAATATGATGATATTAATGGACTTTGAAGTATCTCTAAACTAACTTCTTCTGTTGTGAAGATTTGATCTATTAATAAATATTCAATATAACAATATAAAGTAAGATTTTTACTTACCATTAAATAAATTTGTTGAGTTTGAGCACCTTTTTCTGTTAACTCAATTTCTTGAGCAGATCCCGGAAAACCAACATCAATCATATTTCCTAAAGCATCTTTAGCGTAATACTTTAATCTTGCAGATGAAACTAAATTATAACTATCAGTATATTTAATATCTACTGCAACCATTACTTCAGAGCTATAAACTTCCTCAACTGTTAAATCTACAACTCCTAACTTGGTCTTCCAATAAACTCAAATTCACCACTATAAAATCTATGTCTAACATAAATATCAAACTAATAAATCTCTCAATCAACTATATCTAAATCATCAATTAAATAGTATTCTAAAGCATTTGAACCACTATCTTCTTTTAAATATGGACTAAGAGAACATTTCTTTACCGTTAACCCAGTTTGATCAAAAATCTCAATTGACAAAGGATCACGATTAGGATTTTCCCAAACTTCAACTACTAAGCCTAATCCTGAAAGATAATAAACTTCTGAAGTAGGCCCAATATAAACCGTTAATCTCATTCTAGATGTAGTAATCTCTTCACCATCTAGTAGGTAAGTTACATAACAATCAATATGTGAGTTTTGTTCTAAATATAACTCTAAAGGAATTGTATGTAACCCAAGTTCAGTAATTGGAACTATAGGCTCATGAGTGTAATTTTCAATTACATTTCCTTGGAAATCAATAATCTCATAATGCAAGTAAGCATCAGTAATTAGCCCACTATAATCATAATTAAAGACATCAACTAAGATATTTGTATAGTTTTGATGAGCCCCCTCTAATATCATTTCTTCAATACGAATAGAAGGTTTATCGTAAACAATAAACTCACTATGGCTATATACTCGTTTACCATAAACTTCAAAAACATATGGTACATCTTTTTCTAAACTCAAATCACCAATAAAGTAAATTTGATAATCTAAATCTGGATTCTTTTGTAAGTACTTATTTATACTTACATCTTTTATAACTTTATTTGCTTCTAAGTCTTTAACTATTAAAAATAAATCTTCATTATTTACATTACGATATACATAAATATAAATACCATCATTTTGTTCGTAGTAAGCATATAATATCGGTGGCATTTCAACCTTAAGTCTTACAGGATCCGTTGTTACCTGACGGCCTCGATATTCATATGATAAGTAACATGAGATAATCACATTTTCTTCTGAATAAAAGATAATCGGAATTGATAGTAAACCATATTCAGTTATCGCAATCTTTTGCTCTTCACTTTGGCCATAATGCTCTAATTTATTACCTTGATAATCGGTAATCTCATAGTGTAAGTATGGGTTAGCTATCCACTCGTAGAGATCTGAGTAGATAACTTCAGCTAAGACAAAGATTTCACTACTAAAATATTCACCTACTTTAAGCGACTGTATTTCTAAAACAGGCTTATTATATGTAGTTTTAAAGGCAAATCGTTTGATATTCTCCTTAACCCTGATTGGGTCTTGTGGACTGCCTGTAGGATCAGCTCCTTCAGGTGTCTCAAAAATAATCTTATCAATCATCAAGTAATATTTATGATCAGGCTCTAAGCCAAAATATGAGTCTTTATAGCTAGCATCTTCACCTAAATTAAGCTTAAATACAGTTTTCATTGAATCTAAAATCGGTTCATCTGTTTCGCTATCTTCAATATATATTTCAAATTCAGGAGCATTGATTTGATTAAAATCTAGCTCATAGACAATATAGTTGTCACCAACATCATAGTCTTTAACAACATCAACCATTAAAGCTCCAGTAGCGATAATTCCACCTACAGCTAAAGTGCCAACTGTAGCTATTTTAGAAGCTAAACCTGAAGTTGTACTAGTATGGGCATGTGTCCTCAATCTTTTTCTTGGAAGTAAATCAGACCTAGTATTTTGTTCATGATTTTGATTAATAAACTCATTACCTCTAGTAGTCTCATTACCCCTAGGACCTTCATTACCTTTGTTATTAAACTCAAAATTTTGTTGGTAATTAAGATCTTGTTGGGCACCACTATTTAATTCATTAATATCTGAATTCATATTTACCTCCATTATATAAATTATACTATTACAATTTTTAAAAGTCAATATCAAACAAAAGCGCTTGATTTAACTTAAAATTTCCTAAAAAACTTATGTGTTTCCCTTGACATATAGCACTAAAAGGGCTACAATATGGATAATAAGAAAGTCTTCAGAGCAGGGTGTAATTCCCGACCGGCAGTAAAGTCTGCGAGGTTCTATTAGAATCATGATTTGGTGTAATTCCAAAACCGATAGTAAAGTCTAGATGAAAGAAGAATCTATTAATAGATCCATTTTTGCTCACTGAAGTTTTTTTCCATGGGCTTTTTTTGTGGAGGTTGGTTATGAAATCTAAAATAACAATTAAACTTAAAAAAGTTTGGATTCTTATCTTAATTTTAATCCTAGCTATTCCTTGTTTTCTTATGGGAAAGGCCTTTGCTTATTGGTCAGGATTAGTAAATCCACCAGCTGATAAAACAGATTCGGTGAATAGTCAATCAGGTAGTGGTAAAGAATTAGCCGTTACCTTTAATTTTGATAATGTCTATACTTCCCCAGCAAAACTAGTCCCAACTGGCTGTGCTCAATATGCCTATCCAGGAACTACTGTAAGCGAAACTGCAATTAAAGATTTTAAAATGTCTTGGAACACTACAGATACTACTGCTTTAGAATCTAAAGTGTTAATTCAATTTATAAATATTGGTTTATGTGATACTTTTAATAGTAATTTCTATACTAATTATTCAAGTTATTGCAAAGTTGAAGTTCGTTTAGGAGAATATTTAACTCCTGGAGATCCTACTAGTTTTAGTGGAACAAATATTGGAAATTATGCAGGTAATTCATTAGGTACACCAATGGAATTTATGTTAGATCGTGGAGAAGAAAAAATTCTTAGATTACAAGTTTCTATTGATGATTATCCAAGATCTAATGCAACTCAATATAGAACTTTCAAAAATGCCGTTGCTAATTCTAACTTTAGAGTTAATTTCCAATGTACAGTTGAAAACCCAAACCTACACAAAACAATTGACATTTGGGCTCAATTTGATACAGCTCCTGTAACTAATATAGATAAAGGTCCTTATTACAATGAAACCAGTGATTATGTTTATCAATCTAATATAGTGCTTTATGAAGGAGTTAAAACTTATAATAAAGGTGACATTATATACGCTAATGGTAATTATTATATGGTTTTAAATAGTAGTTATCAGGTAGACTTGAATAATCCTAATACTAATGTTTTGGTTCCTATGACATGGTCTGAATCAACTAGTGAATACCGAGAATATCATCATTATTACAAAGGTGATTTTGTAGTAGCATCAGATGGAATCTATTTTTGGAATGGTGCTGGGTTGTTCAATAATAGGAGTCATAATCCAAATTCAAATAATGTTGCTCCTCCTACTAGTCCTTGGATAAGGTACACTACTGATACTACTTTAAAAGTATGGCAAAGACATAAGGCATATACTTATGGTGATGTTGTTAGATGGTGGACTACAAGTACTGTTGGAACAAATCAATCTCTTAATAGACAATACGTTTCAATTGCGGACATTAACATTATTAGTTCTGATGGTCCAGGAACTGGAATGGGAGATTTCCCAGGAACTTCTGGCTATTCAAGTCAATGGGTAACAGTTGCTCAATTCCAAAATCGTTCTGCTAATTTTGATAGTACTAAAACTTATTCAGAAGGAGAATCAATGCGATATACAGATGGTAAATACTACATCGCTACTAGAGATGCTGTTCCAGGTAGAACACCTGAAAACTCTCCAGACCACTGGAGAGAAGTTTCTTGGTAATATAAAAAAGACTGAAATTTAATTTTCAGTCTTTTTATTTTCTAAATATAACTTTTCTTCAATAAAATCAATAATGATTCTTTGTTTTCCTAATACTTCAGAACCAATTAAACCATAAACATCTTCATACTCAAAGATATCAGTATTACTAATAACAGTAACTAAATCATTATATTCTTTCAAACCAATAGTAAGTTTTTCTAAAAGAAAAGGTTCATTTATTTCATAATTTAATTTTACTTCTTCTTTTATCTTACTACTTATTAAGCAAGCATTAGCACCAGTATCAATAATTACTCTAAAAGAATAATCATTTATTGTAACTTTAACTGCACAAAGTAGTTCTGGTTCTACTAGTAAATCAATTACTTCTTGATTTTCAAAGTTTTCTTTTGGATTGAAAATTAACTCTTCCCTTTCATAGTCAATTAGAACTCTATAGTTTGTTAGAACATCTAGACCTAAAACACCAATAATTTTATGATCTTCAAAAAAGTTCGAAAAATAACTTAAATCTAATATCCTTACAAGATAATCTTTAATCTCTAAACTTTCTACTTTAATTGTATCTACTTTAGTTTGATAAGCTATTACATCTTTAATCCCTTGATTAAAGATAATAGCTTTTTCTTCTGTTTCTATCTTTTCTAAATTAGGAAAATGCCTACTGTCAATAACTGTTTTTGATGCTCCAGTATCTACAAGAAAATAACCTTCTTCATCATTAATCCTCCCCTTTATTAGGATTAAGCCATTAACAAGTTCAAAATTAATTTTCAAGTTGTTTACTTTCATCTTTATCTTTATGCACCAAAGTCATAATTAAACCAACTAGTGCAACTACCCATACAAAATACCCAATAATCAATAAAATCATCGTTGTTTTCTTTTTAAACCCTATTGTCCCTACAAATACCAAAGTATAAAGAACTTGGTATGCCATAAACAACAAAGCTATAAGTAAAGAAAAAACAACAGTCCCATATAATAAATACCTTAAATAAGGAAAAGGTGTTGCTTCTAATTCTTCAGGGCTTATTGTGGCAAGTATAAAAGTTTTATCAATTACGAATAATGCAAACAAAATACTCATAACTACCAATAACCCATAAAGAGCTATACTAATTATCGCTAATGTTTTAGTTGTTTGCAGTTTCACTTGCATCTCCTGCTTTAGATTGTTTGTTGCATTGAATTAGTGTCATAATTAAACCAACAATCTTTAATACATCTACTGCTAATCCAATTATAAGAAAAATCATTGGCGTTTTTGACTTTAACTTAGATGTTTCAACTACAATCATAATTATTAGAATTAAATCAGCTACTCCAAATAAACTCTTCAATAATAAAACAATACGTGTGCTTGGTGAATACAATTGCCTAATAGCATCTGTAAATTCAGGTGTAGTACCTTCACCATGTTG
>ERZ1026796.1025-NODE-1025-length-20052-cov-3.260376_pt1 | contig 20052 bp, 13 predicted proteins | sample MGYA00520874_ERZ1026796 | MGnify/ENA primary metagenome ERZ1026796 (study PRJEB33270, sample SAMEA104284474) | anaerobic digester metagenome | biome: Anaerobic digester microbiome; feature: mesophilic sludge digester; material: Anaerobic digester biomass...
AGCTACCACTGCTCCACCCCGCAATATGTGCGTGCAAAGATAATATTCCTCCGGGAAATGGCAAATTAAAATGTAATAAGAATTATTTTTGCCTGTTAATCAAACAAAAAACAACATGCCGCGAGTATTTCAAGCACTGAATATAGAAAAGGAAGAGAAAGAACAGAAACGTGATTATCTCGACCGTCATATGCCTTACGTAATATGTGCCGATGAAGTAAAAAGAGGTGAAAAATTTGTTGTAAAGGTCAGAATCGGGAACGAATATCCCCACCCTGATGAGTACGACCATTCAATAATCCTCATACAGCTCTGGAACCGTGAGACACTTCTTGCCGAGGCCCGTTACACACCGGGCGTATACGGCAACCTGCCGGGCCATTTCGAAATTGATTTTCATATTGTAGCGCCTGACGTATCGATGAATCTGTGCGCGATGTCGGTCTGTTCAAAGCATGGTTTGTGGCAAAGTGAAGACAAAGCTGTCAAGGTTGTCTGAGGTTTGTTATCTTTGCAGGCAATCATTAAGTAAATATGGCTAAAAACGATAAGAAGAAAACCAACTGGCGCGACAAGTTCAAATTTGCCGTGACCAATGATACAACCTTTGAAGAGCTATGGAGGATAAAGCTGACCAGGTACAATGCTTTCCTGCTTGTTTTCTTCGTGGTCTTCTTCATAATCATTGCAACTGCATCTCTTATTTCTTTCACGAACCTGAGGGAGTTGATTCCCGGATACCCCGATGTGACAATGCGCCGGGATATTCTACTTAATGCCATCAGGCTCGATTCGCTTGAAAGGGAACTTGCCCTCAGGGATCATTATTTTGAGAACCTGAATGCCATTATTGCCGGCGAAAGGCCGGCCAGTTCAATGGTTTTGCGCGATACCACTGCCAACTACAACAATATCTCTTTCCGAAGCTCACCTGAAGATTCGGCACTGAGAGTTCAGGTTGAAACGGAAAGCAGGTACAGCATATCCCAGAATCAGGTCACTGAATATGAAACAAGCCTTGCCAGTCTTCATTTCTTCCCTCCGGTAAGGGGCATTGTGTCTGGCAAATTTGATCAGGCAAAAAGGCATTTCGGCACCGACATAGTCACCCGGCCCAAGGCGCAGGTGGATGCAGCCCTTGCCGGCACTGTTATTTTTACCGGCTGGACGAGGGAAACGGGATATGTTATTGAGATCCAGCACGCGAACAATATTGTATCGATATACAAGCATAATGCCTCACTGCTGAAGGAAACGGGTGATCTGGTCAGAACAGGTGAAGCAATAGCGGTTGTGGGCAACTCGGGCGAGATTTATACATCCGGACCCCATCTTCATTTTGAGATTTGGTACAAGGGGAGCCCGCTTGATCCGGAAAAATACGTTATCTTCTAATATCAGGGTTCCTATGCCAAAGAAAATTGCCTTACTCGGATCGACGGGCTCGATTGGCACCCAGACCCTGGATGTCATATCCAGATATCCCGGTGAGTTTTCGGTTGAAGTTCTGACTGCAGGCTCCAATATAAAACTGCTGACCCAGCAGGCGATTACATGGCAGCCCAATGCAGTTGTCATTGGCGACCAGTCGCATTATCAGAGGCTAAGGGAAGCCCTGAGGGACTACCCGATCAAGGTTTATGCCGGAGATGAAGCTATTGAACAGGTTGTAAGAGCTTCCAATATCGATCTGGTTGTTGCAGCCATGGTAGGCTATTCCGGGCTTAGACCTGCCATTTCGGCCATAAAGGCGGGCAAGAGGATTGCCCTTGCAAACAAGGAAACCCTTGTTATCGCGGGTGAAATAATAAAGAAGCTTGTCAAGGAATCGGGAAGCAGGATCATCCCGGTCGATTCTGAACACTCCGCCATATTTCAGTGCCTTGCAGGAGAAATGGGCAATCCTGTTGAAAGAATCACCCTTACCGCCTCGGGAGGCCCTTTCCTGAATCACACAATGGAGATGCTTGAAAATGTGAAGCCCCAGGAAGCCCTTAAGCATCCAAACTGGCAAATGGGTAATAAGGTGACCATCGATTCGGCATCACTCATGAACAAGGGTCTTGAGGTAATAGAGGCACGATGGTTGTTTGATATTCCCCCTGAAAAAATTGAAGTGATAATCCATCCTCAGTCCATAATCCATTCGATGGTTCACTTCGCCGACGGATCGGTTAAGGCCCAGATGGGGATGCCGGATATGCGGGTTCCTATATTGTATTCACTGAGTTATCCCGACAGGTTCACATCTGATCTTCCAAAACTAGATCTCAGCCGGTGCAGCACGCTGTCGTTCTTTTCTCCCGATCTTAACAGGTTCCGTAACCTTAGGCTGGCATACCATGCCCTGAATGAAGGCGGGAATATGCCCTGTATCCTGAATGCGGCTAATGAAGTGGCCGTCAATGCTTTCCTGGCCGGAAGGATAGGATTTCTGCAGATGTCGGATGTGGTGGAGCATACCATGGAGAAAACGGAATACCTGGCTTCACCCGGACTCGGATTTCTGGAGACCACCAATTCTATGGCCAGAAACGAAGCCCGGAATTATATTAACGAACTATGTAAACGATCATGACCGTATTAATCAAGATACTTCAGTTTTTACTGAGTCTCTCAATAATTGTTATTGTCCACGAGTTCGGACATTTCCTGTTTGCCAAGCTCTTCAAAACAAGGGTTGAGAAGTTCTATCTCTTCTTCGATCCCTGGTTCTCGCTTTTTAAAAAGAAGATAGGAGAGACAGAATACGGAATAGGCTGGCTTCCACTGGGGGGGTACGTGAAGATATCCGGAATGATTGATGAGTCGATGGACAAGGAACAGATGAAACAGCCTCCCCAGCCGTGGGAGTTCCGGTCGAAGCCAGCCGGTCAGAGACTGCTGATCATGACGGCCGGCGTCATCTTTAATTTCATCTCAGCCCTTATAATTTACGTCGGGGTACTTTACGCGTGGGGAGAGACTTACCTTCCTACTGCAAACGTAAAGTATGGTATCGTTACCGACTCGGCCGGCTATTCAATCGGCCTCCGGAATGGAGACATGATCGTCTCGGTTGACAATATCAAGATAGAGAATTTCAATGAGATAGCTGCAGACATAATACTCAACGACCGTGAGACCATACAGGTTGAGCGAAACGGTGAGATCATCAGCCTGCCCATACCGGTTGAGTTCATTGCCAGGATGCTTAAGGGAGAAGGACGTCTGGAGCCAAGAACTCCTTTCAGGCCCTATGTTGTTTCGGGATTCGCCAAGGAATCGCCTGCCAAGCTTGCAGGTGTGGTTGAAGGCGACGAACTCACAGGCATTGACGGCAATGATTTCCAGTGGTTTGATGAATTCCAGGCCTATCTTTCCCGGAACCGGGGCAAGGAGGTAACGGTGAATGCAATAAGGGACGGGAACAGGGTCGATATTCCGGTTGTGCTTTCCGAAAATGGCACCTTGGGAGTCGGAAGCTCCCGTACCTATGCGCAAATCTTCGAGCTGAAAACGGTGAATTACGGGTTCCTTGCTTCAATACCTGCCGGGATTACCAAAGGCTTCAAGACTATCGGCGACTATGTCAAGCAGTTCAGGGTTATATTCTCAAAGCACACGAAAGCATATGAGTCGCTTGGAGGATTCATTACCATCGGGAGCATCTTTCCCGGGGTATGGGATTGGCAGTCGTTCTGGAACCTGACAGCTCTTCTCTCAATTATACTCGCCGTTATGAACATACTTCCCATACCGGCTCTTGACGGCGGACATGTTATGTTCCTGCTTTACGAAGTGATTACCGGAAGGAAACCAAGTGACAAATTCCTGGAATATGCACAGATAACCGGGATGCTAATACTACTTGGCATGCTAATCCTGGCCAACGGGAATGATATAATGAGACTTATAAGGAATTAAGATTTATTTTCGATTCCGGGTGTAAAGACACAGTATTTTTATAACTTTGCATAAATTAAAAAAATTAAAGAAATGGGAAGGATAGGTTTAACTGAGATAATTCTTATTTTGCTTGTTGTTGTGCTTTTGTTCGGCGGCCGTAAGATTCCCGAACTGATGAAAGGTATCGGTCAGGGCATGAAGGAATTTAAGAAAGCTTCAAAAGTTGATTCCGACAGCGAGAAAGAAGCTACGAAATAGGATTTTTTTAATCCTTACTAAGGTATATTAGGGCTGGAACACAGCCCTTTTTTTGTATATGGTCTTGCGCCCTGTGCCCTGCGCCCTGTGCCCTGTGCCCTGTGCCCTGCGCCCTGTGCCCTGTGCCCTGTGCCCTGTGCCCTGTGCCCTGTGCTTCTTATACCGCTTCGTATTTCTGGTTCCTCCTCACCGGAACATAGCCAGCTTCCTTTATGACAGCCTGAATCTCTTCCGCATCGAAGCGGTTATCTGATCCTGCCGAGCTGACCACGTTTTCCTCAATCATTATTGATCCGAGGTCGTTTGCCCCGGCGTGAAGCGAAAGAATTGCAACTTCTTTTCCCACGGTCAGAAGCGACGACTGTAGATTTGTAATATTGTTGAGCATAATCCTGCTGACAGCAATCAGCCTGATATAATCCGGTGCAGTGTAGCTGCTTTTTATTCCATGTCTCCCGGCGAGCAGTGTTCCCTCATCCTGAAAAGGCCAGGGGATGAAGGCAATGAATCCGTAGCTTCCTTCCGGCCTTTCTTCCTGCAGCTCCCTCAGCCTTACAAGATGTTCGATTCTTTCTGTAGTTGTTTCAACATGACCGTACATCATTGTGGCCGAGGTGGGCAGGTTCATCCTGTGGGCTTCGCGCATCACTCCGAGCCATTCATCCGTTGTTGCCTTGGCCGGGGATACAATCTTTCTCACCCTGTCGGACAGGATTTCCGCTCCGGCTCCAGGCAGAGAGTCTAGTCCTGCTTCCACAAGCCGTTCCAGGACAGTCCCGTACGGCAGCTTTTCCTTTTTTGACAGATATACTATTTCGGGGGGACCCAGTGCATGCAGTTTAAGAGAGGGATAGAGTTCCTTCAACCGTGTGAACAGCCCCGTGTAAAAATCCAGTCCCAGATCGGGATTCATTCCCCCCTGGAGAAGTATCTGGTCGCCGCCCAGAGAATACAGCTCATCTATCTTCCTTTTGTAATCCCCGATAGTTGTCACGTAGGCATCGGGATCGTCCTTACGGCGGCAGAAATTGCAGAACTTACAGCGGGAGAAGCATATATTTGTTAAATTGACATTTCTGTCGATCATCCATCCGGCATTTTTCCCCGGCACATGAATCTGTCGCAATGTATCCCCTATATAGATCAACTCCCCGTACGGTGCATGCCGATAGAGGAAGGTTCCCTCTTCAACAGACAGGGGCATGAGGTCGAGGGCCTTTTTATACAGGTAGTCAAGTTCCATATTTTAAGAATTCCGGGTGAAGTACAAGCAGGTCCGGCAAAGGTAATTCTTTGCAAAATATGCAATGAATAATTTAATTAACTTTACTGCTTCAAAAATTTTCACGTATGTCGAAACTACCCGAATTACACAGGATTTCACAAATAGCTCCCGATCAGTCGGTTATTTGCATCACGGGAGAAAACGGATTTCCCGGATGGCTGACCCTGTCAGCAGCGGAGAAGGATTATGCTCTCAAGCAGCTTCAGGCGGATGAAGAGTATGTAGTTGTTAACTCATATTTCAGGCAAACGTATATAGTCAGGATTAAGGACTCGTATCCGGAATACAGGAAGAAGGAAGAGCTTCGCAAGATGGCTTTCAATCTGAGGAAAGTGATAAAATCGAACAAGCATGATTCGCTTGTTATTGCCGGCCATAAGACTTTCGCGGGAGCGGTATCCGCTTTTGCCGAAGGCCTTCTTCTGAGTTTCTATTCGTTCGACAAATACAAGACTTCAGTCGCCGAAAAGGACAAAGCCGCTTATCCCTCAAAAATACTTTTTTACGAAGGTCCTGATGATGATGAGATTAAATGGCTTGCTGATATCACCGCTTCGGTATGGCTGATCAGGAATCTCATCAATGAACCTGTTAACCATCTGAATGCTCCGGCGCTGGCTGATGAAATAAGGCGGATAGGGGAAGATTCGGGATTCAGTGTTGAGATTCTTAACAAGGGCAGGATTGAAGCCCTAAAGATGGGAGGGCTTCTGGCTGTGAACAGGGGAAGCGTTGATCCTCCGGTTTTCTGCATTCTGGAATGGAAGCCTGAAGAAGCACTTAACAGGAATCCTGTTGTGCTTGTTGGTAAGGGGATTGTGTATGACACCGGCGGACTTAATCTCAAACCCGGTGACTATATGGAGAACATGAAGGGAGACATGGCAGGCGCTGCTGCCGTCACGGGAGCGATGCGCACCATTGCCAGGGCCAAGCTGCCGGTTCATGTTGTCGGTCTCGTTCCTGCCACTGACAATCGTCCGGGTGGCAATGCCTATACCCAGGGTGATATCATTACCATGTTCAACAAGATGACGGTTGAGGTTGCCAACACCGATGCCGAGGGACGACTCCTGCTTGCCGATGCCATCAGCTATGCTTCCTTATACAGGCCCGAACTGATAATAGATGTCGCGACTCTTACGGGTTCGGCTGCAATGACTTTTGGAATACAGGCAGTTGCCGTTATGGGGAATGCCGACAGGAAATATTTCAGCTTGCTGGAGGAGGCGGGCAACGAAGTGTATGAGAGGACTGCCGAACTGCCTTTCTGGGATGAATACGGCGAACTTATCAAATCGGATATTGCCGATGTAAAGAATATAGGAGGCAGGGAAGCCGGAGCCATTACCGCCGGCAAGTTCCTTGAACGATTTGCCGAATACCCGCTTATCCATCTGGATATTGCCGGTCCGGGTCTGCTTAAGAAGGATGACTATTACAGGCTTAAGGATGGCCCAGGCACGGGCGCCAGGCTGCTCGCGGAGTTTCTGAGGAAGTATGTCTCCGTTTTAACTAAAAAAACCAATAAATAATGAACGGAAAAAAGATAGTTGCAGGGATATCCCATGGTGACATTAATGGCATCGGGTATGAAGTCATTATCAAAACCCTTATGGACACGGAGATCAACGACTACTGTGTTCCGGTAGTCTATGGCTCTCCCAAGGTGGCGGCATATCACCGCAAAGCCCTGAATATTGGTAATTTCAGTTTCAATAATATCAGGTCGGCCGAGGAAGCCCATCATCAGAAGGCCAACCTGATTAATTGTCTCGACGATAATGTAAGGGTTGAGCTGGGGAAATCGACTGCCCAGGCTGGAGAAGCCGCGTTTGCCTCACTCGAGAAAGCTGTCGCCGACCTGATGAGCGGAAAGGTGGATGTACTCGTTACAGCTCCTATCGATAAGAACAGCATACAGTCGGACGATTTCCACTTCCGCGGTCACACGGAATATCTGATGGAAAAGGCGGAAGTTGATGATGTTCTGATGTTTCTGGTAAGTGAAAGCCTCAGGATAGGAGTGGCAACAGGTCATGTGCCTCTCAGGGAAGTCCCGGGACTTATAACCGCCGGTCTTCTTATTAAGAAAATAAAACTTATGAATCAGTCGCTGATTGTCGACTTTGGGATTCGCAAGCCAAGGATAGCGGTTCTCGGGCTGAATCCGCACGCGGGCGACAATTCCCTTATCGGGAGGGAGGAGGAAGACATCATTGTTCCTGCTATCCAGCAGGTTGTACGGGATAATATTCTTGCATTCGGTCCTTTCCCGGCCGACGGGTTTTTCGGTTCAGGTTCATTTGCGAAGTTTGACGCTATACTGGCAATGTATCACGACCAGGGACTTGCTCCTTTCAAGGCTTTGTCGTTTGATACGGGAGTCAATTTCACGGCCGGGCTGCCTTTTGTAAGGACCTCTCCCGTTCATGGTACAGCATATCAGATAGCCGGTAAGGGAGAAGCATCCGAAAGCTCATTCCGCCATGCCTTGTTTCTTGCCCGCGATATTTTCAGGAACAGGCAGCTTTATGCCGAGATAAGCCGGAATCCCCTGAAACACCAGGATATAGAGATCCTTACCGACAGGGTCGATGAGCTTCCTCCGGAAATCCCTAACTCCGATTAACATTTATGATAGATTATATTACAGGCAGGATAGCGGAACTGACGCCAGCTTATATTATCATCGACAACGGGGGGATAGGCTGGTTTGCCAATATCTCGCTGACAACCTATTCGCGGCTTGAGGGAAAAACCGAATGCAAGCTGCTTGTACATGAGGTAATCAGGGAGGACAGCCATCAGCTTTAAGGTTTTTCCGACAGGGAGGAAAGAGAAATGTTCAGGCTGCTGATTACCGTGTCGGGGGTGGGTGCCGCCACTGCCAGAATGATGCTCTCATCGCTCACCCACCACGAGCTCGAAAAGGCAATTTTAGGTGCAGATGTCAATATCCTCAAGGGAGTTAAGGGTATAGGGCTGAAGACCGCACAAAGAATAATAGTTGATCTTAAGGACAAGGTCGGAAAACCGACCGGAACAGGTGAAATATTTGTATTTACAGACAATACCAAACGTGAAGAGGCGTTATCAGCTTTAGTGATGCTTGGGTTTGGCAAGAGCGCTGTTTTGAAGGTACTCGACAGGATCATCAGGGATGAAAAAGACCTGACAGTTGAGGAACTGATCAAGAGAGCACTTAAAAGCCTGTAAATAAGAATATTTTTCTCATTTGGGATCAGGGATATCATATAAAGATCTGCTGAAATTTATATATTTTGTATTATTCACTTCATTGCTTTTTATATCAACCGAAGTAAATAGTCAGATATCAGTCCCGGCATCACTTCCCGATACCACGCTCAGATCACCCCTCAGGCTGCAGGATGTTTCGGGTAATCCTTATGATGTATCATCACGGTCGGCTTTTTTCCTCAATAATCCTTCGAACATCATTTCAGGCGCAGTTTATGATCCCGACAAGAACGAATACATGATCTTCCAGAAGGTGGGATCGTTCAATTACAGGAATCCGGTATACATGTCTCCGGAAGAATACCGTAATTATCAGTTCAACAAGGGGATGAGGGAGTACTGGCAATCGAGGATAAGAGGTGAGACATCGGGTTTCAGATCAGGCCTGATACCCCAGCTGGAGATTGGCGGAGCCACTTTCGACAAGGTCTTTGGGAGCAACGTGATAAACATTGTTCCGCAGGGATCGGCAGAGCTGGTTTTCGGCATAAACATTTCAAGAACTCAGAACCCGACTCTTTCCGAGAAACTCAGGACCATTCCAACCTTCGACTTCAAGGAGAAGATCCAGATGAATGTTACCGGAACGATCGGTGACAAGATGCAGCTGGGCGTCAATTACAACACCGACGCCATGTTTGAATTTGAGAACCGTACAAAGCTTCAGTATTCGGGCAAGGAAGACGAGATAATCAAGAAGATAGAAGTGGGTGATGTAACCCTGCCTCTGCCCGGAACGCTTATCACCGGAAGCTACAGCCTTTTTGGGCTCAAGACAGAGATGCAGTTTGGCAGGCTGAATATGACCACCGTGCTGTCGCAGCAGAAGGGCGAAACATCAACCATTTCGGTCAAGGGAGGAGCCCAGTTGAGCGAGTTTGAGATATATGCTGACGACTATGAGGCAAACCGGCACTTTTTCCTTGCACATTATTTCAGGGATATTTACGACGACGCCCTGAAAAGCCTGCCTGCAGTAAGTTCCGGCCTGAATATCACCAGGATTGAAGTATGGATAACAAACAAGACAAGCAGTTATGATGAGACGAGGAACATAGTGGCCTTTTCCGACCTTGCCGAGAACAGCAGCCATATTTACAACAAGGTTCCTGAGTTCCAGGCCCCGCCGGGAGCCCTGATCTTCCCCGACAACGGGGCCAACCAGCTTTACAATCAGCTTCAGACAAATTATTCCGGGATGAGGGATGTTGACCAGGTTATAAATGTCTTTGCTTCCCTGTACCCGGGCTTTCAGATTGGACGCGACTTTGAGAAGATAGAAAATGCAAGGAAACTGAATGACAGGGAATACACGCTGAACCCTATACTTGGCTACATATCGCTGAATACTGCACTTAATACCGATGAGGTGCTTGCCGTTGCTTATGAGTACACCCTGAACGGTCAGGTTTACAAGGTGGGAGAGTTTTCTACAGATGGTATAACGGCCCCGCAGGCTCTTACCCTGAAACTTATCAAGGGTACAACTCTCAGTCCGAAGTACCCTACCTGGGACCTGATGATGAAGAATATCTATTCTCTTGGTTCAGGAAGGCTCGAAAGAGGTGATTTCCAGCTTAACATTCTTTATGAAGATGACAAGACGGGGAATGCCATCAATTACCTGCCCGAGGGAAGGATAGCAAACAAAGTTCTTCTTCAGGTTCTTGGCCTCGATAATCTCAACAGTCAGCAGGATCGTCAGCCCGACGGATATTTTGACTTTATCGACGGAGTCACCATCAATGTAAGCAGGGGTAAGATAATCTTCCCCGTGCTTGAGCCTTTCGGCAGTTATCTTAAGCAACAGATTGGCGACAATCAGATAGCTGCAAAGTATGTCTTCCAGGAGCTTTACGATTCTACGCAGACACTTGCCCGGCAGATGGCCGAGAGGAACAAGTTCAAGATGACGGGGCAATATTCGTCGGAATCCGGTTCGGAGATAAGGCTCAATGCCACCAATATTCCTGTCGGGTCAATAATAGTCACCGCCGGTGGGGTTACCCTTAGCGAAAATGCCGATTACACGGTCGATTACAACATGGGTGTTGTGACGATCATCAATTCGGCCCTTATCGAATCGAATACTCCCATCCAGGTTTCGCTCGAGAGCAACCAGTTCTTCGGGTTCCAGACCAAGACCCTGGTGGGGACTCATCTCGATTACAGGTTCTCGGATAATTTCAACGTGGGTGCAACGCTGTTGCACCTGAATGAACGACCATATACCCAGAAGGTTAATTTCGGTGAAGAACCGATTTCGAACACCATCTGGGGGCTAAACACATCATACAGGGGGCAGTCGCAGTTTCTGACAAAACTCATTGACAAAATCCCCCTTCTTGATACCAAAACACCGTCAAGCATTTCATTCAACGGGGAATTTGCAGAGCTGATTCCTGGCCACTCACGCGCAATCTCAAGTGCAGGCAACTCTTATATTGATGATTTTGAGTCGAGTGAGATCCCGCTCGACCTTAAATCTTTCAATGCCTGGTCAATTTCAAGCATCCCGCAAGGCCAGGATCAGCTGTTCCCCGAAGCTTCCCTCAATAATAATCTTGCCAGCGGATACAACAGGGCGAAGATCTCGTGGTACGTTATCGACCCCTTGTTTCTGAGAAATGGTTCCTCGACACCCGGGCACATCAGGCAGGATGCCTCCACTCAGTCGAGCCATTTTGTAAGGGAGGTATATGAGAATGAGATTTTCCCGAACAGGGAAAGCACCAGCGGGATCCCAACTACCTTATCGGTGCTTAACGTTGCATATTACCCGGGAGAGAAGGGTCCCTATAACTATGATACCGATCCGGGTTCCCTGTCGCGCGGTATGAACTCCTCCGGCCTGCTCAACGACCCTCAGTCGAGATGGGGAGGTATGATGAGGGAGGTTCTTACCAGCGATTTTGAAACGGCAAATATCCAGTATCTGGAATTCTGGATGATGGATCCCTTTGTTGAGGATCCCTCCCACCAGGGCGGCGACCTTTATTTTAACCTCGGCAATATCTCGGAAGACATTCTCAAGGACTCGCGGAAGAGTTTTGAGAACGGGCTTCCCGGCTCGCCTGATCTCCAGAATGTCGATTCAACCTCGTGGGGGAGAGTTCCCACGGTGCAGTCGGTGGTGCATGCCTTTGACAACAATTCAGAGTCGAGAATGTACCAGGACGTTGGTCTTGACGGACTCAGGAACGAGGATGAACAGTTATTCTTAACGGACTATATCCAGAAAGCTGAAGGTATCCTCAGTCCTGAAGCCTACACGGAGTTGCTTAAGGACCCCTCTAACGATGACTTTCACTATTTCAGGGGTTCCGATTACGATATGCAGGAGCTTGGAATACTCGACAGGTACAAGAAATACAACGGGCAGGAAGGCAACTCACCAACTTCAGAGATGTCGTCAGAACCTTATCCCACAACCGGTTCCACTCTTCCCGACATGGAGGATATAAACCGCGACAATACACTCAATGAGACGGAGAGCTATTATCAGTACAGGATAAGCCTGAGGCCCGAAGATATGAAGGTGGGAATGAACTTTATAGTTGATGAGATAGAGCCTACGGTCAAGATGGCAAACGGAGCCGAATCGAAGGTGAAGTGGTATCAGTTCAGGATACCTATTACTGAATATCAGAGGCGCGTGGGAGTCATCAGCGATTTCAAGTCGATAAGGTTCATGAGGATGTTCCTCAGGAATTTCAACGATCCGGTGATAATGAGGTTTGCCGAGCTTAACCTGGTCAGGGCGGAGTGGAGAAAATACAATCTCACCTTCATGGAGGGAGGCGAGAGGATCAGTGTTCCCGAGCCTGAGGACGGCACTTTTGAGATCAGTTCGGTGAGTATAGAGGATAATGCTGGCAAGAAACCGGTCAACTATGTGCTTCCCCCGGGCTTCAACAGGGTTGTCGATCCGCAGAATCCCCAGCTCAGGCAGCTCAACGAACAATCGATGGTTATTAAGGTACTTGATCTTGCCGACGGAGATGCCCGCGCGGCATACAGGAATGTGAACCTCGATTTCAGGCAGTATCGCCGCCTCAGGATGGAAGTACATGCTGAAGCTCTTACCGGCCAGTCTCTCTATGATAATGAGCTCACTGCATTTGTAAGGCTGGGATCTGATTACAAGTCGAATTTTTATGAATATGAGATACCTCTGAAGCTAACCCCTCCCGGCAGCTATGATAACGACTCCGAGGAAGAAAGGGCGATCGTATGGCCTGAGGCAAACAGTTTCAATATTGATCTGACCGTACTTCAGGAGGCCAAAAAGGAAAGAAACCGGAAGCTGCAGGAAAGCGGGGCCTCGCTGAGCATCTCCGATGTGTTTGCCTTCAGGGACGATTCAAACAGGGTGTACGTGTGCGGGAACCCCAACCTTAGCAATGTAAAGGTTATAATGGTGGGTGTCAGGAATCCTATAAAGACCAGGAATCCGGGTATTGACAACGGTGAATCAAAATCGGCTGAAATATGGGTGAACGAATTAAGGCTTAGTGATTTCAGGGAAGACGGGGGATGGGCGGCCAATGCACATCTTCAGGCCCGGCTTGCCGACCTGGGTACTATCGACATTGTTGGGCAGGCAAGCACTCCCGGATGGGGAAGCATCGACAAAAAGGTCAACGAAAGGAGCAAGGAAGAGGTTCTCAAGTATGATATCTCCTCTACAATGGAGTTGGGCAAGTTCTTCCCCGAGAAAACCGGGGTACGGCTTCCTGTATATGTTGGCTATTCAGAAACCAGGATAAAGCCTCAGTACAATCCGCTCGATCCCGACATCACCCTGAAAGATGCTCTTGAGGAAGCTCCCGACAAAAAGGCGAGGGATTCAATAAAAACCATATCGGAGGATTATTCGAGGAGGAAAACCATCTCGATAAACAATGCCGGGATTACCAAAAGGGGAGAGAAGCCCAGGCCATGGGATCTGGCAAACTTCAGTGTCAACTATACCTTCAACGAAGTTTACAGGAGCAATACCAGGACCGAGATCGACCTCGAGAGGAACTATAAGGGAGGGCTCAATTACAACTATGAAGCCCAGCCAAAGAATATAATGCCGTTCAGAAATGTCAAATTTCTTAATTCGCCGATATTCAGGATAATAAAGGATTTCAACTTCTATCCCTTCCCGAAGAGCATTTCGTTCAGGACAGATATTGGCAGATATTACAATGAAGTAAAGACCAGGAATATAAACAACCCGAACCTGCTGATCACACCGACATTCAGGAAGGATTTTGAATGGACCAGGATGTTCGATATCAAGTACGACCTGACCAGGCAGCTTAAGATCGATTTCACATCGACGAATATAGCGAGGATCGATGAGCCGGAAGGGGCCGCCGACCGTCGGAGGTATCAGAGCGATTACGAGAACTGGCGCGATTCGGTAATGACTAACATCAAGCGTTTTGGAAGGACTACTTCCTACAACCATTTCATCAATGCGACCTACAATGTTCCCATAAACAAGCTTCCTGGGCTTTCGTGGGTCACTGCCACCGCGAGGTACGGATCTGACTATTCCTGGCTTGCAGGAGCGCTGTATCCCGATTCAATGAACATCAACCTGGGGAATTCAATCAGGAACCGTAACGAGTTGTCGTTGTCGGGTACTGCCAACCTGGCGAGCCTGTACTCTAAATCGAAGTTTCTGAAGAGCGTTGAGGACAACACCAGGCCGGGGGCGGTCAGAAGGATGCAGACAGAATACAGGACCGTGGTATTCACAAGGGACAATGTGAATTTCAGGTCTAAGGTAATGAGGCCTCTTGTTCACAATCTAAAAACAAGAGACGTAAAGGTTATTATAACCAGGAAGGACGGCACCGAAGTCAGGGGCAATGTGGAGATCGTCAGTGAAAACAGGGTTAATTTCACGACTGATGAAGCCGTGGAGGGCACGCTGGTGACAATAGAGGGAAGGGTCCCCAAAAAGCGCGATCCCATAACTGTTACCGGCGAGTATATGCTGCGGGCAATGATGGGTATCAGGTCGGTCAGTATGACTTATACCTCATCGCAGGGTCAGTTCCTGCCGGGATTCCTTCCGGAGGCAAAACTCCTTGGCGGGACGAAGATAAACAATGTAACAGCCCCGGGTCTGCCCTTCATGCTGGGATTGAGCGACAGGAAATTCTTTGATAAGGCAGTGGCGAACGGCTGGCTTACAACCGACACCCTTCTCAATACACCTGCAGTGTACAACAGCCGCAGGGACCTGTCGATAAGAAGCGTTGTTGAGCCATTTCCCGGGCTGAAGATCGACATCAATGCCGACAGGAGGTTCCTGGAGAATGAAAGTTCCTATTATACCGCCGATTTCAACGGCAACTTCCCCGACAGCACCAGGAACAGGGTTATCAACGGGAATTTCAGCATCTCGGTAATATCGTGGGGTACGGCCTTCGAAAAAATATCAAAGGACAACAACTATGTATCGGCCACTTTCGAGGAATTCAAGAAGAATACCCTGATCATTTCAAACCGCAGGGCTCAGGCAAGGAGGGAGGTGGATCCCGGATATGAACCTGACATCGATCCCGAGACCGGTCAGCCCCTGGCCGATGGTTTCAAGAGCGGTTACGGAAAGACATCGAGGGAAGTTCTGATACCTGCTTTCTTTGCCGCGTATACTAAATCGGATCCACATAAGGTCAATCTTTCGACCTTCCCTTCGGCTTTCAGGATGATGCCCAACTGGAGAATAACATTCGACGGCTTCTCGAAATTTGAGTTTGTTCAGAAGGTTTTCAGATCCATTAACATCACCCATCAGTACAGGAGTGTTTACCAGATCGGGTCGTATACCACCAACCTTAATTACTTCGTTGATGGCAACGGGATCAACAGTATCAGGGACCTTCAGAAGAACTTCATACAGCAGTATGAGATAAGCACCGTGACCGTCAGCGAGCAGTTCAGCCCGATGATAAACGTCGACATGAACTGGAAGAGCAATCTCACATCTCGGTTTGAATGGAGAAAATCGAGGACGGTATCACTTAATCTCACCGGCAATCAGGTGACCGACAGCCGTATCAACGAGCTGGTGGTTGGCGCCGGTTACCGTTTTGATGATGTCAGGATAACACTCAAGACGGGGGGTGCGCAAAAGACGCTGAAGAGCGATCTGAACTTAAGGCTCGATCTGTCGATCAGGGATAACAAGACTGTGGCAAGAAAGCTTATCGAGGATGTTAATCAGCCTGTAGCCGGGATCAAGGTTATGACCATGGGAGCAACGGCCGATTATGTACTGAGCGACCGTTTCAACCTCCAGATTTTTGCCGATCATAACATGAATAATCCCTTTGTGGCAAACACCTTCCCTACATCCAACACCAATTTTGGCTTCAGTCTGAAGTTCACCCTCGCGCAATAGTAAGATTTCAGGGTTGGTCCTGTAAGGGAATTTGAAAAAAAACAATAAATTTGGGCTGAGCTTTATCAGGATCAGAAATATTTTACACTAAAGACAAAGATATGAACGTACCGGCAGATTTGCGTTATACCAAAGACCACGAGTGGCTGCGTATAGAAGGTGAATTCGCGTTTGTAGGAATTACCGATTTTGCCCAGGGTGAACTTGGGGATATTGTTTTTCTTGAGATAGAGACTGAAGGTGAGACTCTGGATAAGGAAGAGGTATTCGGGACCGTTGAAGCTGTGAAGACGGTATCCGATCTGTTCATGCCAGTATCAGGGGAGATACTTGAGTTTAACCCGGCCCTGGCTGATTCGCCCGACCTTGTCAACAAGGATCCTTACGGCGAAGGATGGATGATAAAAATCCGGATTTCCAATCCCGCTGAGCTGGAATCGCTTCTTTCAGCGGAACAGTATCAGGAGCTGCTATAAAGTCTTTTTGACCTCCACTTCCTGGTATCCCTCGATGATGTCGCCGATCTTGAGGTCGTTGAAGTTTGTTATATTCAAGCCGCACTCATAACCGCCGACAACTTCCTTCACATCATCCTTGAAGCGTTTCAGGGAACCCAGTTCGCCGGTGTATATCACTATACCGTCGCGGATTACTCTTATTTTTGTATTCCTGGTGATCTTGCCCTCCTTGACGTAGCAACCTGCAACGGTTCCAACCTTGGTAACCTTGAACAGATCCCTGATTTCCAGGGTGGCCACTATTTCTTCCTTAAGCTCGGGTGAAAGCATCCCTTCCATTGCAGCTTTGATCTCTTCGATAGCATCATAGATGATGGAATAGAGGCGGATATCGATTTCCTCTTTCTCGGCAAGCTTACGCGCGTTGAACGAAGGTCTTACCTGGAAGCCAACGATAATGGCGTTCGATGCTGCAGCCAGAAGGATGTCCGACTCGGAGATCTGACCTACTGCCTTATGGATGATGTTAAGCTGAATCTCGGGAGTTGAAAGCTTGATAAGCGAATCGCTGAGAGCTTCCACCGATCCGTCGACGTCTCCTTTCACTATGATATTCAGTTCCTGGAAATTACCGATAGCAATACGGCGTCCTATCTCATCGAGCGTGATATGTTTCTGTGTGCGCAATCCTTGTTCCCTCTGGAGCTGTGCTCTCTTGTTGGTTATATCCTTGGCTTCGCGTTCGCTTTCCATGACATTGAACTTGTCTCCTGCCTGTGGTGCTCCGTTCAGTCCGAGCACGAGAGCGGGAGAGGAGGGTCCTACTTCATCAATTCTGCCTCCTCTTTCATTGTACATAGCCTTGACATTGCCGAAGTTCGAACCCGCGATCATAATGTCGCCCACCCTCAGCGTGCCTGCTTTCACCAGCACCGTGGCCGTGTATCCGCGGCCCTTGTCGAGAGATGACTCAATGACTGTTCCGACAGCCGGTTTATCAGGATTGGCTTTCAGTTCGAGCATCTCTGCCTCGAGAAGCACCTTTTCGAGTAGGAGGTCAATATTTAGGCCGTTTTTTGCCGAAATCTCCTGCGACTGGTACTTGCCTCCCCAGTCTTCGACCAGGTAGTTCATCGCGGCCAGCTCTTCCTTTATCTTTTCAGGATTTGCAGTGGGCTTGTCAATTTTGTTTATTGCAAATACTATTGGTACGCCGGCAGCGGAGGCGTGGTTTATGGCCTCTTTGGTCTGGGGCATGACCCCGTCGTCGGCAGCCACAACGATGATTGCTATATCCGTGATTTGGGCTCCCCTGGCCCGCATTGCTGTAAAGGCCTCGTGACCGGGAGTGTCGAGGAATGTAAGATGCCGGTCGTCATCGAGTGTAACGGCGTAGGCGCCAATGTGCTGTGTAATACCACCGGCTTCACCGGCGATCACGTTTGTTCGCCTTATATAGTCGAGCAGTTTTGTCTTTCCATGGTCAACATGTCCCATAACCGTAACTATAGGCGGCCTTGGCACCAGATCCTCCTCCAGATCTTCCTCTTCCCTGACTGTTTCCTGCAGTTCGGCGCTTACGAATTCAATCTTGTATCCAAACTCATCAGCCAGAAGGGCAAGGGTTTCTGCATCGAGCCTCTGGTTTATAGAGACGAAGAGTCCGAGGTTCATACAGGTGGAGATGATATCGGTTACGGGGATGTCCATCATTGAGGCAAGTTCATTTGACGAAACGAATTCCGTAACTTTCAGGATATTCTTTTCCTGTTCTATCCTATCCTCCACCTCGCGGTTTTTCTGGCTTATCAGTTCGCGTTTTTCCCTGCGGTACCTTGAGCCTTTTGATTTTCCCTTGGTAGTAAGCCGTGCCAGGGTTTCCTTGATCTGCTTCTGTACTTCCTCTTCATCCACCTCTGTACGGATAGCTCTCTTCCTTGCTGATGTTTTCCTGGCCGGACGGTCTTTCTTGTCGGCAGGAAGTGGCTTAGCGACGGGAGCAATTTCTTTCTCCTTGGTAATCCTTTTTCTTTTCTTCTTACGTCTGAAGCCGGATTCTCCGTCAACGCTGACCTGCTGATAACCTGATTTTTTCTTTTCTTCCTCCGGCAGGGTGATCTTGCCCACAACGGTAAGGCCTACGAGTTTTTCCACCGGCTGTTTGAAGATTTTCTTTTCTTCCTTTTCTTTCGGAGCGGCTGTGGCTGCTGTGGTTGCTGTGGCTGCTGTAGTTGCTGCTGTTTCCTGTCCGACATCGGCAGGATCTTTGGTCCGGGGCACAGCTTTTCCGGTCGGCTTCTGCTTTGCTGCAGGGGCTTGCTCTTTCTTCTGTTTGCGTGGCTTTTCTTCCCCGGCGGGGGCGGGAGCTTCCTTTTTCTCTTTTTTAGCGGCTTTGGTTTCCCCGGTAAGCTTATCGAGATCGATCTTGCCCACCAGTTTTATGTCGGGCTTCTTGATTTCCTTCCTGATATCTATAGTCTTCTTAACAGGAGAAGTATCCTTTATAATAACTTCCTCGTCCCTGTCATGTTCGTCGCTCCTGGCTTCCGGCACGTCATCGATGGATACTGTCTCCTTTCTCCTGTGGAGATCCTTCAGCATCAGCTTCTCCGACTCCTTTTTGACGTGGAGGTCGCCGCTGTATTCCTTCAGCAGAAGAAGGTAAGCTTCATGAGGCAGTTTAGTGTTTGGATTAGGATCAAGATCAAACCCCTTCTTGTGGAGGAATTCCACAATAGTAGAAATCCCGACGTTGAATACGCGGGCTGCTTTGCTCAATCTTGTTGCCTTAATATCTTCTGTCATAGATATGTAATCAGTCTTTCTTAAAATCTCTAAAGGATATTATAGTTATTATTATTCAAATTCGGCTTTAAGGATATCGATAACATCCCTTACTGTTTCTTCTTCAAGGTCGGTACGTTTGACAAGGTCGTTGATGGAAAGGTTCAGAACGCTTCTTGCCGTGTCGCATCCTATTGATTTGAGTTCCTCGATTATCCACTCATCTATCTCGTCGCTGAATTCTTCGAGGTTCACATCTTCTTCATCCTCTCCTCCCGGTTCCCTGTAGACATCAATCTCATAACCAGTCAGCTGACTGGCAAGCTTTATGTTGAGGCCTCCTTTCCCGATCGCGAGCGACACCTCATTTGGCTTCAGGTAGATCTCGGCTCTTTTTGTTTCTTCATTGAGTTTTATGGATGTTATCTTTGCAGGGCTGAGGGCTCTCTGGATGAACAGCTGGTTATTCGATGTGTAGTTTATAACATCGATATTCTCGTTTCTCAGTTCCCTTACAATGCCATGTATCCTTGAACCTTTCATTCCCACGCAGGCACCCACCGGATCAATTCTTTCGTCGTACGATTCCACTGCCACCTTGGCACGTTCCCCGGGAACACGGACTATTTTCTTGATGGTGATGAGGCCGTCGAATATCTCAGGCACCTCAAGTTCGAACAGTCTTTCGAGGAATACGGGAGAGGTACGGC
>ERZ1026796.1026-NODE-1026-length-20040-cov-3.179983_pt1 | contig 20040 bp, 22 predicted proteins | sample MGYA00520874_ERZ1026796 | MGnify/ENA primary metagenome ERZ1026796 (study PRJEB33270, sample SAMEA104284474) | anaerobic digester metagenome | biome: Anaerobic digester microbiome; feature: mesophilic sludge digester; material: Anaerobic digester biomass...
CGCGCGCGGCGGCCTGCAGCCGGCGGGGAGGTGCCGACGCAGCAGCGCGAGCTGCGGGTCTATGCCTACGGCGTGGGCAAGAACCGGCTGCGGCAGGCGGCCCAGAACCTCCACCTGCCCGTCGACATGACCGAGATGATCCAGAACGCCGACGCGGTTCTGACCCTGAAGAATTACTACCGGCGCCGGCCCCAGCCCATCACCGACGCCGAAAAGCAGGGCGTGCCCATCTATGTGCTGCGGTCCAACACCGTGAGCCAGATGGAGAGCGTCCTCGCCGACATCTTTGGGCTGGACGTGGCCGAGCTGGATCCCATGTCCATCGCCATGCGCGAGACCGAGGAGGCGATCCAGATGGTGCTGCAGGGCCAGAAGGCCGTCGACCTCTCGCCGCGCAGCTCCTATATCCGCAGGCTCCAGCACCAGATGGCAAGGGAGGCCAACCTGGTGTCCCATAGCTATGGCAAGGACCCGCGCCGCCACGTGCGCATCTTTGGCACCCAGCGCCAGGCAGAGCCCGGTGTCCGCTCCTGAATGGGTCGGACAGCGGGGAGAATAGATCAAGCCACAAGGAGGAGACAATGGCGTACAGATTCCCGTCGGATGAGTGGATCAAGGCCATGGCCGTCGAGATCAACAACAGCGAGTCGTATCGCAAATCGGCTGCCAAGTGGGAGGGCGACTTTTACTTTGTCGTCGAGCCGGGGCACGGCGTGCCCGAACCGGTGCACCTCTACCTGGACTTGTGGCACGGAGAAGCCCGCGCGGCGGGCGAGGTGGCAACGGGGGAGGAGAAAAAGCCCGAGTTTATCATCCGCGCCCCCATCAGCACCTGGAAGCGAGTCATCGAGAAAAAGCTGGATCCGATCCAGGGCATGATCACCGGCCAGCTCAAGCTCAAGGGGACCATGAGCAAGATCATGCGCTTCCCCAAGGCGGCCTCCGAGTTGGTCAACTGCGCCACGCTGGTGCCCACCGAGTTTCCCGAGTAGCCTGGCTGCCTTTGCGCAGTCGGGCCCTGGCCGGGGCACTATCATGCCTACCATCGAAGCCGGCGGGCACAAGGTCTTTTACGTTCAGCGGCGGCCGGCGCCGGCCAGGCATCCGGCCGTCGTCCTGATCCACGGCGCAGGCGGAACCCACCAGCAGTGGCTGTACCAGGTGCGCGACCTGCCATCGGCGGCGACCTATGCCCCCGACCTGCCCGGTCACGGGCGCTCGGAAGGGCCGGGCCGCAGCCTCGTCGCGGCCTACGGCGACTGGCTCCTGGGCTTTCTCGACGCCCTTGGCCTCGAAAAGGCGGTCCTGGCGGGCCACTCCATGGGCGGCGCCATCGCCCTGGACGTGGCCCTTCGTTTTCCGGACCGTGTCGCCGGCCTGGGGTTGGTGGCCACGGGGGCCCGGCTGCGGGTGGCCCCCGACCTCCTGGACTGCCTGCGCCAGGACCCGGAAGAAGCCATTCGCCTCATCACCGGCTGGTCCTTTGGACCCGAGGCACCGCCCGAAATGGTGCGCCTGGGCAGGCGGCAGCTGGCCGAGGGCGACGCGGGTGTCCTGTACGGCGATTTCGCGGCGTGCAACGTCTTTGACGTGCGGGACAGGCTGGGCGAGATCCGGGCCCCTGCGGCCATCGTCTGCGGCACCGCCGATCGCATGACGCCGGTGAAATACGCCACCTACTTGCGCGACAACCTCGCGGGCTCGGACCTGCACCTCGTCGAGGGAGCCGGCCACATGATCCTGGTCGAACGGCCCCGGGCCGTCGTGCAGGCCCTGGCGTCTCTGCTCGAAAGCCTCGAGGGTGCGGGCACCCGGCGTCCACGAGTCCCGTAGTATACTGGACGTGATTGACAGGATCGGTTCTGACCCATCCTGTCAATCCTGTCCGCTGAACAGCTTCTTGAGGATGGGCACGGCAGCCTCGAAGGCGCGTGCCCGGTGACTGATCCGGTTCTTGACCTCGGGCGGCAGCTCGGCCATTGTCTTGCCCCCGGTGCCATCCACGAGGAAGACCGGATCGTAGCCAAAGCCGTGCTCCCCCCGGGGCTCGTAGCCGATGTGGCCTTGGCAACGACCCTCGGCCGTCTCCAGGCGCCCGCCAGGCAGGGCCACGGCGATGACACATCGAAAGCGCGCCGAGCGGCCGGCGGGCGGCACGTCGTCCAGGGCGGCGAGGAGTTTCCGGTAACGGTCCGCGTCGCTGGTTCCGGGCCCGGCGTACCGGGCCGAGCGGACGCCTGGCGCGCCGCCCAGGGCATCGACCTCCAGGCCCGAATCGTCGGCCAGGGTGGGCAGGCCCGAGGCCGAGGCGTAGGCCCGGGCCTTCAGGACGGCGTTTTCCTCAAAGGTCTCCCCCGACTCGACCACGTCGAGAGCGATGCCTTCCTGCGCGGGGTAGGTAAGCTCTATGGGGAGTGCCGCGCCGTCCAGCAGCTCCTCGTACTCGCGCAGCTTGCCCGGATTGTTCGTGGCGATCAGCAATTTGCCCATGTCTGCTCCTCGTACAGGTGTGGTGGGGCCTGCCCCGACGGATTATAGCCGAGTTCGCCGCCCGGTGCAAGGCCATGCCCCGGGCTCGGGGGCTGTCGACACGGTGGAGGGCCGGCAGACACCTCCCGGCCCCACCCAGCGGGCCATTTGCCATCCGTGCCTGCCTTGGGTACAATAGCGGGCAGACCGCCAAAGGCGACGAGGTGAAACGTGGCCATAATTCAAAGCCTGTTCAATTCGTACGAGGGAATCGTGGCCGTCGTGGCCCTCGGGCTGGGCATTGTGGCCCTGCTGATCGGGCTGATCTTGCTCGCCCGCCAGCAGCGCATGCTGCGCCAGTACCGGGAGCTGACGACGGGCACATCCGGGGGCAACCTGGAAGCGCTCCTCAACGACCACGTCGCGCGCGTCCGCGAGACGGCCACTCGCCTCGACGACGTCGACCAACTGGCGCGGCGACTGGAGAAGGCAGGATACTTTAGCCTGCAACACCTGGGCGTGGTGCGCTTTAATCCGTTTCAGGATACCGGCAGCGATCAGAGCTTTGCCATCTCGCTCGTGGACGGCCACGGCAACGGCGTCGTCCTCTCGAGCCTGCACGGCCGCGACGCCACCCGCGTCTATGCCAAGCCCTTGAAGCGCTGGGAATCGACCTACTCGCTGACGGACGAGGAGAAGCAAGCCATCGCCCTGGCCTACCAGAAGCGCTCATAGTTGACAAATCATGGGGCCAATGCTATAGTAGCCCTGGTTCATGCTGTACTCAGCAGGCAACTCGCACAAGGAGCGACCCGTGTTCGGACGAGAAAAGCAGCCGGTCCCTCTGGACCGCATCGAAGTGACCGTCGGACCCACCGCCAACTTTAACGGCGACCTGGTGTGCGACGGCATCGTCAAGATCGACGGCATCTTCCAGGGCAGCATCAAGACAGTGAGCAACGTCATCATCAGCGAAAAGGCCCGGGTGGACGCCAACATCGAGGCACAGAACATCTCTGTGTCGGGCCAGGCCAAGGGCACCATGGTAGCCAAAGGCCGCCTGGAGATCCTGTCCACCGGCCGGGTGTGGGCCGACGTCACGGTCAGCAGCTTCTTGCTGGATGACGGCGGCAAGCTGCACGGTGCGCTGCAGATGTTTGGCACCGGCCCCGAGCCCCAGTCCTTTGACGTTCCCTCCCTTCGCCGCGAGTTGCCGGGCGAAGGGGAACCTGCCCTCGACTAGCCGCAGGCGCCCCCACCTTTAGACCCAGCCGGTGCCTCACGATGGGACGTGAGGCACCGGCCCGATCAAGCGTCTACCCCCTCCTCTTTGTTACGGCAGCCACCAGTCGGAGGGCTTGTCGTCCTTCTCGCTGGCGGGCACGCGCATCGGCTCGCCGCCGCTTTCTGACACAAAGTAGGGATCCCGGCCCCCCTGGTAGCCGCCGATGAGGAATTTGCCCTGTTTCCAGGCGGCGATCAGGCACGCTTACGGACTAACCGGCGCGAATCCTGGTTGACGCCTGGGCGTGCTTGGGGTATACTCCTGACAGGACAAGCGAAAGGAGGAGCGCGATGCCGACAGGAGTTGTCTACGATCCCGTCTACCTGGAGCACAACCTGCGGGGGCACCCGGAGAACCAGCAACGTCTCAAATCGATCGTACGCGTTCTGCAGGAGCAAGGCATGTGGCAGCGCCTGGCACCCATCGAGCCGGCGCCCGCCTCGCCCGAGCGCCTCTACCGGGCCCACGAGCCCCACTACGTGGAGCAGGTGCAGAGCCTGGCGGCGCGCGGCGGCGGTCACCTGGACATGGACACCTACGTCTGCGACGGCTCCTACGACGCCGCCCTCATGGCCGCCGGCGGGCTGGTGGAGGCCACGCGCGCCGTCCTGGACGGCGAGGTAGACAACGCCTTTGCCCTGGTCCGCCCTCCCGGGCACCACGCCCTGCGCAGCCGGGGCATGGGCTTCTGCCTCTTTAACAACGTGGCCGTGGCCGCCCACTATGCCCTGGCGGAGCGCAACCTGGATCGGGTGCTCATCTTTGATTTCGACGTGCACCACGGCAACGGGACCCAGGCCGAGTTCGAAGCGGACCCGGCGACGCTCTACATTTCGACCCACCAGTACCCCCACTACCCGGGCACAGGCTACTGGAACGAAACGGGGCGCGGCGACGGTGAGGGCAGCGTCGTCAACGTCCCCCTGGGGGGCGGCGTCGGCGACGAGGGCTTTGCCCGGATCATGGCCGAGATCGTGGAGCCGGTTTCCTGGCGCTTTCAGCCGCAGCTCATCCTCGTGTCGGCCGGCTACGATGCCCACTGGGACGATCCCCTGGCCTACATGCAGCTCTCCATCGAGGGCTACACGCGCATCGCCCGGGCAGTAAAACAACTGGCCGAGGAGCTATGCGAGGGAAGGCTGGTAATTACGCTGGAGGGAGGCTACCACCTGGAGGCGCTGTCCTTCTCGGTGCTGAACACCTTTGCCGTGCTCCTGGGCGACGAGGATTGGAAGATACGCGACCCCCTGGGGCCCTCACCCCGCGCCGAGCGCTCCGTGGACGACGTCATCCAGCGCGTGCGCCAGGTGCACGGGCTGACGCGCCCCTGAGGCACGGCCACCTGTTTGTGGCAGTTCGCGCTCTCCGCGCTCCCGGCAGAGCACACGGGCACTCATGGCGGATGACACAAGAACAACGGATTTGGAATGGAACGGATGGTGTGCGCGCAGAGCGTTAGAGGGAACTGGAGCTGGCGTCCTCGGACAGGATGCGCCAGCCGTGGGAGTAGACGTTAAAGCTCTTGCCGCGCACGTAGCCCAGCAGGGTGCAGTTCAGGGCGTCGGCCATCTCCACGGCGAGGGAGGTTGGTGACGAGATGGAGGCCATGACGGGCAGGCCCAGGCGCACGCCCTTGGCCACCATGTCGTAGCTCGCCCGGCCGGTGCAGAGCAGGACCTTGTCATTGAGGGGGATACCCCGCAGCAGGCAGTAGCCCGTCGCCTTGTCCACGGCATTGTGACGGCCAATGTCCTCACACACGACAATAACCCGGCCGTGCCCGTCGAACAGGGCGGCGGCGTGGATGCCGCCGGCTGCCCGGTAGGCCGCCTGCTGGCGCGTGATCTGGCCCAGCAGCGGCGGGATGGCCTTGGCGCGCATCCGAACGTCGCCCTTGATCGGCGACAGGTCCTGGATGAGGTCGGCGGCCCCGGCGCGGCCGCAGCCCGAGCGGATCAACTGGGCCACCTCTCGCCCGTCCCAATTGTTCGTCACGCCGGGCAGTAGGGTCACGTCCACCCGGTTGCGGGAATAGTCCATGGCATCGCCCTCGGCGCTCTCGCCGGGCGCGACGCGGCCGCAGTGGCGTATCAGCCCGATGTCCCACAGGTCTCGGACCAGGCCCTCGCCCAGGCAAAAGCCTGCGGCCAGCTCTTTTTCCATGCCCGGAGTCCGCATGAGGACCGCCACCGACTTCTCGTTGATGCGGATCTCCAGGGGCTCCTCGACGACGACCGCGCCCTCGACGACCTGCTCCCGGCCGCCGTCCAGGCGCCTGATGCGCCACGGCATCAGGCCGCCTTCTGTCTTTGGCTCTGCTTCGTAGGGGTGGCGATAGCGTTTCAACGGTCTCTATAGCATCGAGCGATCTAGGGAAGCGTCAAAAAGTCCTGGCCGACGACGATACGGATGTCGATCTGGCTGCGCAGGTTAGGGCTGTGTCGCACGTTCTCGGGACTCACGTGGAAGTACTCGATAAGCTTCTCCAGGGTGAACGTCTTGCCCGTATAGTCGACCAACACCGTGGCCGAATAGTCCAGCCGGTCGGCGTCGCCGAACTCGACCACCTGGTAGCCCTGTTCCATGAGAATGGCCGCCACGCGGGCCGCAAAGTTGGGCTCCGACGTGCCGTTCTGCACGGCGATGCGGGCCCCCTCCTCGGCCAGGCGGGCCAGGTCCTGGATGTCGTCGGGGGCCAGGGTCGGCGTGGGCGAGGGCGCCGCCGGCGCGGCCGTGGCAACCGGGGCCAGGGCCTCGCTGTAGAACATGTCGGCCACCGCCGCGTGGATCAGGTCCCACTTGGGCAATTGGACGGCCGCCCCTGAAGGAGTGCGGTAGCCGTACACCATGGGCTTCTGAATGACAAGCTGCCGGATGTTGGACAGGTCGATCTGGGGCCCCAGGGCAGCCAGCTCGAGCATCTCGTCCGACTTCATATCAGTTTTCACCATGTTGCCCATGGTCACGATGAGGCTGGGCAGCTTGGTGACAATGTTGAGATTCTTGAGCGCCTTTTCGCGGATGGCCAGCAAGATGAGCTGCTGGCGCGCCGCCCGGTCAAAGTCGCTGGTGCTCATGCGCGAGCGGGCGTATTGCAGGGCACGCTCGCCGTCCATGGACTGCAAGCCAGGATCGAAATGGACGGTGCCCATCGCATATGGGTCGCCCGGTTTGGGCATGGGATACATGGTGTCATGCAAGGTCCTGGGTACGTCGACCTCGATCCCCCCCAGCGTATCGACGACTTTTTGAAAGCCGGCGAAATCGATCATGATATAGTAGTCGATGGGGATGCCAAAGTTGGTCTCGATGGTATGCTTGAGCAGGGAAGGGCCGCCGCCCGGATAGCTTATGGAGTATCCCCTTGGGTTGGCGGCATTGATCCGGTCCTCTCCCAGGCCGGGGATGGTGAGATACAGGTCGCGCGGGATGGACATCATGCCCGCTTCCTTGTTCACCGGGTCGATGGTGACGACGATCATGGTGTCGGTGCGGTACGCCCAGCTCTCGCCGTTCCGGCGGTCGATGCCCACCAACAGAATGTTGATGCGCTCCTCGGCGCTGGCCGGGGCCACAGGTGGTTGGTAGACGAGCTCGGTCTGGCCCGGCACGGCGGTCATCTCGGGCAGCACCGGCGGGGGCTCGAGCTCTTCGATCTCTTCTTCGGCAACTGCCTCGGGGGCGCGGATGGATGGCAGTTGCACGACAGGGATAGCTGGGAGGTCGGCATTGGCCACGATCGTGCGGACCGTGACGTAAAAGAGGTAACCGGAGTACAATCCCCCGATCACAAACACCACCAGGAAAAGGCCGATCAAGACTTTGAGCCAGCGGGGAGGTTGGCTGTGCCCCTTTGGCAAGTTACGCTTTTCGGCGACTATAATGCCCAAAAAAACTCCTCCAGAAGGCCCAGCTCCCTTCCGCGGGTGCTGGCCACGGGTTTGCACAAGGTCAAGCGGGCGTGAGAGGGATTATACCATATTTTTCCCGGGATGCAAATTGCGAGGCGACAGTCCCCGATCATTGATTCTTCTGGATTCAGGGTCCGTTGCCTGCGAGCGGAATTCGTGGTATACTGCGGGTGCGATGTTGCCCACGACGACGAGGCCAGGATCCGACTTTTTGCCTGTGGAGGTGAATCGTGAGCGCGATGCCATCCAATCTGCCGGTGAACCAGTTGATGGGCCTGATCCGAATGCTGCCGCCCGAGGTCAAGCAGACGCTGGCCCAACTGCTGGCCCAGGAGCAAGGCCAGGCCGCCGCCCCGCGAGGGGACGACGAGGACCTCGACCTCTGGGGAGAGGTCGAGGAGGATGACTGGGACGACGAGGATGAGGATTGGGACGAGGACGAGGAAGAAGAGTGGGATGAGGATGAGGGTCTCGACCGGCGTTCTCTCCTGGCCGCCGAGATCTTTGGTTACAGCTATGACCACTACGAGGACCATCTCGGCAACCTCCGCTTTGACGAGCTGATGCCCCGGCAGGTGGACACCCTGGAGCGGGCCGAGCGCGAGAATTGGGACGACGCGCGCCTGGCGGCCACGCTCGATAGAGACGGCCAGGAAATCCCCTCACTGCGCGGTCTTTACCGCCGCGCCGTGTCAATCGTCGACGCGCCCACCCCGGCCGAATCGTTCCGTCGCGGCGTCCGCTTTTCGATCCAGGATGCCCTGGAGGAGGGGCTGGACGACGAAGAAGGCCTCGAGCGCCTTGTGGGTCAGATCTGTCACCGGGCCGCCGACCTGGGCTACCTCCTCGAGGTGTCGGGCGAGCCGCTGGCAGTCTATTCCGAGGAGCTGCGAGACCAGGAGGGCCTTTCTCCCTATTCGCCGCTGTCGGGGGAGCAGGCCGAAGGCTAGGCGGGAGAGCGTGCGGCGCCGCCGAAGGTCAGGGTAGACCGTGAAGGGACGTTTATTGCCATCGCTTCCATCGCGCCGCTGGCTCCTCCTGGGCATCATTGCCCTCGAGCTCGTCGCCTCGGCCATCGTCCTGCACTGGCTCCTGGCCTCCGAGACAGGCGAGGGACGGGCCGTTGCCGCCGTCCCCCGGCCCACGTCCAGCCCCACCGTGGTCTCTCTGGCGCCGAGCCTGCCCGACTCGCTGGTTGCCTCCATCATGGCCTGGCTCCACGACCGGGCCGAGCCCTGGCTGCCCGGCAGCGAAGGGGCCGGCCTGGCCGTCGACTGGCAGAGCGCCCGGGGCGCCCGGCCCGTGGCCGAGATGTTCCTCGTGCCCGCCGTCCCCCTGGCCTCCCTCCGCGAGGACCTGGCCTTTGACGACGTGCGCCGCGCCTGGCATGGCGAGGCAGCCGGCCGGTTCCTGGTGCCCGATACAGCCGTCGCCGCCCTCGATTCGCTCCTGGGCCCCCGAGCCGCCCAGGCGGCCGTCGAGATCGTGCCCGCCGGCGAGCTCGTTCCGCGCCTGGAGCAGCAGCCCGAGGCGACGGCCATCCTGCCCTTTGACGAGCTCCAACCCCGGCTCAAGCCCCTGTCCGTCGACGGGCTTTTCATCCTGGATCGCGGCCTGGATGAGGCTCGCTGGCCCTTGCGGGCCGTCGTGTGGGCCGGTGGGCCTGCCGGCTGGGAGGAGGAGCTGGCCGCGGCGCTGGAGCAGAGGGGCATGGATAGCAACCGGCACCTGGATCGCCTCACGGTCCTGGCCATGACCGGCGTCACGGCCATGGCCCGCGGCGTGGCCCTGGAGATAGAAGCCCGTGGCGACCCGGGCTGGCCAGCGCGCGGGCTGGCGGGGCTGCTGTCGGCCGCCGACCTGACCCACGTCAGCAACGAGGTATCGTTCATGCCCGGCTGCCAGGCCAGCGCCGAGAGCCCCGCCTTCTGCTCCAGCCCGGAGTACATGGAGGTTCTGCGCCTGGTGGGCACCGACGTGGTGGAGCTGACGGGCAATCACAACCTCGACTTTGGCGGCACGTACGCCCTCCAGTCGCTGGATCTCTATGCCGAGGAAGGCATGGCCACCTTTGGCGGCGGGCGCGACGCAGCGGCCGCGAGCCAGCCGCTCATCGTGACCCACAACGGCAACCGCCTGGCATTCCTGGGCTACAACCAGTTCGGCCCCGATTATGCCCTGGCCGGCCCCGCCTCGCCGGGAGCCGCCTCCTTTTCCCTGGCCGCCGTCCAGGCCGGCGTGGCCGAGGCGCGCCGCCAGGCCGACCTGGTGTTCGTCAACGTCCAGTACACCGAGGCTTACCAGGCGGAGCCACTGCCCGAGCAGGTGGCCGACTTTCGGGCCATCGCGGACGCCGGCGCCGACGTCGTCACGGGCAGCCAGGCACACCAACCCCAGCACGTCGAGCTGCACGGCGGCAAGCCCATCTTTTACGGGCTGGGGAACCTCTTTTTCGATCAGACCTGGTCGCCGGCCACGCGACAAAGCCTGATCGTCCGCCATTACGTTTACCAGGGACGCCTGCTGTCCGTCGAGATCCTGCCCACGGCCATGGACGGAGACTACCAGCCCACCCTGGCCGAGGGCCAGGAGCGCGACGAGATCCTGCGCACCGTCCTGCCGATGCGATAAAAAAAGGCCCGCCTGCTCGCCTTTTGCGAGCAAGCGGACCTTGACGTTCAATCAGGCCTGGCCGCCAGGCTCGGCCTAGTACTCGGGCATCGGCGGGGCCGCCGGGGCCTTTTCCTTCTCGGGGATGTCGGTCACCAGCGCTTCGGTGGTCAGGATCATGGCGCCGATGCTCGCCGCGTTCTCCACGGCGCTCCTCGTCACCTTGACCGGGTCGATGATGCCGGCCTTTAGCATGTTCGGGTACTCGTCCCGCAACACGTCAAAGCCCAGCTTGTTGTCGCCCTTTTCCTTCTGAATCCGCCGCACGTTGTCCACGATGACCGCCCCATCCTTGCCGGCGTTCATCGCCAACTGCCGCATCGGCTCTTCCAACGCCCGCCGCACGATGGTCACGCCCGTCTGCTCGTCGGCGAACTCCATCTTGATCGCGTCCAGGGCAGGAATGGCGTTGATCAAGGCCACCCCACCGCCGGGCACGATGCCCTCTTCCACCGCCGCTCGCGTGGCGCTCAGGGCGTCTTCCACCCGGTGCTTCTTTTCCTTCAGCTCCACCTCGGTGCCGGCCCCCACGCGGATGATGGCCACACCGCCCGACAGCTTCGCCAGGCGCTCCTGCAGCTTTTCCTTGTCATAGTCCGACGTGCTGGCCTCAATCTCGGCCTTGATCTGGTTGATACGGCCCAGGATCTCCTTGCTGATGTTCTCATCCTCGATGCCGACGATGGTCGTATCTTCCTTCGTCGAGATCACCTTCTCCGCCTGCCCCAGGTCGTGGAGCTGCGTCGTGTCCAGCTTGCGCCCCATCTCCTCGGTGATCACCTGCCCGCCGGTCAGCACCGCAATGTCCTGCAGCATCGCCTTCCGCCGGTCCCCAAACCCGGGCGCCTTGACGGCCAGCACGTTGAACACGCCCCGCAGCTTGTTCAGCACCAGCGTCGCCAGCGCCTCGCCGTCCACGTCCTCGGAGATGATCACCAGGTTCTTCCGCCCGCTCTGCACCATCCGCTCCAGAATGGGGATGATGTCCTGTGCCGAGCTGATCTTCTTGTCGTGGATCAGGATCAGGGGATTCTCCAGCACCGCCTCCATCCGCTCCGTGTCGGTGACGAAATAGGGCGAGATGTACCCCCGGTCGAACTGCATGCCCTCCACGAACTCGGTCTCGAAGGCCAGGCCCTTGCTCTCCTCGACGGTGATGACCCCGTCCTTGCCCACCTTCTCCATGACCTCGGCGATGAGCTGGCCGATCTCCTTGTCGTTGGCCGAGATGGCCGCCACGTTGGCGATCTCTTCCTTGGTGTCAATCTCTGTGGCGCTCTCCCGCAGGGCCGCCACCAGCGCCTCCGCCGCCTTCAGGATGCCGTTCTTGATGAGCATCGGGTTGGCGCCGGCCGCCACGTTCTTCAGGCCCTCGGTGACGATCATCTGGGCCAGCACCGTGGCCGTCGTCGTGCCGTCGCCCGCCACGTCGTTGGTCTTGGTCGCCGCTTCCTTCAGAAGCTGGGCGCCCATGTTCTGGAAGGGCTCCTCCAGCTCCACTTCCTTGGCCACGGTGACGCCGTCGTGGGTGATGGTCGGCGCGCCCCACTTCTTGTCCAGGGCCACGTTGCGCCCCTTGGGCCCCATGGTCACCTTGACGGCGTTGGCCAGGGCATCCACGCCAATCTTCAGGTCTCGCCGTGCGTTCTCGGAAAAAACGAGTTGCTTTGCCATGACTATTTGCTCCTTGTCAGGTTAATTGCTTGCTTCAGAGGCTGCTCCTAGCTCAGTACGGCCAGGATATCGCTCTCTTTGAGGATCAGGTACTTCTTGTCGTTGAGCTTGACCTCGGTGCCGGCGTACTTGGCGTACAGCACCCGGTCGCCCTCCTGGACGTCCATCTCGACGCGCTTGCCGCTCTCGTCGCGGCGGCCCGGGCCGGCGGCGACGACCTTGCCCTCCTGGGGCTTTTCCTTGGCCGTCTCGGGGACATAGATGCCGCTGGCGGTCACCTCGTCTCGCTCGATGGGCTCGACCACCAACCGGTCTGCCAGGGGTTTGAGATTAAGTGCCATTCGAAATCCCTCCTGTGCTTAGATTTGATATGCAGGCACAATTTGCGCGCTAGCACTCGGTCAGCGAGAGTGCTAACGCCGGGCGGTAGTATACTCCACTTTGCGCCAGCGTGCAAATTTTGAATTCGCCGAGGATCGAAACAAGTTGCACATCACCCGACTTGTGTTATAATGCCCATCATGCACGAGATGGCCGTGACGGAAAGCATCCTTGGGATCGTCGTGCGCCACGCCCAGCGGGCGGGCGCGCGGCGCGTCGTCGGGATCAACCTGGTCATCGGCGATCTGACAGGTTTTATCGACGAGTCCATCCAGTTCTACTTTGACTTCCTGTCGCGAGAGACGGTGGCCCACGGCGCCGAGCTGCGCTTCGAGCGCGTCGCGGCCCGCGTCCGGTGCCAGGCCTGCGGCACCGAGTACGAGCCGCCACGCGCGCGCATGTGGGCTTGCCCGGACTGCCGGACCCCCGGCGGCCAGGTGACCGCCGGGCGCGAATTCTCGGTGGCCAGCATCGAGGTGGAGTAAAGCGGCGCGGGGCCTCGTGCCCGCGCCAGGGAGAGGAGCATGGCCCGGGAACTGCCAGTGCTGGAAGAAATATTGAGCGCCAACGATCGGGTAGCGCGGGAGAACCGCCGGCTGCTGGACCGCCACGGGGTGGTGGCCGTGAACGTCATGGCCGCGCCCGGGGCGGGCAAGACGAGCCTGATCCTGGCCACCATCGCCGCTCTCGACCGCCGGCTGCGGGTCGGCGTCGTGGAGGGCGACGTCGCCGGCCGGGTGGACGCCGACAAGATCGCCACCACCGGAATGCCCGTGGTGCAGATCAACACCGGCGGCGGCTGCCACCTGGATGCGCCCCAGGTGGCGGGCGCCCTGGAGCGGCTGCCCCTGGACCAGATCGACCTGCTGTTCATCGAGAACGTGGGCAACCTCATCTGCCCCACCGGCTTTGACCTGGGGGAGCATCGCAAGGTGCTCATCGCCCACCTGCCCGAAGGCGACGACAAGCCCATCAAGTACCCGGGCATGTTCACCGCCGTCGATGCCCTGGTCCTCAACAAGACCGACCTGGCCCCCTACGTCGACTTTTGCCTGGCGGCTTTCCAGGAAGCCTTTCGCGCTCTGAACCCGCGCGCGCCCCTGTTCCAGCTCTCGTGCAAGACGGGCGAGGGGCTCGACGCGTGGGTGGCGTGGCTCGAGGGCCAGGGGTGATCCCGCGGTGCAGGCCGCCCCCCGGGCCGCCGTTGCCGCCGTCATTTTTGCGATTTCCTGAGGCGTGGCGGGGAGGACTTACATCTTTCGCAATCGATGGGCCGTGAGATACACGATTTCGCTCACTGACGGCTCCGTCGTTCCATATTTCGAAGTCTGCGCGGCGCGAGTATTTGACGCGCCCCGGGCTTTGTGTTAGAATTCACACAAGGCGCTGCGGGGTCGTGCGGCAAGGATGCGTGGGCCGGCTCGCAGCAAAGGAGGCGTGGGATGCCGTCTACCGTGACCCGGAAGAGCCGAAATGGACAGCCTTTCGCGACGAGTGGCGAGCAAGAGTGCAAAGTGTGTACCGAGATCCTGCGCAACACGCTGTTGTTCAGCGGCCTGAGCGAGGAGCAGTTGCGGCTCATCGCTCCGCCCTGCCGCCAGATACCGGTGGCTGAGGGCCAGGTGCTCTTTAACAAAGGTGGAGAGGCCAGTGATCTGTACGTGGTCGTCTCCGGCGAGTTCTGCCTGGAAGAAGAGATCAACGTCGAGGAGCGACTCCCGGGCAAAAGCATCGCGGTGGAACGGGTGGGCAAAAACGGTGCCCTGGGGTTGTGCGCCCTGTTGCGACCCTACCGTTGGTTCTTTACGGCGCGCTGCACGCGCGACGCACAGGTCATTGTGGTGCGCAGCGACGATCTGAAGGCCATGATGAAGAGCCATCCAGGCATCGGCATGACCGTCCTGGAAAACGCCTTCAACATTTCCTTCGAGCGGCTCATGGCCAGCCACCAGCGGGTGTTGGCCGAGCTTGGGCTGGCGGAGCTGTACGGGGCAAACCGGCGTTATTAGGAGTCATTCATGGATTTTGAAACGGTGGTGAGCTTGCTAAAGGCCGAGGTCCTGTCCCGGCACGCAAATCACAACTTTACCTTCGAGTGCGGGGCGGCCGCCGACCTGATGAGCGACGTCCTGAGCTATGCCCCCACCAGCTCGGTGCTGCTCACCGGACTCATCAACCCCCAGGTGGTGCGGACGGCCGAGATGGCGGGCATCCTGAGCATCGTCTTTGTGCGGGGCAAGCACCCACCGGCCGAGACCATCCGGCTGGCCGAGGAGGTGGGCATCCCGCTGCTCAGCACCCGCTACACCATGTACGAAGCCTGCGGCTTGCTGTACCACGCCGGCCTGGCGGGCCCCGGTCCCTGCGCCCTCTACGATCTGCCGGAGCGGGCAGCACAATAATGGAGGACGGCGTCGAGATCTCTCGACTGCACGAGCTGGTCTACCGGCTCCGCGTCGAAGAGGTCATGCAGAAGGAGGTTATCTCTGTCTCGCCCGAGACGGGCATGCGAGAGTTCAAGGAACTGCTGCGCTCCCGTCGCATCTCGGGCGCGCCGGTCGTCGAGGGAGGCCGCCTGGTGGGCCTCATCAGCCTGGAGGATCTCATCCGCGCCCTGGAGCAGGGGAGCATGGACGCCTCCGTGGGGCAAAAGATGACCGAACAGGTAGAGTGCCTCTACACCGACGAGTCGGTGATGCAGGCCGTGAACCGCATGGCGCGCTTTGGCTTCGGGCGCTTTCCGGTCGTCACCCGCGAGGGAGAGCTGGTGGGCATTCTGACGCGGGGCGACATTCTGCGGGGGCTGCTGCGCAAGATCGAGGTAAACTATCAGCAAGAAGAGATCGAGCGCTACCGCGCCAGCCACATTTTCGAGGATATCGTCTCGGACCGGACGAGCCTGATGCTGCGCTACCGGGTCGAGGCCAGGGATTTTTCGCGGGGCGGGGTGGCGTCGAGCAAGATCAAGCGGGCCATCGAGCGCCTGGGGGGCAGCCCGGCCATCGCCCGCCGGGTGGCCGTGGCGGCCTACGAGGCCGAGATGAACCTGGTCATCCATACCGAACACGGCGGCGAGATGCAGGTCGAGATCCAGCCCCAGCAGATGCAGATCCTGGTGGTGGACGACGGGCCGGGGATCGAGAGCCTGGAGCAGGCCATGCAGCCCGGTTACTCCACGGCGCCGGAATGGATCCGCGAGATGGGCTTTGGGGCAGGCATGGGCCTGTTGAACATCAAGCGCTGCGCCGACGAGATGAACATCGATTCGCGCGCCGGGCGCGGCACCCGGCTGGAGATCGTGATCAGGGTGCCACAACCAACGCCGGCGCCGCAGGCGACGAGCGCCGAGGAGGACCTGTTATGATCGTCCGGGATTTGGTGGACGAGCTGGGACTACAAGTTCATTCACCGGGCAACGTGGAGCGCGAGGTGACGGGCGGCTATGCCACCGACCTCCTGAGCTGCGCCATGGCCGGTGCCAGGGCGGGCAACGTCTGGATCACACTCCAGGCCCATCCCAACGTGGTGGCGGTTGCCTCGCTGCTGGACCTGGCCGCCGTGCTGGTGAGTGAAGGCGTCGCCCCCGACGTGGAGACGATCGAGCGGGCGCAGGAGAACGGGGTCACGGTGTTGGGCTCGCCGGCCACCACGTACGCCCTGGTGGCGCGCCTGGCCGCCCTGGGGATCCCCCCGGGGGAATAGGCGCGATGGCCGACAGGCCCGGCGGGGATTGGTGCTATCTCACGGCCGACCTCCACCTGCACACCGTGCTTTCGGCCTGTGCTGAGGTAGAGATGATCCCGCCGCTCATCGTACGGCGGGCGCGAGAATTGGGCCTGCAGATGCTGGCCGTCACAGATCACAATGCGGCACGCAACGTCGCGGCGGTAATGGCAGCAGCGGCAGGCACGGGCATCACCGTCCTGCCCGGCATGGAGGTCCAGAGCCGGGAAGAGGTGCACCTGGTGTGCCTGTTCGATACGCTGGAGCAGGTGTTGGCCTGGCAGGAGCAGGTGTTTGCTGCCCTGCCCGACCGTGAGAACGACGAGGCCTTTTTTGGCGCCCAGTACGTGGTGGATGCCGAAGGCGAATACGTGGAGACCGAAACGCGCCTGCTCTCTATTTCGACGGCGCTGTCCGTCGAGCAGGTGGTGGCCGGGGCGCGAGCCCTGGGGGGCATTGTCATCGCGGCGCACGTGGACCGGCCATCCTTTAGCCTGGTGGCCAACCTGGGGTTTGTGCCGCCCGGCCTCGAGATTGCGGGCATCGAGCTGTCGCGGCGCGCCGATCCAGAGGCGGTGCTGCGGCGATTGCCCCAGTTGGCCGGTTTTGGCCTGGTGGTGAGCGGCGACGCCCACCGCCTGGAAGAGATGACCGCGAGAACGATGTTCAAGGTCAAGGCGCCCGTGGTAGCCGAGCTGGCCCTGGCCCTCGCCGGCAGCGAGGGCCGCCGGGTCGAGATCTATCCGGGCTGAGGCGTCAAAGACGCTCGTGGAAGCAAAAACGTTCGAGGAGGACATGCATGGAGCAGGAAGAAACTCTTGACCTGGCGCCCTTGTATGGCGTGTTGGACGAGTACAGGACGCAGCATGGTGCCGTGATTCCCGTGCTGCAAAAAGCGCAAGAGCTCTATGGCTGGCTGCCGAAAGAGGTGCTCGAGGTCGTGGCCCGGGAGATGAAGGTGCCCCTGAGCCAGATCTATGGCGTGGTGACCTTCTATTCCCAGTTCTACCTGTCTCGCCGCGGCCGGCACGTTTGCCGCCAGTGCGATGGCACGGCCTGCCACGTCAAGGGCGCGTCCCGGATCATCGATAGCGTGCAGAACACCCTGGGCATCAAGGCCGGCGAGACGACGCCCGATTACCGGGTCACGTTCGAGGTCGTCTACTGCCTGGGCTCCTGCGGCCTGGCCCCCGTGGCCATGGTAGACGACAAGGTGGTGGGGCACCTGGTGCCCGAGTCCATGGTCAAGCTCGTGAACGAGCTGGAATAGCGACCCGGAGTGACGAGGGGAGGATGCGCGAGCTGTCCCTGCACCTGCTGGATCTGCTCCAGAATTCTCTGGAGGCAGGGGCTACGCACCTGGACGTGAGCATCGAGGAAGATTTGACGGCCGATCGACTGATCATCGAGGTTCGGGACAACGGGCGGGGAATGTCGCCCGACATGGCGCGGCGGGCGCTGAACCCTTTCTTTACAACCCGCACGACGCGCCACGTGGGACTGGGTCTGCCCCTCCTGGCCGCGGCGGCAAAGCGGTGTGAAGGCGAGCTGTCGGTGGATTCGCAGCCGGGCTCGGGGACGGTGGTCAGGGCCACGTTTCGTCACAGCCACATCGACCGGGCGCCACTGGGAAACATGGCCGGCACGCTGCTGGCCTTTCTCCTGGGGGGCAACGGCCGGCCGCCGCGCCTGCGCTACCGCCACCGGGTGGGCGACGAGACGTTCGAGTTCGATTCGGCCGCCATCGAAGCCGAGGTGGGCGAGGTGCCGCTGTCCTATCCCCCTCTGCGCGACTGGCTGCACGACTATATAGCCGAGGGCGAGGCCGGCCTGGCCACAGCGGGCCGGGCCAGCGGGCCTGGAGGAAGAGGTGCCGGCCACGAGCCGGGCGATGCCGTCTATTCTGCTGTTGGGCATAAGGGAGGAAACGATGCCAAAGCTCAAGAGTCTTGAGGATCTGCAAAAGATCCGCGATCAGGCCAAACAGGACCTGAAGATCCGTACCGATACGGGGACCAAGATCATCGTCGGTATGGGCACCTGCGGCATCGCCGCCGGGGCCCGCGAGACGATGCACGCCATCCTCGAAGAACTGAACAAGCGCAAGATCGACGCCAATATCACCACGGTGGGCTGCATCGGCATGTGCTCGAAGGAGCCCCTGGTGGACATCGAGCAGGCGGGCCAGCCCCGGGTCACCTACTGCAACGTGCATCCCGACATGGTGCCGCGGCTCATCGAGGAGCACCTGGTGAACGGCGTCGTGGTCCAGGAATGGGCCATGGGCCGCATTCCCCAGGAGGGAATCGGACAATCGTTGGAATAGGCCGGCGCCGAGCCAGCGGGCCATGCCCGATCCGGCCGGCTCTCACGGCGGCCGGGATCGAGCTGCCTGGCCTGCCTCTGCCGGGGATTATGAAGAAGTGATGGCTGCAAAGGAGTAAGCTATGAGCGAACCATTGTATAGGGCCAACGTGCTGGTCTGCGGCGGCACCGGCTGTGAGGCGTCGGGCTCGGCCAGCACCTACCAGATGCTGGTGGATGAGGTCCGCCGCCGCGGCCTGGAGGACGAAGTCCAGGTCATTCACACCGGCTGCCGTGGATTTTGCGCCATGGGGCCCATTGTCATTGTCTATCCCGAGGGCATCTTTTACTGCCAGGTCCACGGCGAAGACATCCCGCTCCTCGTGGAAGAGACGCTGGTCAAGGGCCGCATCGTGCCGCGCTTGACCTACAAGGAGCCGAGTTCTCACGAGGCGGTGCCCTTCTACGGCGAGATTCCGTTCTACACCAAGCAGTTGCGGATCACGCTGCGCAACTGCGGCATGATCAATCCCGAGAACATCGAGGAATACATCGCCCGCGACGGATACCAGGCCCTCATCAAGGCCCTCGGCTCCATGACGCCCGATGAAGTCATCACCGAGCTCAAGAACTCCAAGCTTCGGGGGCGCGGTGGGGCGGGCTTTCTCGTCGGCCTGAAGTGGGAGTTGACGGCCCGAGCCCCGGGCGACGTGAAGTACGTCGTCTGCAACGCCGACGAGGGAGACCCTGGCGCCTTCATGGACCGCTCCCTCATCGAGGGCGATCCCCACAGCCTGTTGGAGGGGATGACCATCTGCGGCTATGCCGTGGGCGCTAGCGAGGGTTACGTCTACTGCCGCGCCGAGTATCCCCTGGCCATCAAGCGCCTGAAGCTGGCCATCGCCCAGGCGGAGGAATACGGCCTGTTGGGCGACAATATCCTGGGCACCGACTTTTCCTTCCACCTGCACATCAAGGAAGGAGCCGGCGCCTTTGTGTGCGGCGAGGAGACGGCCCTCCTGGCCTCCATCGAGGGACGCCGCGGCGAGCCGCGCCCGCGCCCGCCTTTCCCGGCGGTCAGCGGCCTGTGGAACAAGCCGACCAACCTGAACAACGTCAAGAGCTACTGCAATGTGCCGCAGATCCTTGTCCACGGCGCCGAGTGGTTCGCCAACATCGGCACGCCTCGCTCGCCGGGCACGGCCATCTTTGCCCTCACCGGCAAGGTGAACAACACCGGCCTGGTGGAGGTGCCCATGGGCATCACCCTGGGCGAGATTATTTTCGACATCGGCGGCGGCGTGCCCGACGGCAAGACGTTCAAGGCCGTGCAGACGGGCGGCCCCCTGGGCGGCTGCATCCCCGCGGAGCAGCTCAACGTCCAGGTGGACTTTGACTCGCTGAAAGAGGTCGGCGCCGTCATGGGCTCCGGCGGCATGATCGTCGTCGACGAAGACACCTGCATGGTCGAATTCGCCAAGTTCTTCCTGACCTTTGCCACCGCCGAGAGCTGCGGCAAGTGCATCCCCTGCCGCATGGGCGGCAAGCGCATGCTCGAGGTGCTGACCCGCATTACCGAGGGCAATGGCCGCCTGGAGGACCTGGAGACCCTGCGCGTCCTGG
>ERZ1026796.1039-NODE-1039-length-19920-cov-3.458091_pt1 | contig 19920 bp, 22 predicted proteins | sample MGYA00520874_ERZ1026796 | MGnify/ENA primary metagenome ERZ1026796 (study PRJEB33270, sample SAMEA104284474) | anaerobic digester metagenome | biome: Anaerobic digester microbiome; feature: mesophilic sludge digester; material: Anaerobic digester biomass...
CTTGCAGAACAAGCATACAATTGGAGTCCATATCGATATGGATTTGATAATCCAATTAGCACCACCGACCCAAGTGGTATGTTGGAAGAATGGGTTGACAAGAAAGGTAAAGGACAATGGGAATGGGATGAAGAAGTAAAATCTGAAGCAGCCGCTAAGGAGAAATACGGGAAGAACGCTCGATATGCAGAATCAGGCTACACTTATAACACCAGTGATGGCAGTCAGATTGTACTTCAGGATAAGGGTAATTGGTCATATACTAGCCAGAAAATAGATCCAGATTGTCCTACATATGGACTTAATAATGGTAATACGGGGTGGGTTGAACAGTTCCAAGCAGGAATAAAATCATATATGCCACTCCTTAAAGCAAGTGAAATTGGGTTAGAAGTTTCAGCTACTCTTTTAGCGGGACAAATTGGTGCAACAGGAATTGCCGCTAAAGGATTTACCCGGGGTGTAGAAAGTGCTATAACTGCCGTTGATGATGTAGCTAAAGCGCCGTTAGAAAATTTTGTTTCCTCATATTCTAGAGCAGTTCCTGAAGTCTTAAGAGCTCCAAGTGGAGGTATTAGAGTTGGTGGTAAATTTTATGAGGGTGGACAATTTATACCAAGACCTAGATTACAGTTTGGGAGAGGAATAGATAATTTTAGCACTCTTCCTCCATTCTCAACGCCTCTAAAACCTTCACCAATAAACTATAATGCTAGTCCTATTTTAAGATATGGAATTGGGATTGGTGGTGCTGCACTTGGATATATTTATTATCGAGAAAAAACAGTAAATTCAGGCAAATGAATCTAAAAAGTTGTATTGACACACTAAAATTTACCAAAGAACCTGGAACCCAGTTGGATTTATTTAGGGAGAATGGTCAAGTTATAATCCAAATCTATAAACAGAGAGATGTACTAACTTGGGGATTAGAAATTTATCTTGATGATCCTGATGGATTAGTTTTGGAAGTTCTATTTAATAAAGCAAAAAAAAATAATAATGAAAATTATGCACGATTTATTAAATCAGAATTATTTAAACATTTTGCCAAGATAAACAGTATAAAAGAAGACTCTTACTTTGCAGTCATCTCAAGTGGTTGGTCCACGGATAAAATTTTAAATTTTGTAAATGAAGTAGTTACTTATATATATGATTTGAATAACTCAGAAATAAAATATAGTTTAAATGCATATTGAATAAAAACTTGAGATCTGTTGTAAGGCACATTACGTGACTTATGAAACAAAGACCCGGATGAATACCGGGTTTTGTTTTATACCGCCAGCTTCTGAATTTTTCTCTTAGTCAGGAACGCATCAATAAAAGTCTTGATCAGGTGTTTATCCTCCTGGTCGAGCTTTTCCACTTGCCGGAATTGTGACAGCAACTCCTTGTCGGTAAGCTGAGCGGAAACCACTTCATCGTTGCTGCCGTTCATCAGGTAATCGGTAGTTGTATCGAGAGTAGCGAGACAATGGGTCTTCGTGTTCCTCTTCATAAAAAATACGCCCGGTTGTTTACCGTGAAAATCTGTGATATATTTGTTTCTATAAGTTAAGCGGTAAAGATGTTTAAGAAAACCAGTAAAGAAAAACAGTTAGATGCCTTCTCTAGTGTGCCAAACATGCTTGAGGGTTCATCATTAAAGCAGTACATTGACCAGGGGCAGCAGGTGGAAAAGGTTTACCTTGATGGAGCTTATCAAAGTCCTGCAAATGACACGTATTGTGAAAACATAGATGTTGTATTCACAGGTTATTTAACCTCACAGACAGGGGTACAACCTATTTTGAGCAGAACATTTTCCATCGCGTCGTTTATATAGGTTATCATTAATTTTATGTTTTTTTGTAAAACCCCCTTTTTCAGAGGGGACTCAATAATTAAAGGAACAAACAATTTAAATCCAGGACCATGCCAGTCAATCTCCGCAACCGTAATTTTTTGAAGCTTCTCGATTTCACCCCCGAAGAAATTCATTTTCTTCTCAATCTATCTGCCGATCTTAAAAAGGCAAAATATACAGGTACAGAACGACAGCTTCTGAAGGGAAAGAATATTGCGCTAATTTTTGAAAAGACTTCGACGAGGACAAGGTGCGCGTTTGAAGTTGCCGCCATCGATCAGGGAGCCCATGTAACCTATCTTGGGCCTACAGGTTCGCAGATCGGTCATAAGGAGTCGATGAAGGACACTGCACGTGTTCTCGGAAGGATGTATGACGGAATCGAATACCGCGGTTACGGGCAGGCCATTGTTGAAGAACTGGCTTTATATGCCGGGGTTCCGGTCTGGAACGGACTTACCAATGAATTTCATCCCACACAGGTGCTTGCTGATCTCATGACGATGCTTGAGTTTACCGACAAGCCGCTTAACAGGGTATCTTTCTGCTATCTCGGGGATGCCCGTTACAATATGGGCAATTCGCTGCTGGTAGGAGCTGCAAAGATGGGAATGGATTTCAGGACGGCGGCTCCGTCAGCCTATCAGCAGGACAAAAAGCTTGTTGAGAAATGTAAGGCGATTGCCGCGGAAACCGGAGCCAGGATAAACATTACCGATAATGTCGGGGAAGCGGTGAAGGATGTTGATTTTCTGTATACCGACGTCTGGGTGTCGATGGGCGAGCCCGATTCGGTATGGGAGGAGAGGATTAGGCTTCTCAAACCCTTCCAGGTGAATATGGATGTGGTAAGGAAGACAGGTAACCCGGATGTAAAGTTTCTCCATTGTCTGCCAGCTTTCCATAACCGTGAAACCATAATAGGTGAAGAGATTTTCCGGAAGTATGGTCTCGACGGAATGGAAGTTACTGAGGATGTTTTCGAGTCGAAGCACTCAATAGTGTTTGATGAAGCTGAGAACAGGCTTCACACTATAAAGGCAGTGATGGTTGCCACATTGGGCTGATTGTCTGATCACTCACCTGATCCACTCTTTCACGAAATAGAATGTGATCACGAAGGAGGTGGCAAGCTTCAGACCGACGCCTGTCAGGAATCCGAGAAGACTGCCGAAACCTGCTTTCAGGGCGTATTTCATATCATCCTTGAAGATCAGTTCTCCCACGACTGCCCCGATGAAGGGGCCTATTACTATTCCAAAGGGTCCGAGGAACAGGCCTATTATCAGTCCGACGGTTGCGCCTCTTGTTCCGTACTTTGTACCCCCGAATTTCCTTGTTCCCCAAACGGGAACTATATAGTCAAAGATGGTTACGACTACCACAACTATAGCAAGAACAATAAGAAGTTTGTTTGAGAACTCGGCGAATCTCGTGAAATGAAAGACAACAAGACCGGCATAGCTTAAGGGCGGACCGGGAAGGACCGGGGCGAGACAGCCTATAATCCCGATCACAAGTAGTATTACTGCCAGTATTAACAGAATATAATCAACCATCAGGAAATGACTTCATTATTTAATATCCAGGTCTTCAAAGTCCAAATTGGTAAAATCCCCGGATGAGAGTTCTGAATGATCGCTGCTAACTATCTCTTCGGATAGCGCTGTTTCCCTTCTCGCTATGGCATTTCCGTTTGAAATGTAATCAACGGCATCCTTAAGTCCTTCAGAAAACTTCTCGAAGTCCTCCTTGTAAAGGAATATTTTGTGTTTCTCATAGAAGATCTTGCCTTCCTTTCCCACCCGTTTCTTGCTCTCGGTTATGGTAAGGTAATAATCGTCCTTGCGTGTGGCCTTGACATCAAAAAAATAGGTTCTTTTCCCTGCCCTTACCACTTTTGTGTAAATCTCTTCCTGTACAATCTGTTCTTTACTCCCGTTAATGACCTCCTTTAATCCGGCTTCTTCTTCCATTTCCAAGTCAGTTTAGGTTAGTCTGGTGTTATGCTTGTCAAAAGTAACAATATTTTTTAAAAACAATACACCGCCTTTCAAATCTGCATTTTAATTTTGGCCCGATGTTTTGCAGCTGACGGAAAAAAGTTATTTTTGCAGCCAAATTCTGAGGTTCTTTATAGATGATAAGCAGAAGATTATTGCGCATTAAGGCCTTGATGGCATTGTATGCATTCAACCGCGGGGAGGATGATGACATTGAGTTAGCTGAGAAGGAGTTGCTCTTCAGTATCGGGAAGACTTATGATTTGTATCATTACCTGTTGCTGCTTGTTGTTGAGGTAGCCGACATCGCTTCTGAAAAGATTGACCAGGCCAGGCAGAAGAAGATACCTACCCCTGAAGACCTGAATCCCAACACCAGATTTATCGACAATAGGGTGATCGAACAGCTGAGGAGGAATAAGTCCTTCAACGGCTATATCTCTTCAAAAAAGCTTTCCTGGGCTAATTTCCCGCATATTCCAAGACTGATGTACAACAAGATGATTGCATGGGAAAGGTATGAAAAGTACATGAAGCACGAAGCTCAGGGATATGTCTCCGACAAGAAATTCGTGATTGACATGGTAACACAACTTTTCCTTGAGTCTGAAGATCTCGAGTCTAATCTCGAGGAGCAGAGCATCTATTGGAATGATGACATGGAGTATGTTGCCGTGATGATAGAAAAAACCCTCAGAAAGTTTAAATCCGGGGATGGTGAGAATGTCGTAATGATGCCCATGTTCAAGAACAGGGAAGATGAGGATTTTGTAAAGATGCTGTTCAGGAAGACTATTCTCCGCACGGGGCAGAATTCCGAACTGATCGACAGGAACACCACCAACTGGGAGATTGAGCGCATCGCGCTTATGGACATTCTCGTGATGCAGCTTGCCATAACCGAGATAATGGTATTCCCTGATATACCGGTCAAGGTGACACTCAATGAGTATATTGAGATAGCCAAATATTATTGTACACCAAAAAGCAGTACATTTGTCAATGGTATCCTTGACAACATTGTAAGGGAGATCAGGGAAAAGGGACTGTTAACCAAGACGGGTAAGGGCCTGATTGGTGAAATCAGTGAAGACCAAAACACGATTAGCATATATGATAAGAACTGAATTCTTTATTCCATTTGTTTTGATTGCATTGCTTGTTTTGGGATGCGATAATGCAGTCAGAAAGTCTGGAACCGGTGATGTTCCTGAAACCGAAGTTGCAGAACTTGTTTTCAGGGAATATGAATATGACTTTGGAAAGATAACAGAGGGAGAGAAGGTGGCTCACATTTTTGCATTTGAGAACAAGGGTCCGGGAAACCTGGTAATCAGATCAGCTTCGACATCATGCGGATGCACTGTTCCCAAGTACGACAAATCTCCTATCCCTCCCGGAAAGGGAGGAAGTCTTGAAGTTGTATTTGACTCCGGAGGAAGGAACGGCATCCAGACAAAGACAATTTCAGTCCATTCAAATTCCGTTACCGAAGTCGTGGTCCTCAGGATTACGGCCGAGGTTGTTTCCCGTAATTAGCAATAAACAAACAGACAACTACTATCAGAAATGAACAAATTATTTTTTATCCTCCTGATGGGGCAGCCGGCTGGAGCAGCAGCCGGACAAAGCAATGCATTTGTCACTTTCCTGCCTTTGATTTTGGTTTTTGTAATATTCTACTTCTTCATGATCAGACCTCAGATGAAGAAGCAGAAGGAGCTTTCGAACTACAGGAACTCTCTTAAAAAAGGCGACAAGGTTATCACTACCGGAGGCATTTACGGCAGGGTTAATGAAGTCAAGGACAACTATGTGATGCTTGAGGTCGGCGGTGATCTGAAGCTTAAGGTTGACAAGAGCGCCCTGATACAGGATCCGACTGCTGACAAATCATAGACTCTTTTATATATTACATGGGTGAACTGGCTGGGATCTATATGGACCAAAGGATCATTCAGGAGAAAGAGAAACGGGAATGACAGGGATATTGTCATTTTTGGATTTTTCCTTCTGCTTTCGTTTATCTTCTGGTACCTTAATTCTCTTGAAAAGGAAGTTGAGTATTCCATAAGGTATCCTGTAAGGTATGTCAATCTTCCGGAGGACAGGGTTCTGGCCGATGATCTTCCGTCGAGGCTGGAGCTTTACCTGAAGGGCCCCGGTTATTCGATACTGAAGCTCAGGATGTCGGGCAACCGGTCGCCAGTGATCCTGGATGTCTCTTCCATAAATTACAGGAAGGTACCCAACAGCAAGGCTCTGAATTATTACGTTGTAACTTCGGGGCTGATACCGAAGCTGAGAAACCAGCTGCGTGTCGAATGCGATATCACGACAGTCAAGCCCGACACCCTGTTTTTTGCCTTTGACAGGATTATCGCCCGACATGTTCCGGTAAAGCCCGATGTGGAAGTCAATACCGAAAGGCAGTATATGGTAAAGGGAGCCCTGGTGCTTGAACCCGATTCAGTAGAGATAAACGGGCCAAAGCGGATAATTGATACCCTTAGCGCAGTGATGACCAAAGCCGTCAGGATGAAAGGAGTCACGGAATCTGTCAGCAAGAGTATTTCTCTTGTTGTTCCCGATAAATGCAGCCTGTCGGAAAAGAAGGTGCTTGTTTCGATTCCCGTGGAGCAATTCACGGAAGCGGAAGTAAAGGTACCGGTCAAATTAATAAACTGCCCCGATTCAATTTACCTAAGGATATTCCCTGATGTTGTTACGGTAAGGGCTCTGGTTGCCGTGGGCGATTACAAGAAATTTGAACAGCTTCCTTTCGAGGTTATTCTTGATGCTGCCAGGGCTGATCTTAATTCAGACGAGAAATTACCTCTTACTTTCCGCAATGTACCTCCTTTTGTAAGTTCCATGAGGGTATCACCCTCGAAGGTTGATTTTCTTATAGAAAAGAAGGTGAAATGAAAGCAGAAGCGGGCAGCGGTCTTAAACTTGGTGTAACCGGCGGGATGGGCAGCGGTAAATCGACTGTATGCAAGGTCTTTTCCGTTTTGGGCATCCCTGTGTTTTCAGCCGACGACGAGGCAAAGAGAATACAGGACAATGACAGGGAGTTACAGGCTGCAATAAGTTCAGTTGCAGGCAAAGACCTTTTCCCGGGAGGAAGGCTCGACAGGGCTAAAATGGCCCGTCTCATTTTCAGTGACAGAAGCATGCTCGAAAAGGTAAATTCCATTGTGCATCCTGCTGTTTTCAATTCTTTCCGGAAGTGGTTCCTTAACCAGAGTTCGCCCTATTCGATAATGGAAGCCGCCATTCTTTTCGAGAGCGGCGCTTTCAAAATGATGGACAGGATTGTTACGGTTATTACCCCGCTTGAGGAAAGAATTGAGAGACTTGTGTCGGGAAACAGGTTTACAAGGGAACAGGTAATTGAAAGAGTAGGTAATCAGCTTGATGACGCATCAAGGATAGCTGATTCCGATTTTTTGATATTCAATTCGGAAAACGATATGGTGATACCGGCTGTTCTCGGGATTCATGCAGAGATGCTCAAACTGTACGGGAAAATCAACAGGGATTGAAATGGGAAAACTACGACTGGGTAAATGGATAGGAGGGGGCCTGGGATTTGTTATGGGAGGGCCCCTGGGCGCAGTTCTTGGTTTTATGATCGGGTCGGTTGTTGACAACACCACCGTCCAGACTACAGTCTACAAAGGTTCACCGCGGGCCACTGCCAGGGGCGATTTTGGCATGAGCCTGCTTGTGCTTGTTGCCGCCATGATGAAAGCCGATAACAAGGTGGTCAGGTCGGAGCTAAACTATGTAAAGCAGTTTTTTGTCAGCCAGTTCGGACATGATACAGCCCGGGACGCTATTCTGACACTAAGGGATATCCTGAAACAGGATATACCCGTGAGGGATGTCTGCCTGCAGATTGCTTCTAACATGGATTATCCGTCAAGGCTTCAGCTTCTTCACCTTTTGTTCGGCATCTCGGGAGCCGACGGCAGGGTACATCCCCTCGAGGTGGAAATGATTGAGCGGATGAGTTCTTATCTTGGCATCTCACGAAGCGATTTTGTTTCAATAAAGAACATGTTCGTGCCGGAGACGGATTCGTCCTACAAGATCCTGGAGATAACTCCCGATGTAAGTGATGATGAAGTGAAAAAGGCTTACAGGGAGATGGCCAAGAAATATCATCCCGATAAGGTAAGCCATCTTGGTGAAGAGTTCAGGAAGACGGCTGAAGAAAAATTCAAGAAGGTTAACGAGGCTTACGCCAGGATAAAGAATGAAAGAAACATTTCCTGACGATATGCAGTAAAAATAATTACTGCCCGCGTGATGATTAATTAACATGAGTTAAATTTGCGTTCAAAACGGAAGCAGATGGTATTAAAGGATATTTTGGCAATTTCGGGTGAACCTGGTCTTTTCAGGTTCATCGCCCAGGGAAAGAATGCAATTATTGTGGAACATGTGGAGACCGGTAAAAGAAGCAGCGCTTTCAGTTCGGCTAAAGTGAGTTCTCTTGAGGATATTTCGGTTTTCACGGAGAATGAGGATCTACCTTTGGGAAAAGTGTTCGACAGGATTTTTGAAATGGAGTCGGGAGGCCCGGCAATCGATGCCAGGTCGGATGCTGAAAAACTCAGGGAGTATTTCGGGAAGGTCGTCCCTGAGTATTCAAAGGACAGAGTCTACATGAGCGACATAAAGAAAATCATCCTCTGGTATAATCTTCTTCAGCAGAAGGATATGCTTGTCAGGGAGGAAGCTGAGACGGAACAGGATAAGGAAGAAAAGCCTGACGAAGCCGGTAAGCCGGCAGATGCTGAGAAGCCGGAGGCAGATCAGGCCTGACAGCTGCCGGGGGAAATCATAATGAAACCATGAATTTCGGAGGTGATGAAGTATTGTATGATTATTCCGGATCAGGGATAATCATTGTTCCGGTACCGTATGATGAGACCAGCACCTGGATTAAGGGTGCCGACAAGGGTCCTGATGCGGTAATGGAAGCTTCAGTTAATCTCGAGTTTTATGACATTGAAACAGGAACTGAAGCTCATCTTCATGGTATTCACACAATTGCACCGATAACGGAGAAGGAATCCCCTGAGAAGCTTATCGAGGCTGTTATGAATCAGGTTACGATCCTGCTTGAACAGGGCAAGTTTCCAGTTGTGGTGGGAGGGAATCACACGGTAAGCATAGGTTCGGCAATGGCATTCGCCCGGTATTTCACAGATCTTTCCATTCTTCAGCTTGACGCCCATTCTGACCTGAGGCATGAATATGAAGGATCTCCCTTCAATCATGCATGCGCCATGGCCCGGATGCGCGAGCATGCACCCATTGTGCAGGTGGGTATCAGGAGTATGTCGAAGGAGGAAGTACCTCTTGCTGACCCGGAACGGATCTTTCCTGCCCATATACTCTATACTGATAAATCGGCATATAAAAAGGCGGCTGACATGCTTTCGGAGAATGTTTACGTCACAATTGACCTGGATGTTCTCGATCCCTCGCTGATGCCGTCGACAGGTACACCCGAGCCGGGCGGGCCTGACTACAGGGAGCTTATGAACTTCCTGAAAGAGCTTGCCTGCAGGAAAAACATTGTTGGTTTTGACGTGGTGGAACTTTGTCCGTCGCCGTCTAATAAAGCTCCCGATTTTGTAGCGGCGAGAATCATTTACCAGCTTCTCAGCTATATATTCTCTCAGCCCCGTCGCAACAGCTAAGCGGCTCCGGGCATCATTCGAATTTCTTTGCTTCTTCCCATATCTCATTCATTTCGTCGAGGCTCATGTCATGGAGCGATTTCCCCTTGACCATGGTTTCCTGTTCGAGGTAATTGAAGCGTTTGATGAATTTCCTGTTTGTCTTTTCAAGAGCTGCCTCTGGATCTATTGCATACAGTCTTGAAGCATTGATTATTGAAAAAAGGAGGTCGCCGAGTTCCGATTCAATTTTTTCCGTGTCCTTGTTTTCAGCCTCTTCCTTTAGTTCTGACAATTCCTCGAGAACTTTATCCCAGACCTGTGTTCTGTCTTCCCAGTCAAAACCCACGGCTTTTACTTTTTCCTGTATACGGTTTGCTTTTACAATGGCGGGAAGAGAGGATGGCACACCTGAAAGGACCGGCTTGTAACAGTCGCTTTCCTTTATCTTGAGATGTTCCCAGTTCTTTTCTACCTCCGCGGGATCGGCAACTTCGATGTTTCCGAATACATGCGGGTGACGGTAAATCAGCTTTTCGTTAATGCCCTTAAGGACATCTGTCATTGAGAACAAATTCTTCTCCGATCCTATCTTCGCGTAGAACACTACATGCAGCATGATATCGCCCAGTTCCTTCTTTATACCTTCGTCATCGCCCGACAGGATGGCGTCTGCAAGTTCGTAAGTCTCTTCAATCGTGAGCTTGCGCAGGCTTTCGTTGGTCTGTTTCATGTCCCACGGGCATTTCTGTCTCAATTCATCAATAATATCCAGGAGCCTTGAAAACTCCTCGCAGCTTTTTTCCTTGTAAGTCATTTTTATTTGATTAGAACAAATGGTTTGGCGGTGCCGTATTGCCTAAAGCATCAATTCTCACTGACGAGCCAGTCTCAATGCTTAGGAGTTCGGATATATTTGCCCCGTTAATTGAAAACTCGAGCAGATCGAGGGAGTTGAACCTTGCAAGCAGGTCGCCCACCGGCACATCGCTGTAATTCCGGGAGATTGAGTCGGTAAAGTTAAGGTTACTCACAATATATATTCTGAAATCCTTGTTTTCGAATACTCGGTAAAAGACCTCACGGGTAATATTTGAAATCGCGTTTCCGTAGGAATCGATAAAGATAATGCTTCCTATTATGACATCGGCATCGATAGTTGCCCTGAAAGGAAGTGTTTCGTGAATTTTTTTCAGAGGAGTACCCAGTTCCGACGGTTTTTTCCCTGCAATCAGTCCGGCGGCAGCCCGGGCGAAAACCTCAAGTTCATCCGTAGTTTCATCTGCGCCGATGCTTATAATCTCATCAGGCTCTGAATTGAGTATCAGGCTGAAGATGCCGTTGTCGGCGCCGATGAAGTAATGTCCCTTTGATTTCACTATCAGATATCCGGCGCCTTTCGCGGCTTCCGAGAGGATGCAGATAATGTGTATTGATCCTGCCGGATAATTCATGAAAGTGTTCCTTATTATGAATGATCCGCGCGAAATGTCGAAGGGAGTCAGGCCGGAAGCGTTTTCAATGATTGCAGTACCGGGGCACATGGTACAGAGCTTCCCCCTGATTATTCCATTGTAAATATCATCAGGTCTCCATTCTGTTGTCAGGGTGATTACCGCCATAGGGAAAAAACTTAGGACAAAGATAATCTTCTAACGAAAAATTACGCTTACTTTGCAGGGGTCAAATGATCTTTTTTAAAATGCTGCCACTGAAGACTATCTGCTTTTTTATAATTTGAGGCAGTAAAATAAGGCCGGGAAGATGGAATTTTCCCGCCGGAGAGTATCAGGAGGCAGCCTGAGGTGTTTACCGGAATTGAAGAATAGTTTAGTTTTAAATGACAGAGTTAGTAATATTCCTTGAAGATATAGATCCTGTAGTTTTTTATGGTACCAACAATTTTGTGCTTGACAGAATCCGCAGATTATTTCCCAAGATAAAGATCATAGCAAGGGGAAATGAGCTGAAGTGCATGGGAGAGGAGGCGGAGATTGCTATTTTCGCGGAGCGTTTCAACGAGATGCTGGAGTATTACCGCAAATACCATCGTTTTAATGAGGAAGATATTGAGAAATACTTTTTTGATGCTGAACACATGAAGTCGGCATCTGACGGACAGTTTGAGGAAGTCATTGTATATGGTACGAGCGGCAGGCCCATCAGGGCAAGGACGGTCAACCAGCTTAACCTGGTGAACCTGTACAGGACAAATGATCTTATCATAGCTGAAGGGCCGGCGGGTACCGGTAAGACTTACACCTCGATAGCCCTTGCCGTGAGGGCTCTCAAGGAAAGAGAGGTTAAGAGGATAATTCTCGCGCGTCCGGCCGTTGAGGCAGGAGAACGGCTTGGTTTTTTGCCGGGAGATATGAAGGAAAAACTTGATCCCTATCTTCAGCCTCTGTATGATGCCCTGCATAACATGATCCCTTTCAAGAAGCTTGAGGCCTGGATGGAAGACGAAACCATTCAGATTGCTCCCCTCGCCTTTATGAGGGGAAGAACACTTGAGAACGCGTTTGTCATTCTCGACGAAGCCCAGAATGCCACCATGCCCCAGCTCAAAATGTTCCTCACCAGGATGGGTATCGGTTCAAAGTTCATAATGACAGGCGACGCAACCCAGATCGACCTTCAGAAAAAGTCGGATTCGGGTTTGCTTCAGGCTATGCGAATTCTCTCGGATATTGAAGGGGTATCCATAATCAGGTTTGATGAAAGGGATATTGTCCGCCATAAGCTTGTCAGGCATATTATAAAGGCCTATGAGAAGGATGAAAATGAATCCGGAACAAATGGCAATAAATGAATGAAGATACAAAGGACACATCTCATCATGGTCTGATTCTTGCTGACGCGAAATATGAATTTGGAAACAAGAATGGAGAGATAATGAATATTTTGACAAAATACAGATCAATACCGGTTCTTATCGCGATTCTGCTGATATTTTCGACTGAGGCCATTGCCCAGGTCAGGGTCGAAAGGTCGCGTGACAAGGTTGTCATCTCGGGAGTGAACTATTACATTCATCCCGTACGTAAAGGGGAGACCGTATATTCAATTGCAAGGGCATACGGAATCACCACACAGGATCTTGTCAGGGAGAATCCATCTGCAGCTGAAGGCCTTAAGGAGGGCCAGAGTATCAGGATACCTGAAAGGCTTGTCGATACCGCGCCACCTGCAAGCATTCCGGAAATACCTCAGCTGACCAGGAATGAGAAACTTTATATCTATCACAAGCTGCAGGCAGGGGAAACGGTGTACCGCCTGTCGAAGCTCTACAATGTAAGCGAAAATGACATAGTAGGGAGCAATCCGGGAATTGACATAAGTAAATTGCCTGTTGGTCATGAGATTGCAATCCCCAGGCAGAGATCCCTGCCGCCTGCACAGGGAACAGCCGGCGTTCAGGAGAGACATCGCGCTGAAAGATCTTCAGTCAGCACTCAGGAGCAGAGGCCCTTTTTCCACAAGGTGATAAGGGGTGAGACTCTGTCGTCTATTGCAAGAAAATACGGAGTAGCCCTTAGGGAACTGAAGAGAGAGAACCCATACGTCAGGTTTCCGCAGGTCGGCGACTCCCTGAGAATACCCGGGATGAAGGTCACGGTACCTGTTGCCGTTGAATATTTTGAGGCTGCAGCCCTTGATACGGCAGCAGTGGAAGAGATAGTACATGCCGATACCATTGAAAGGCCTTCTGAGTTAACACCGGTTACCGGTCTGACGGGATCATACAACGTTGCAGTAATGCTTCCTTTCTACCTGTGGGAGAATTCAAGAAGATACGAGATAGACTCATCGAAGGTTGTTGCCGGCAAGAGAGTGTACAGGGAGATAAACCGGCCCGACGACTGGATCTATCCCCGAAGCCTTGGTTTCGTCGAGATGTACCAGGGAATTTTACTTGCAGCCGATACACTTCGTTCGCTTGGATTGAATATCAATATTCATGCATTTGATGTGAAGAGCGACACCATGGAGGCAGTAAGGCTGATCAGATCAGGCAGGCTTGATAATATGGATCTGATCATAGGACCTGTATATTCAGAAAATCTGGCTGTTGTTGCCTCATACGCGGGAAAGATAGGGATACCTGTTGTTTCACCTGTACAACTTGAAAAAAATACGGTTCTCCGCGACAACCCCTTGCTGTTTCTCTCGATTTCATCACTGGAGGTGGCCCAGCAGAATATGGCCGGAAAAATGCAGGATTATGCAGGCTCCAATTTCATTATCATCCATTCAAGTTCCGCGGAGGAAGTAAAAGGCGCGGAAAGGATAAGGAATCTCATCCTTGACGAAATCAGTCATCCCGCTGAAATCAGGATACGGGATATTACTTTCTACAGCCGATCGACATTTGGAGGTGATTCCATCAACAGGCTTGCTAATTCATTGTCGGACACAAACCGGAACGTGATTATCATAGCTTCGGAAGACCCGCCTGTGATGAGCGAAACAATTACAAACATCCATGCCCTTGCAAGAAAGTACCAGATGAATGTATTCGGATACCCGGGCATGCGCTATCTTGATAATCTCGATCACAGGATATGCTTCGATCTGGGCTTGATGATCTATTCACCCTACTGGATAGATTTTTCACATAAGGACGTGATTCGTTTCAATAAACTGTTTCGTGAAAAGTTTCTTACTGAACCTCCGGAGATCAGCTATGCCTGGCAGGGTTATGATGTCCTTTACTATTTCCTCTCCGGTATGGCTATTCACGGGAAGGCATTGTTCCTGTCGCATCCGTGGATTCATAATCTGGATATGCTCCATACCGACTTTGATTTCAGGAGACGGAACCCCGGTGATGGATTTGAAACTCAAAAATTATTTCTTGTAAGATATTCTGAGAACTACGAACTGGAGCTTGTAGAATCATATAATCAGCATATTACAGACACAGATTAGTTTACTGTCAGGAAAGCCGGATAAGATAAAAACCCCGAATGTTAATAAAAATTAACAAGAGGGAATATTGTTGACCTTTAAATTGTCTAAAAGAAGTATGATCAGGGAATCGTACAGGCAGAAAAGCGATGCTGAACTGGTAAAATCTTCACTGGAGGGCGACAAACAAGCTTTCGGCGATATAGTTAAGAGGTACCAGGGAATGGTTGCAAGGACTGTAAAGGCTATGCTTGGAGATTCCGTGTTCTCTGAAGACATAGGGCAGGATGTGTTTATCAAGCTGTACTATTCACTTTCCGGTTTCAGGGGAGAGGCAAAGCTTTCGACTTACATTCAGAAAATAGCTGTCAATCTAACCCTGAACGAGATAAAGAGACGAAAGAGGTTCTTTTCAACGTTCTCTCAGAAAGGGAACAACGAGATGTATGAGTTTGAGATTGCCGACCATGATACGGAGGAGAAAAAGGACGCCAGGGAGTTGGTTGGCAAGGCTCTGAAGATGTTGGAGCCAAAATTCCGGGTAATCGTCGTGATGAGGATGCTGCAGGGTTACTCCACGAAGGAAACCGCCGAAATTTTGGATATCCCGCTCGGAACAGTCCTTTCGAGGCTGTCGAGGGCACAGGAACAGATGAAGATCATATTGGAAAAATTGTAGTTGTTATGGAAATATCTGAATTGAAATCATTGATGGTCAGTTCACTGGATAGCAACAGCGATCCTAAGGAAGCCTCAAGGCTCCTTGAGGAAGCCGGAGTCAGTTACAGTTTTGGCGCCGGATTCCAGGATAAGGTACTTGAAAGGATTGCTTCAACGGGAAACGCGATAGTCAGGGAAATGGAGTCGGTCCGCAACCTGAATAATCTTTTCTATCGTATTGCCCTCTCAGGAGTTGCGGCAATAGTGATATTGCTGATCTCCATTTTTATGATACAGGGCTCCCTTTCCGTTGATGCATTTCTGGGCCTTGGCAACAGCTATGATGAAAGCCTCCTGTATCTTCTTACCGGAAACTGAGAAGTCATGAGAAAACGACAAGTAATATTTGCTATTGTAATCCTGCTTATAGGTGTTGTTATCGGGATGCTTACATCGGCACACTTAAGGCTGAACAGGATGAAGCCCATGCGAATGTATTTCTCCGAGGAGCGTTTCCGCGAAGGTTTCTACAGGCTGATACAGCCTGATGAAGAACAGAAGGCCAAGATTGACCTTATACTCGATAAATACGCCAGAATTAACAGTGAAACCCAGAGCCGGTTCAGGAAGGAGCTTGATTCCAATGTCAAGGCTATGAGGAAGGAGCTTGATTCCAACCTTACAAAGGAACAGCTTGACCGTATTAAGGAGATGGACGAAAGGCGTCAGGAGATGATGAAAGAGAGTAGGAAGAGAAGGGAAAGTGAAAGACCGGATTATCGCGACGACAGGCCTTATCAGGGTAGGAGGCAGGGACCTCCGCCCCCGCCCCCGCGCGACAGCGCTGATTATTCAATTGAGAATAACAGGTAGTCGAGCAGAATCGGAAGATCGTCGGGGTTGACCCGGAGTGAAAGCAGAAGAGCCCGGTCTTCCTCAAAAATATTCATAAACTTTTCTTTTGTAATTTGTCCGCTGTTGATGCCAAGGCGGTAAAAATCAACGGCCTCTTTCCCGCGTCCCTGGCACAGTGCAAGATGCCCCCTGTTTATATAGTCGTGGGCATTGAGTTTCCCGGTTGATAATCGTTCATAGTATTTTTCCGAATCTGAAAAACGTCCGAGTGCAAAGTAGCAGAATGCTATGGGCCGCGATATCTTAAGGTTTCCGGGGTCTTTGTATTCAACCCTGAAATAATACCTGAGAGCGTTTTCATAGTCGTTCAGGTCAAGATAACAGTGCCCGGTCATGATCGCGGTGTGCATGTCGTCAGGGTCCATCATTCCGGCCTGAAGATAATGATCGAGAGCTTCTTCGGTTTTCCCGAGGCGCCTCAGGCACAAACCGATCTTCTTCAGGGTCCATACTTTTCTTTCTATCAGTTCGGCTCTCTGATAGAACTTAAGCGCTTCCCCGTAATTTTCTTCCTGCTGATAGCAAAAGCCCGTCTTCTCATACAGCTGTGAATTGTCGGGATCCGACTTGGCAAGCCTCAGGAAAATATCAAGTGCATCGGAGAAATAATTCTTGCTGAAGAAATATTCGGCCAGACCGGCATCAGCTTCGCGTGACGGGCATGCAATCCGGAAAAACTCCGAGTTGTAAATATCCAGTTTGCCCGAGAACAGGTCTTCGAATTCCTTCCTGTACGGGGACAGTTTGTAGAACCTGTAGATATCCTGCAGATACTGAGTGACATTGGTTCTGAAGGCTTTATATGGATCGCTTCCCGTTTCTTCCCCTCCAAGCTGCTCCAGTCCGTCAAGTTCCATACGGAATACCTTAAGCATCATGGTTTTCTGTGATGACGGAAGATATTTCAGGTTCAGCAGCAGGGAGTACTTGTCGGAATTGCAAATAAAGGGAGTCTTGTAGAGAGCTTCAGCAAGCTCGTTTGTTCCGGGGCCCAGTATTTCATCATTGAATATCTCGTTGAGGATCTCATGATCGGGGTGGAAAGGAACAAACCAGTTGTGAAAAACCTTGAAGAAATCAAAATGCTTGAGATTTGCAAATGCCGACATATAAACATCGGCACCTTCCATCTGGAGGTTGGTAAGCTCTTCCATGGTTTTGAAGATCTCCTCCGACTCGCTGAACATCTTGGACCAGTCGGGGTTCTTTTCACCGTAAATATCCCCGGGAAGAATATCATCCAGATCGAGCTTTTCTTCAATCCTGGGTTTGAGTTTTGCAACCTTGGGGAGTATCTCTTCGTGGAGCTTCCTGCTAAGGTCTTCAGTCTCCCTCGACCTGATGGTCTGCAATACTATTATCCTGCAATGTTCGCTGAAATTTCCGGTATTGCTCAGGCTCTTTATCCTGTCAGTTATTTTCGGGTAGAAAAGGATCCGTGAATCATAATAGTGAAGATTGAGAATGAGACCGGTAAGCGCTCTTTCCATGACCTGCGGGGTTCCGGCCTCGTAAAACCGGATCAGGTTCATGAGCTTGTTTACCTGGAATGTTCTTAATGAACTAAGCGTCATTGCGCTGATGAAGATACTCGACTCGTACCACCTGAATTTACCTGATTTCATGATGATTTCAACAAGACTATCCTCGGCATCGCCATAGTAATCGGTAAGCCACAGATGGTTGAAGATCTTCCTGATAAGCTCCTTGTGTTTGAGGGAAAGTTCGGACTCCGGATCGGGGCATATATCAGTTGTGAGTTTCAGCCACTCGTCCAGTTCCTGCTTGAACATCAGGTCATCAACAGTTTCAACAAGTGATTTTCCGGAAAGTTTCTGCTCTTTCATCGTCTGTTGCCTGACCCAGTAGGTGTGCCAGCCGGAATAACGTGACAATATGTCCTGTCTCAGCCGGTCGGCCAGATTGAGAATTGACTGTATCAGCTTCAGGTATATCCTGCTTCGCTCCGGATCGTTTATTCCTTCTATTGTATATGTAAGCATGTTCCTGTAGGTCATGACGATGTTGTTGTATTCGTCATGCAGATCGCCAAGTGATGAAACAAGGATCATATCCTTCAGTATATCAAGACTTTGCTTGATCTTTTTCTCGGATATTAGTTTACATACACGTTTATGCTGCAATATGATTTTTGAAGTATCCACAAGCTGTTGATGTTTTCCGCCTGACGATTTACCTGTCCGGGCTTATACTTTCACTGCAACAATCAGACCGTTGCCCGTTCAGCCATAAAAAGGCTGTGGGTAAGGCAGTATTCATGACATAATTTCTCTTTGTGCCCGAAGCTTAAGCTTAAAAGTTGAATCCGATGCTGATAAATCCCTTCAACTCACTTAGCCAGCGTTTGGTATTGCTGAATCCGTGCATAAATCCTATACGCGAGGGCCCAATTACCGACATATATCCAAGGCCGATTCCGTATCCTCCCAGGACGGAGTATTCTTTCCCGCTTTCGGGTTCCTTTGCCAGTGCAAAGGAAGTCAGCAGTCCGACATGCAAATCCTTGTAAACCTCCCAGTCGGTATCAAACCTGATTCCGGCAAACTGGCTGACCTGGATCTCCCCCGGATGAAATCCGGTCAGGGGTATTGATTTCGAGTAAGGGCTCTCAATTCCACCGGCGAAGTAATAAGTATGAGGCGATGGCATGGAGTCGGGTGTGTAAGTCAGCAATGCATCGGCGCCTATCGTGAATGTAAGTTTTCTGCTTGATGAAACATATTGTCTTACGCTTCCGCCTGCCGCCCACAGCCGTTTGAACATAAACCCGTCAGGCTGGTCAGGGGTGTATTTGTTTTTCTCATTCTCCCATATCGTTTTAGCGGAGATCAGCCGGGAGACATTTAACGAAAATTGAAAAACAGTTCCGCTGTTCGGGAAATGCTTTGTGTCGACTGTGTTCAGCTGATTCAGGTAACTTGTATTTACCGAACTGAACGTGACTCTTCTAAGTGCCTCGGTCCGAATAAACTCCGGTGTGAAGCCGGCGTACTCGAGATTAACTGAAAGGCTCATAAAATGGTTGAGTCCCGATCTTTTATTTATTCCGATACCCCCGCTGCTCGTTCGGAGTGTGTACTTGCCTGTTTCTCCCAGCAGCTTCATCACAGGTATCATAGTGTTGTCGGTGTAAAATGATGCATTGAGTCCGAAGGACTGGTTTCTGTCGATGAACTGTGTGGCGTTGATCCTGAAACGATAACACTGGCCGATATATGCATCCATATCGATGAGTGAGCGCGAATTGAGGAGGTTTTTCACCGACATGTTCATGAGTATTCCTGCCATCAGGTTATTGTCGTAGTGAATGGATCCGTACAGCATAGCCTGTGGTTTTTCCTGGCATTCTATGACAAGCTTTAATGAATCGTTGCCGGAAAACACCCTGTATTTTACCTTGTCGAACCATGCCCGTCCGTACAGGAGGTCGATTTTTTCTCCAATCATATCGCTGGTGACTATCTGACCCGGATAGATGTCAAGTACACCAAGGATACGGTCGTCAGGTATCAGTTCATTACCGATCACTTCGATCCTGTCAAATTGGTATTCGGTTTTTTTCAGGAGGGACTCTGGCGGTTTCTGCGGTCCCAGCCTGTTGAGGGAGTCGGCAAGCCGCCTGAACTTTTCCTTGAATGGCAGTGCTGCCAGATAGCCTCTTTGGATTATGGAATCGGAATTTGTAAATACAGTGGAAGAAAAATCCCTGACGTCAGGCTCAATAAGTATGTCGATTAATTTTTTCTGTTTGGCGTAATCGTTGATGGAATTAAAGAAACCGAGTTGTTTGAGTACTCCGGTCACCGACTCCAGTTCCTGTTCATTATAGCGGTGAAAACCTGTGTAAGAGCCTATCACT
>ERZ1026796.1042-NODE-1042-length-19907-cov-2.865571_pt1 | contig 19907 bp, 15 predicted proteins | sample MGYA00520874_ERZ1026796 | MGnify/ENA primary metagenome ERZ1026796 (study PRJEB33270, sample SAMEA104284474) | anaerobic digester metagenome | biome: Anaerobic digester microbiome; feature: mesophilic sludge digester; material: Anaerobic digester biomass...
GCGTGGAGGTGCGCGACACGGGCGAGGGGATCGGGGCCGAGGATCTGCCCCACGTCTTTGAGCGGTTCTATCGCGGCGAAAAGTCGCGCAGCCGGGCCACCGGCGGCGCCGGCCTGGGCCTGGCCATCGCCCGGAGCATCGTCGAGGCCCACGGCGGCACGGTGGGCGTCGACAGCACCCCCGGCGAGGGGACTCGCTTCTACTTTATCCTGCCCACCGGCTGAGGTGCCCGTCCTGTACCGTCAGGCCGGCACGCATTCCGCAGAACGGCAGGGCAGGGCTGCCTAGTACTACAACCGCACCTGTCATGTAGGAGGTTGTTGGAGAGGCGCTTGTACGTTGGTAGTGGGCGATTTATCGCCAAAGAAGCGCGCTGAAGCGCGCACTACCAACGAACGGGCTCTCCGGCAGGCTGTCTAGTGACGGACGGCGGGCAGATAGATCCGGACCTGTCATGTAGGAGGTTGTTGGAGAGGCGCTTGTGCGTTGGTAGTGGGCGATTTATCGCCAAAGAAGCGCGCTGAAGCGCGCACTACCAGCGAACGGGCTCTCCGGCAGGCTGTCTAGTGACGGACGGCGGGCAGATAGATCCGCACCTGTCATGTAGGAGGTTGTTGGAGAGGCGCTTGTACGTTGGTAGTGGGCGATTTATCGCCAAAGAAGCGCGCTGAAGCGCGCACTACCAGCGAACGGGCTCTCCGGCAGGCTGTCTAGTGACGGACGACGGGCAGATAGATCCGGAACGCACCGCCGCTCGGTGGCACGGGTGCCGCCGCCTCCACGTGCACGTACGCGGCCTTGACCTCGGTGTCCTTACCGCCCGGCCCGCTGACCGTCAGGGTCACGGTATAAACGCCGGCGGCCTCGTAGGTGTGGCTCGGGTTCGCGCCGCGGCTCGTCTGGCCATCGCCGAAATCCCACAGGCTCTCGGTCACGTCGCCCACGGACGTGTTCTGGAACGTCACGATGAGGGGCGCCGGGCCGCTGACGGGCGACGCCGACAGGCCGGCCTTCACGGGCGATTGGATGACCACCGAGTGGGCGGCGGAGACACTGCCGGCCTCGTTGGTGGCGGTGATGACCAGGCGGTAGGTGCCGGGCGCGGTCCAGGCAACGGTGACCGTGTCGGTGACGGCCTGGCCCACGCCGCCCTGCACCTGGCCGGGGACGTGCCAGCTATAGGTGATGGGCAGGGTGGCGGTCAGGGGGCTTACCCGGGCCGTAAAGGTGTACGGCTCGGCAACCTGGCCCGTGTCCGGGCCCGACAGGGTGACGGCCCGGGGAGCGCGGGCCTCGTCCACCCGCAGCTCGTAGGCCGCGCTGCAGCCGGTGGTGCTGCCGGCGGCCGGGGCGGCGCGCAGCAGGTAGGTGCCCGACAGGGGCGCGCGCCAGGTGGCCGTGGCCGTGGCGGTCACCGTTCCCCGCGCCTCAAAGACCGGCGCCAGGGGCGCCACGGTGTCGGAATCGTACAGCCCCAGGAGCGGCTGGACGCCGGACGCCAGGCCGCGGACCTGCAGGCGGTAGACGCTGCCCGCCCGGGCCTCGAACAGGAACCAGTCCAGATCCTGGCGGATGTCGAACAGCCGCACGACGGGGCCGGCGTCGGGCAGGATGGCCTGGGCCGCGCCGTGGTGGTCGTCCGGCTCCTGGATGTCGGCCGGGCAGATGAGGGGTGCGTGGAGGTCAAAGCGGCCCACCTCGGTTGACAGTGCCGTGACCTGGGTCCGCGCCCCGTTGACCGTCGTCGGCAGGGCGCTCCACGTCTTTCCGCCCTCGTCCCAGCGGCGCAGGGCCAGCTTGCTCATGTTCACGTGGGGCATGTTGCGCAGGTTCCCGGCCAGGGTCAGGGTCAGCGGTTCGGCCAGGGCCAGGGTGCTGCCACGCTGCTGGCCGGTCAGCAGGAAGGAATAGCCCGTGGACCGCCACTCGGCGTCGGGGTCGGCCCCCGGCGGGACGTCCCATAGCTCCAGCACGGCAGCCGACGAGAGGGCGGTCGAGGGCACGGTGACGGTGACCAGGCCCGAGGGACTGCTCAACGTCCGCTCTGCGACGGGCGCATCCGGCTCCACCAACTGGCGGGTCCAGATGGGATACTTCCACAGGTAGCGGCTCACACCCCGCCAGGGGTCCCTGCCGGCCCGCATCCAGCCGTAGGGATCCACGACCTCGTCGCGGGTCCAGCGCCCGTCGTGGTTGGCGTCAAAGTAGAGCCCGAAGTGCAGGTGGGTGCCCAGGCTGCGGCCGGTGTTGCCCATGATGCCCAGGGGCTGGGCCGCCGGGCTGTGGATGGCCGTGCCCACCGTCACGGTCACGGTCTTCATGTGGGCATAGACCGTGGCATAGCCGTTGCCGTGGTCGATCCAGACGCGGTTCCCGAAATAGTCGCCGCAGGCCTGGTTGCCCACGCGGCAGGACGTGACGGTGTCGATGACCAGCCCCGGGGCGGCGGCATAGATGGGCTCGTTGGGCACGTGCCAGCCAAAGTCGATGCCGCCATGGCCGTCGTACCAGCTTTCTCCCACGCGTGCCGGCGAGGCGGCGTCGATGGCGATGGTCACGCCGTCCCAGCGCGTCAGGTTGTTGTTGCTGTTGTGGGTCGGATAGCTGTGGTCGAACCAGGAGTTGACCCGGCCCGCGCCCCGATCGCCCACGTTGCCCAGGGCCGCCTGGCCGAAGGTGGTGTAGGCCACGGGCAGGTCGAGGAAGGGCGTGCCGACCACCAGCTTGGACATGAAGGCGTCGGCCATGGCGCGGCCCTCGCCGCCGCGGGCCGAGTTGCCGACGACGTAGACGCTGCCCAACCCGTCCACGGCCACGGCAGCGGCATAGTCTTCCTCGCCGCCGCCCAGGGACGAAGCGTGGATCAGCGCCGAGCCGAACTCGTCGACCTGCACCACAAAGGCGTCGTAGCCCTTCTGCCCGCCGTCTCCGCTCGCCGGGGCCACCGCGTGGGGAAAGGCCGCGGAGGAGCCGGCCAGTGTGGCGTGGCCTCCCTCGTCCACGGAAATGGCCTGGCCCCAATCGTCGCCGCTGCCGCCGACCAATCCGGCGTAGGACAGGGCACCGGCGGCGTCGATCTTGGCCAGAAAGGCATCCTGCTCGCCGCCGTGGGCCGTGCCAAAGGCGCCGTCGGTCACGGGGAAATCGGCCGAGCCGGTGTTGCCCGAGACGTAGGCGCTGCCCGCCGCGTCCAGGGCGACCGAGTGGGCCGACTCGCCACTGCTGCCGCCCAGGTAGGTGGCGTAGGCCAGGGCCGTGCCCGCCGCGTTCAGCCGGGCGACAAAGGCGTCGGTCTCGCCGGCCAGCGAGCTGCGCAGGGCCCCCGGCGTGGTGGGCAGGTCGGCCGAGGCCGTGGTGCCCACCAGGACCGCCTGGCCCGCCCCGTCCACGGCGACGCCCTGTCCTTGCTCCCAGGACCCTCCGCCCACCAGGGTGGCGTAGGCCAGGCCGTTGCCCGTGGGGTCCAGCTTCACGACAAAGGCATCCGGGCCGTCCAGGTGGATGTCCCACGCGCCCTGGGTCAGGGGAAAGTCGGGCGACGACGTGGTGCCGACCACGTAGGCGCTGCCGGCGCCGTCGAGGGCCAGGTCCGCTGCCCGGTCATCTGCGGCGCCGCCCAGGTAGGTCGCATACACGATCTCGGTGCCCGCCGGCCCCAGCTTCAGGGCAAAGGCGTCGTCGCCGCCGGCGTGGGTGGGGCGAAAGTGGCCGGCGGTGCCCGGCAGGTCCGGAGAGCGGGTCGTGCCGGCGATGGTGGCGCTGCCCTGCCCGTCCACGGCGATGGCCACCCCCGAGTCCAGGTCGCGGCCCCCCAGGAAGCTGGCATAGACCATCTCGCTGCCGTCGCCGCTCATCTTGAGCACAAAGGCCTCAAAGCTGCCCCCGCTCGAGATCTGGAAGGGGCCCGGCGCGGCCAGGGAGGTGGGCCGGTAGCTGCGCCCGGTGACGTAGGCGTTGCGCTCGTGGTCCACGGCCACGCTGCTGCTCGCGTCGTTGCCGCCCTGGCCGAGGATGCTGGCATAGAGCATGCCGGCCGATTCCTCGTCGCCGGTGAACTCCAGGACGGCGGCGCCCTCCACGTCATCGCCGGAGGCAAATGGCGCCTCGACCAGCGTGCCCCCCTCGCCGATGCGGGGCGTGGGCAGGTCCTCGGCGGGCAGGGGCTCGCCCTTTTCGTCCATCACCTGGAAAAGCGGCCAGGCCACAGGGCCCAGGCTCGTGGAAATGCAGACGGTCCCACCGTCCTGTCCGGAACCGCCGCCCGGCGCCGCGGCGCAACCGGCGTCCAGGCTCAACCCCTGGGCGCCCTCGACTTGGAGGCGCACGGCCCCCAGGTTACCGCCGTCGCGCACGACCAGGCGCTGGGCATAGCGGCCCGCCTGGCTGCCAATCTCCAGGTCGATGCCGGGATAGAGGTCCTTGTAGCGCACCCCGCCCCACACGGGCACGGCAACCTGCCACGCGGCGGGATCGCTCCCCGTGAAATAGGATACCCTGGTGTCCAGGGCATCGAGGGGCAGCATCTGGGGGTTGGGATTGGCGCCGGCAAAGCTCAGCCTGAGGCTCAGTCCCTGGCCGGCGACGACGTCGGCCTGGACGTCGGGGCCGGAGCTGGGGTCCAGGTCGGCGGCCGGGGCGAGATCGCCCGCGGGAAGCAGCGTCATCCACAGGGCATCGGGCGCCAGGAAGAGCCCGCCGCCGGCGGCGCCCCGCACCTGGAAGCGGACGTTCGGCGGGAGCTGGCCGGCGTTCTCGACGAGGATCACCGAGGCCAGGGTCAACTGCGAGGTCGGCGTCAGCTCCAGGGCGCTCTCGGGCGCCGGCATGGTGACCGGCGGCTGCGTGGCCACGGGGGTCACGGGGCTGACGACGTGGGCGGGAACGTCGGCCGCGGGCAACACCGCGCCCCCGGGGCTGGTAGGCTCGGGCAGGGGCGTTTCCGTGGCCTCCGGCGTCGCCGTCTCGGTGGTGGTTTCCAATGGCGAGACAAAAAGGTCGGGCGTGGCCGTCTCGGCCGCAGCCGCGGCCACGGGCTCGTCGAGGCCGTCCCGGGTGACCAGGAAGGCCCCCAGGGCCGTGCCCACCACGAGGAGCACCGCGCAGCCCAGGAGGGCCACGGTGGCGAGGGCGGCACCGCCCACCAGCCACAGCCGTGCAGGCTGTCTACGATAGATCTGTGCCAGGCGATAACGAATGGACCACAAAGTGGTCTCTCCTTGTGAGTAATTCCGGCACCGCGCGCTCCCCCGGTGGGAGCGGCCAGAAGCAGCGTTCGAAGGCCGGGGTCGTTTGGGTGGCGGCAGTTGCTCCCAGCCCTCGCCAGAACCCCCCGCGCCGCTGTGGGCGCTGATATTGTACATCAAAGAGCGCTTCTCGACAAGCCCGAGGACGGCTGGGGATGGAGAACGCCGGTCGCGCCGTCGCGTGGAGCCATCATACCACCAGGGCCTGCCCGGTTCTGTAGCGCTTCTCACAAAAAAGCCGGAAACTGCGCCGGAATATCCATTGTGACCCGCGCCACTGACAACACTGTAATTTTCTTGTAACCTGCCGGTAGGAGAAATGTTACAAATCCGGTTTATCCTGGGGTCGGATTGGAGATGAGCATCGTGATCAAGATCAAGACATCCGAGATCACGCCGGAGCATTTGTATCTGTCGCGACGGCGTTTTATCAAGGCCGGCGCCCTGGCGGCGGGCTCGCTGTTGCTGGCGGCCTGCGGCGTGCCCGGCAACGGCAACCCGGGGCCGGTCCCCACGGCCGTGCCCGGGTCGCTGGACACGCTGCTGCCCACCCCCTCGGCCTCGGCCGACGAGCTGGGCGGCCCCTTGACCTCCTTCGAGGCCATCACCAACTATAACAACTACTACGAGTTCACCACGAGCAAAGAGGGTGTGGCGCGGCTGGCAGCGGGATTTCGCAGCTCGCCCTGGAGCGTGGAGGTGGGCGGCCTGGTGAACAATCCGCGCACGTACGATCTGGACGACCTCCTCCGTTTCGAGCAGGAGGAGCGCATCTATCGCCTGCGCTGCGTCGAGGCCTGGTCCATGGTCATCCCCTGGGTGGGCTTTCCCCTACACAAGCTCCTGGCCGAGGTGGAGCCCACATCGCGGGCGAAGTACGTGCGCTTCGAGACGCTCTTTGACCCCGACCAGATGCCGGGCCAGCGGCGCGCCACCTTCACCTGGCCCTACGTCGAGGGGCTGCGCCTGGACGAGGCCATGCACGACCTGACCCTGCTGGCCACGGGCCTGTACGGCAAGTCGCTGCTGCCGCAGAACGGCGCCCCGGTGCGCCTGGTGGTGCCCTGGAAGTATGGCTTCAAGAGCATCAAGTCCGTCGTGCGCATCGACCTGGTGGAAGAGATGCCCGTCTCGCTGTGGATGGCCGCTGCGCCCCGGGAGTATGGCTTTTTCGCCAATGTGAATCCCGACGTTCCGCACCCTCGCTGGTCGCAGGCCACCGAGCGGCGCATCGGCGGGAGCCGCATGGAGACGCTGCTCTTTAACGGCTACGGCGAAGAGGTGGCGGCCCTGTACGAGGGTATGGACCTGGAAACGTGGTACTAAAGGGCAGGGCCGCGGCCGGCGAGAGGCAGGCGGGCCGGCCGCGAGGGGCCAGGAGCGGGTCCGGCAGGCGGCCCCGGGGCGAGATCCTGCGCCTGGGCCGGCTGCAGCTTCACTGGCTGCAGGTCGTCGTTCACGTGGGCGTGGCCCTCTCCCTGGCCTGGCTCGCCTGGCAGTACCTGGGCGGCGCCTTTGTCGTCGATCCCGTGCGCGAGGTGCAGACCTTTACCGGCAAGGCTGCCCTGGTGCTGTTGATGCTGTCGCTGGCCTGCACCCCCCTGCAGACCCTCACCGGCTGGAAGGCCTTCACCCGGGTACGCCGGCCCCTGGGCGTCTACAGCTTTGGCTATGCGGCCCTCCACTTTGCCAACTACCTGGCGCTGGACTATGGCTTTGACCTGGGGCTGTTGTTCCAGGGCATCGCCGAGGAGCGATACGTCATCGTCGGCTTTGCCGCCGGACTCGTGCTCCTGGCACTGGCCCTGACTTCCACCAGGGGCTGGAAAAAGCGGCTGCGCAAGAACTGGAAGCGGCTGCACCGCCTGGTCTACGTCGCCGGCATCCTGGCCGTGATCCACTTCCTGTGGCTGGTCAAAGACACCCAGGAGCCGCTGCGCTATGCCGCCCTCCTGGGCCTGCTCCTGGCCCTGCGCCTGCCGCCGGTGCGGCGCGCCGCCAGCCGCCTGCGGCAGGCCCTGGCCCGTTCCTGGGGCTCTGCCTTCTCTCGCAAAGAGCCGACCCCCGTCGATTGAGCTTTTTCTCATTCCTTGCCTGCTGACCGTTTGCTGTCCTCTGCCTTTTGAGGTATAATAGCTCGAACCGGATGGCAAGGCCATCCTTCAATGACTCTGACCGGACTCTTACGAGGAGAGCAAGATGCAAGTCCTGTTGTTAAAAGACGTCGATCAGGTAGGCCAGGCGGGCGAGATCAAGCGGGTCGCCGACGGGTATGCCCGCAACTTTCTCATTCCCCGCGGGCTGGCCACAATAGCCACACCAGGAGCCATCAAGAAAGCCGAGCTGGAGCGAGAGGCCGCGGCGCGCCGCCAGGCCAAGGAGCTGAGCGAGGCCCAGGCGCTGGCCCAGGCCCTCAACGGCCTGACGGTCAGCTTTCAGGCACGGGCCGGCGAGCAGGATCGCCTCTACGGCTCCATTACCAAGGCCGACATTGCCGAGGAGCTGGAGAAACAGGTGAACCAGGAGGTGGATCGGCGCAAGATCGAGCTGGACGAGCCGATCAAGGATCTGGGCACCCACTCTATCACCATCCACCTGGCGCCCGACGCCGAGGCAACAATCAACGTCGTCGTCGAACGGATGGACGAGGACTAGAGAGGGTCGCTGACCAGGGAGGGATAGGATGAAGACCGAGCTTCCCCTGGACGACAACGAAAAACGACGCCTGGTGTTCAAGGTCATCTCCCAGCTCCACTGCCTCGACTGCGGGCAGGCCTACGAGCGGGACGATTTCTCCCTGGCCCATCGCTGGGAGGACGTCTGGGTTTTGACCAGCCAGTGCCACCACTGCCATGGCCGGGGCCACATCGTCATCTTTATGCATCCCGACGCCGCCTCCGGCCCGATCTGCGACCTGACGCCGGAAGAGGCCGGCTCCGCCGAGCACCTGCCGGCCATCAGCGCCGACGACGTTCTGGACATGCACCTGTTGTTGAGCGAGTTCGACGGCGACTTTGAGGAGTTGTTTGCCGGCTGAGCCCTCGCTGCCCCTGACGCCGCCACCCGACAGGTGGCGGTTTTTTTTGTGCCCCCGTCCATTTGCCAAAAGCGCCCGCCTGTGGTACACTACATATGAGCAAACGCTCATATGTTAGAGGATGGGAGAACGTGAGCGACACGGTTCGTGACGACGTCTATATGGACGGGGAACGTGTGCGGCAGGCCCTGCCCCACTTGCTGGCCGAGGATGGCGCGCTGCGCCTGGCCGAGACCTTCAAGGCGCTGAGCGACCCGACGCGCCTGCGCATCGTCTCGCTTCTGGCCGGCTGCGAGTTGTGCGTCTATGACCTGGCGGCGATCCTGGGGATGGGCCAGTCGGCGGTGTCGCACCAGCTCCGCACCCTGCGCGATTTGCGCCTCGTACGCTGGCGGCGCGAGGGCAAGCAGATCTTTTACACGTTGGACGACGAGCACGTAGCCGACCTTTTCAGGCGGGGCCTGGAGCACGTGCAGCATGGATGACGGCAAGGAGAACCAATTGAGCAGCCAAATCAACGCGGAACAGAATCGGGAGCTCGTCTTCCAGGTCGAGGGCCTCGACTGCGCCGACTGTGCCCTGCACGTGGAGGAAGCCCTGCGGCGCACGCCCGGCATCGGCCAGGTAAGCCTGGACTTTGGCCTGGCCCGCCTCCGCGTGGCGCCCGTCGACGGCCAGGAGATCCGCCCCGAGGTGGAGCGGGTCGTCCGGGAGTTGGGCTATGGCCTGCGAGACGAGGCGGCACCACCGCAGGAGGCGGGCTGGAGAGAGCGGCTGTGGCGCCGCCGGCGCGACCTGACGACGGCCCTGTCGGGACTGCTCATCGCCCTGGCCGTTGCTGCGAGCCTGGGCGGCCTGCCGCAAGGAGCCGTGGTCGGGCTCTACCTGGCTGCCATCCTGGCCGGGGGCCTGTTCGTGGCCCGGGCGGGCTGGAGCACGCTGCGCACTACCCGCTCCCTGGACATGAACGCCCTGATGACCATCGCCGCCGTCGGCGCGGCCTTTGTCGGCGAGTGGGCCGAGGGCGCGGTGGCAATGTTTCTCTTTTCCCTGGGCAACACCCTGGAAGCCTACACCATGGATCGGGCGCGCAATGCCATTCGCGGCCTGATGGACCTTTCGCCCCGCCGGGCCATGCTTCTCAACGGCGACCACCAGGAAGAGGTGCTGGTGGAGGATCTGCGGGTGGGCGACAGGATCCTGGTGCGCCCCGGCGAGCGCCTGCCCATGGACGGCGAGGTGCTGGCGGGCCAGTCGCACGTCAACCAGGCGCCCATCACCGGCGAGAGCGTGCCGGTCAGCAAGGAGCCCGGCGACGAGGTTTTTGCGGGCACGGTCAACGGCCAGGGAGCCCTCACCGTGGGGGTCACCCGCCTGGCGTCCGACACGACCATCGCCCGCATTATCAAGATGGTCGAGGAGGCACAGGCGCAGAAGGCGCCCTCGCAGCGGTTCGTCGACCGCTTCGCCCGGGTCTATACGCCGGCGGTGATGGCCGTGGCCGTGGGCGTCGCCGTCCTGCCACCCGTGCTGGGCGCGCTGACCGGCGCCGGCAGCCTGGGCGCCCTGTTCGACACCTGGATCTATCGCGCCCTGGTGCTGCTGGTCATCGCCTGTCCCTGTGCCCTGGTCATCTCCACGCCCGTCAGCATCGTGAGCGCCATCGCCAGCGCTGCCCGGGCCGGCGTGCTCATCAAGGGGGGCGCGCACCTGGAGGCCCTCGGCTCGCTGAAGGTCATGGCCCTGGACAAGACGGGCACCCTGACGGCGGGCGAGCCACGGCTGGTGGAAGCCGGCTGCGTGGAGCACGTTGCCGGGCTGCCCTGGGCCGAATGCCCCTCCTGCCTGCAGATGCTGGCCGACGCGGCCGCCGTGGAAAGCCGCTCGGAGCATCCCCTGGGGCTGGCCGTCGTGCGGGCCGCGCGGGATCTGGGCCTGTGGGACAACGTGGCCTCGGCCGAGGCGGTGCAAGCCGTCGCCGGCCGGGGGGTTCGCGGCCGGGTCAACGGACACTCGGTGACCATCGGCACCCACGCCTACATCCACGAGGAGGACCCGGCCCTGGCCCGGGGCCCCTTCTGCCTGAAGGTGCACGCCAGCCAGGCGGCGGGCCACTCGGTGATGGTGGTGCGCGACGACTGTTGCGGGGTGAAGGGCTACCTGGCCGTGGCCGACACCGTCCGCCCGGCGGCCTCCGCCGCCCTGGCCGCCCTGCGCCAGGTGGGCATCGAGCGCACGGTCATGCTCACGGGCGACAACCAGGCCACGGCCCAGGCCATCGCCGGGCTGACGGGCGTGGACGAAGTCCAGGCCGAGCTGCTGCCCGAGGACAAGGTGGCGGCCATCGAGGGGCTGCTGGCGCGCTACGGGGCGGTGGCCATGGTCGGCGATGGCGTGAACGACGCCCCGGCCCTGGCGCGGGCGACGGTGGGCATTGCCATGGGCGCCGCCGGCACCGATACGGCCCTGGAGACCGCCGACGTGGCCCTCATGTCTGACGACCTCTTCAAGCTGCCCTTCGCCGTGCGCCTCAGCCGGCGGGCGCGGGCCATCATCCGCCAGAACGTGGCCCTGTCGCTGGGCATCAAGGCCGTCTTTTTGGCCCTGGCCCTGGCCGGCGTCGCCACCCTGTGGATGGCCGTCTTTGCCGACGTGGGGGCGTCTCTCATCGTCACCCTGAACGGCATGCGCCTGCTGCGCCAGCGCTAACGCCCGCGCCGTACCCGGGTTGTAGGGGCAGGGCGGCCGCAAGGGCAGGGCGGCCGCAAGGGCCGCCCCTACGAATCAGGGGTCTGTTGTTCTTCCTCGAAGGGCGTCACCTGGACGGCCTGGGGGCCCTTGGGCGAGTCGGCGGCCTCGTACAGCACTTCCTGGCCGTCTTCCAGGGAGGGCAGGCTTCCCTCGGGGGTCGGCACCACGCTGTTGCGGTGCACGAAAATCTCCTTGCCGTCGTCGCCGACGATAAAGCCGTATCCCTTGGTTGGGTCAAACCACTTGATCCGGCCGTGCAGCTTGCCGCCATAGGTAACGCGCTGGCGGCAGTTTTCGCAGAACTGGGGCACGACGATCTCCATGCCTCGTTCGGCGAGGCGTCGCTGCTGCTCGACGGTAAAGAAGAAATCCCTACCGCACTCCTCGCAATGGACCAGCATGTCTCGAAAGTTCATAATCGGTTTCGACTCCTCGGTGCAGGCCGGCGGGGCCGGCCTGGCCCGCGGCGCTTGCCATTGATCGACTTTCGCCATAACTATACGTCATTTTGCGGGGAATGTCAAACGGGTGTCCCGGCCCTCGGCCCGATAGAGCTCCTCTAGCTGCTGGACGTGCTGGGCCACGTCGACAGGGGGTGGGATACTCTGTCGCAGCCGCTCCAGCAGCCCCGGCTCATCGACCAGCCGCAGCAGCGCCCGTCGCAATGCCGCGGCGTCGCCCGGCGCAAAGAAGAGTCCGTCGACTTCGTGGCGCACTTTTTCTGCCAGGGCGCCGTGGCCGGAAGCGATCACCGGCACCCCTGCTGCCCGAGCCTCCTGGATGACGATGGGCGAGTTCTCGTACCACAGCGAGGGCACGGCCACCACGTCGCTGTCGGCCAGCACCTGGCCTACCTGCTCGTTGGCCACCCGGCCCGCAAATTCGATCCCCGGGTGCCGGGCCGCCTGGCGCAGCCGGGCGGAGTAGCCGGGAAAGACCGTGGGATCGCCGCAGATCCGCAGGCGGGCGCTGCCCGGCGGCAATCCATTCACCGCCTCGATGAGGACGTGTACGCCCTTTTGCCAGGCCAGGGAACCGAGGTAGGTCACCCGCAGCGGGCCGTCGGCGACCCGCCATGGCACGCGCCGGATCTGCTCCAGCGGCAGGCCGTTCTCCAGCACCAGGAAACGCTCCGCGGGGAACCCGGCCGCCACGTACTGCTCCATCAAGAAGTGCGAGGGTGAGATCAGCCGGCGGGCCTGCATGGCTGCCTGGCGAACTGCCCGGTCGCGGTACAGGAACAGCGGAGCGAGCGCCGGCCGGGCTGCCGTGGCAAGCGGCGAGGGAAAACGTGCCGCGGCCGCGCATCGCACGCAGTTCATACCCAGGGCCTTGCCCTGGCAGGTCCGGGCATCGGGCCAAATGAGCTGCGAGTTGCCACAGATAAACCAGTAATCGTGCAGCGTTAGCAGGGCCGGCACCCCGGCTCGTGCCGCCAGGGCAGGCAGGCGGGCTGAAAGGGTCATGACGTGCTGAAAATGAACCAGGTCGGGCTGCCAGGTCGCCAGCAGCCGGGCAAACCCCTCTTCAATGGCGGGATTCAGGAATGTACCCAGGAACTCGCCGGCGACCGAGGCTCCCAGGCCGCGGGGAGCCAGCGACACGCGTCGTGTCTCAATGCCGTCCACCTGTTCGTCCATCTCGGCGAGGGGCGGGCCCCCTGGCTCATCGTGCCGGTAAAAGACCAACACCTGGTGCCGTTGGCCGAGGGCCTGGGCCAGGTGCCGGGTGTACACTTCCACACCGCCCAGGGAGTGAGGGGGGTACTTGTGTGCCACGAGCAGAATTCTCATGCCAGGCCGCACCTTTCATAGGCGGGCCGCACCCGCTGGTAGACCGCATCCCACGTCCAACAGTGTTGCGTTTTCTCGCGACCCCGGCTGCCCATGGCTGCCGCCTCGGCCGGATGATCCAGCAACCAGCCCAGGGCCCGGGCCAGGGCCTGCGGATCGCCGTAGGGTATCAGCAGGCCGGTCTCTCCCTCCTGGATGACCGCCGGGATGCCACCCGCCCGGGCGCCGACCACTGGCTTGCCGTGCAGCCAGGCTTCCAGCAGCACGATGCCAAAGCTGTCATCACGGCTGGGCAGAGCCAGGACCGCGCTGGCAGCCAGCAGGTCGTGCTTTTCCCCTTCGTCCAGGTGCAGATCGAGGACCCGCGCCCGTCGATCGGGGGACAGTGCTGCATAGTGCCGGTCGAACTCGGGCGTCGAGGCGCCGCTGAGGGCCAGCACGACGGCCGGCTGCCAGGTCAACAAAAGCTCGCAGGCGTCCAGAAGATCGAGGGCACCTTTGCCCCGGGTTTTGTGGCCTACGAAAGCCACGATGGGCGCTTCGGCCGGCAGATCGTGGGCCCGCCGGAATCGGGCTCCGTCGGCCTCCTTTCTACCCTGGGGACCGGTCGCACCCGCGCCCGTGACCCACACCTTTTCGGCCGCGATTCCGGCCTGCACCAGCATCTGCTTCTCTGGCTCGGTCATGGCGAGGACAGCCTGGCTCTCGGCATAGAGGCGGGCCATTGGCCGCCCCAGAAAGTAACGATACTGGGCTCCGGCCGGGCCCAGGCCTGGATGGGCACACGGCATCAACACCAGCCTGGCGCCCGAGCGGCGGCTCGCCATCGCGCCCAGGGCCATCATGGCCGGGTAGGCGCTGGCCTGAACAACGTCGAAGGAGCCGCCGCGGCGCACAGCTCGCCACAATCCGGGCAGCATCAGCCCGGGAGGGCCGAGCACCAGCCCGGCCGTTGGCCCCAGGAAACGGGCCAGGCGGCTGACCGCGCCGTGCAGCGGCAGCACGCGAGCTGCAAAGCGGTGAACCTGGACCCCCCTGTCATCCTCCACGCCCGGCTGCATCCGCCGGCCCCGGCGCCAGAAGGCTTCGATGTCCAGGACGTTCGAAGTATAGACCGTGACATGGTGCCCTTCCTGCACCAGCCGGTGGGCCATCTCTTGCACGTATTGCTCCGACCCGCCACGGGCTGGAGGGTAGCGGTGAATAAGGAACAGGAGGTTCATGGGCAGTTGGGTCCTGGCGGCCCGCTCATCGCCGCCCCCACAAGCGCGCGGCGGCTGCCTGGCGGCGGCCGCGCAGCGCCCGGACGATGGTGGCCCGCGTCCCGGCGTCCAAGAGCCAGCCAGGAAGCCGCATCAGGGCCGGGCCCAGGTGCTGTCGTACCAGGCTGGGCTTGCCGTAGCGCAGTCCGCGGACCAACAACTCCACGCGGCCCCTCGTCAGTACGTGCCGCTGCCGGGCCGTGAGCTCCAGGGCAGACGGCGGGAGATGGTCAAAGAGCGATGCCAGGAACTGGATTGGGTCGGCCACCAGAGGATCCAGGGCGGCCGACACTAGCTCGTCCTCGAGTCGCGACGGTTGATCCCGCAGCAGCGTAGGATCCAGATCCACGGCCTTTTGCAGGGCTGCCCTTCCCTGCGACCACAGCCCCGCCCTGTACAGGCGCTTGCTGCCGTCGACGTAGCGCACGGCCAGCCCCTGCTGGGCTGCGTCGAATAGCTCGGGCGGAAACTTTGGGTGCTGCATAATTCGCCGCACGGCCTCGGCGCTGTGGGCCGACATACGCTCCGCGTCTTCCGACAGACTGTCGGGGCGGTGGCGATAGAGACACACCACCTCTCGGTGCCAGGTCATACGGCAGCCGTGTAGTGCCAGGCGCATCCAGAAGTTCCAGTCTTCCGGGCCCGTGAGCTCTTCGTCAAAGCCGCCTACGTCCCTCCAGGCAACGCGGCGAAACATGGTGGCGCTGGGCACAAAGGGGCAATCGAACAGCCAGTTTCGAAACGCGTTCAGTTCCGGGTAAGCCTGCCAGGAGTGAGTGGCCCACGAGAGGCGACGACCTTCCTCATCGATCCATACATAACCGCTTCCCACCACTGCCAGGTCCGGCGCTGCCTCCAGCACAGCAAGCTGCCCTTCCAGGCGTCGGGGCAGGGCCAGGTCGTCGGCATCCAGGAGAGCAATGTATTCGCCCTGGGCAGCGGCAATGCCGTGGTTGCGGGCCGCGGCGGGACCGCGGTTTTCCTGATAGATGTAGCGCAAGCGCTCATCCTGGACCCCTGCCACCAGCTCACGCGTGCCATCCGTGGAGCCGTCGTCCACAACCACGATCTCCAGATCCTGGAAGGTCTGGCCAAGGACGCTGTCGATGGCCCCCCGCAGATAGCGCTGGGCGTTATAGCAGGGAATGACGATGCTAATGCGTGGCACGCTCACTCCTCCGCCCCGGCTAGGCACGAGTGATCGGGGACATCAGCCTTTACACTTCATCGTCCGGGCCGGCAGCTAACAGCCCGGCGACCGTGTTGGCAAGGGGTGCCAGGATATCGTCGTCCCCTTCGCTGACACCCCAGCCTGCCAGGATGGCGCCTATTTCGCGGATCAGCAACTCCCGGGCAGAGCCGGCGTTGCCCGACGCTTGCTCCCGGGTATCGTCCACAGGCAGGGGTTGGCCGGCAGGAGTTCCCCCCAGTTGCGGTTCGCCACTCACGTCGCCAACAACCTCTCGATGGCCGCGTCCCAGGTGATGTCCTTCACCCGCTCGGCGGCGGCCGCGCCCAGGTGCCCGACCAGGCGGCGATTCGCGTACAGTTCGTCGATCTGGGCTGCCAGGGCCGCGGGATCGTCCACCGGAGCGACCAGACCGGTCTCCCGGTCTCGAACAAACTCCAGTACGCCGCCGCTATCGACCGTGGTCAGCACCGGCTTGCACGACTTCATGGCCTCCACCGTAGCATAGCCATAGTCCTCGTCGTAGGGTGCATAGTAGACGGCCAGGGCATTGGCGTACAGCGACAGCACCCGGTCGTCGTCGACGTAGCCCAGAAACTCGATCCGCTGCCCGGCACCGGTCTTGCGGGCCAGTTTTTGCAGGTTCTTTTCCTCGGGACCCTCGCCGGCAATGAGACAGCGCGCACCGCTGCGCACGCGGGCCATGGCCTCCACGAGAAGGTCCAGACGCTTCATAACGTTCAGCCTGCTCACAGACAGAATGTAATCGCCATAGGTCTGGTGGTGGTAGCGGCCGTCGTGCAGCGGAGGTGGGTAGAGGACCTGTGCCTGCAAGCCGTTGTAGCGGGCCAGCCGCGCCGCCACGTTTGCCGATATAGCAAACAGCTTCCGCGACTCGGCCAGCCCCTGTGTATCGGCGCGCCGAACGATCTGTCGCAGCTCCTGGTCCTCGGCATGGTGACCGTAGGGACTGAACTCGGTGCCGTACAGGTCGTACACCTGTCGCAATTGGTGGATCAGCCAGGTGACCTTGTGGGGGTGCTGAACCACGAATGACGGGACCTTGGTGGCGATGAGCAGGTCCACCGCCTGTCCTTCCACGGCGACGAGATCCAGGAACCGCCAGGCCAAATACCCCTTGAGCAGATCTCCCTTTTTCTGCCAATTAATCGGCATCTGCACCACGTCGACCTGGTGGCCGCAGGCCGCCAGTTGCCGCCGTAAGCCTTCGACCAGGACCTCGGCCCCGCCCCACACAAAGGGCACCTGGGAAGAACAAATGAGCACGCGCATCGCCCTATTCGCCCTCATCCTCTTCCTGGGGCAGCTCGGCTCGCAGAAGCGCGACCTCTTGCCACAGCAAGTCCAGGCTCTGAGCCACGGCTTCGTTGTAACGGTTCTGTTGCTTGACGATAGGGTTGATGTACCAACGCAGGAGCCGGCGGGTCACTTTTTGTGCGGCTGCCACGATTTTCGGCCACAATCCGGGGGGCCAGTCGGGCCAGGCGATGGGCAGGTGCGGATTGATACGGGCCAGGGCATGAACGCGCTCCAGGGCCGCCGGCCAGGCAACGTTCCGCCCTTGGTCTGCGATGTCTGGACCCGCGTTATCTCTCTGGTGCTGAATCTCTTGCTTGAGCTGTTGTAGCACCTCGGCGGCGAGTTGGCTTCTCCCCGCCGGATCTTGATCACCCGTCATCGGCCTCTCCCTGCTGCCTCATTGGGGTTTTGAGTGTACTAGACTTGACCCCGTTTGTCAAGGTGTTTCGCTTGCGGCGCCAAGGGGGTCGCAAGGCCGATCCTGTCGCCTGGGACCGCCGAACACTGGCTCGGCGTTTCTCTCTACGCGCAACTTGCCGCGCGAGTGCCCGCCGATCTCAGTGGCAGTCAAGGGACAAGACACTAGCCGTACTTGCGGCACTACATCTCGCAACGGTTGCGCCGGCCCGCAGCCGTGTTTCCCGGGCTGTGCCCGGCAACAGGACGGCCGGCTTCTGCTCTCAGAGCGAGAAGCCGGCCACAGAGACGTCTATGTCGGGGTCGCTGCCAGCCCTGTCACCGCGCCACGAAGGGCAAGTGACTCTGGAAGATCCGATCCGCGACCTGAACGAGGACGCGAAGCGTCAGGGTCGAGATGTCGTTCTTGACGACCACCTGCCCCTCGTGGGTCCCTTTGGGCAGGGAGCCTGCGGAGACCGTCACGTTGAGCTTGCCTGGGGTGGATCCGGACGTAGGGCTGAGCGAGATCCAGCTCTCCTGGCTGGTGGCTGTCCATTGCTGGCTATCTGTTCCCGACGTACCCACTTGCACAGTCCAGGAACACGCCTGCTTGGGCGTCGTCATACAGCCGAGGGACTCGGGCACGGTGACCAATCCTTCCAGCACCCGGCTGTCGCCGACGATCAGAGACAGGGCGACATCCTGACCAGGCCAGACTTGTGTCGGGTTGACACTCGGCGCCACGGCCGTTCCCCCGGTCCAGATGCCACCCTCCTTGTCCACCAGATAGTACCCCTGGCCGTCGTCCGTCAACTCGAGGTCGCGGGCCCAGTCCTCGCCCACGTGGAACGCATAGTTGGCCGTGATGGACGCTGCAGTTCCTCCGTTCCACACGCGCCCGTAGGAGTCCAGGACGTAGTAGCCCTTCCCGTCAGCCGTCAACTGGATCTTCTTGGCCAGGGGGTCCGCAAAGACCGGCGTTGCTGGTACGAGAGGCTGCGCGCTACCGCCGCGATGCACATTGCCATAGGCATCCAGGACGTAGACTCCCAGTTCGTCAGGCGTTAATGCCGCCGATTGGGCGGTGCCGTTGCCCACGTTCGGCATCGGTGAAATGGCCCAGGCTCCGTAGCTGGCCACCAGTCTGCCGAACCGATCCAGAATGTAATAACTGGTTCCATCGCTGCGCACCAGGATCTCTTGCGCCCCCTCTACAAACCCGTGCCCGCCAATGGCATCCGCGGTTCCGCCAGGCCAGATCGCTCCTGCCGTGTCCAGCAGGTAGTAGCCGCGCAAACTTGGTACAAAGCCGACGTCCTTGGCCGCGGACCAGTTCCAGAACCCGGCGGGCGGGGGTAACGGCATCGCCAACCCACCGGCCATGATGCCGGTGGTCGTGCCTTCCGGGCTAAGAGCATCTTTGGCGGGCACTTGGTTCCTGGTCAACACGTGGAAGGCCGGCTCATTGCCCACCTTCACGTAGCGGAACGCACTCCGGCCGAACCAGGCTCCCTGTCCATTTTGCATGCGCCACGACGCCAGGTAGTAGCCCGGCGCGCTGGGAGCCTGGATCGTGGCCTTGAACTGCTTGGTCTGGTTGGGAGCGACCGACTCTCCGGTTTGGAGGTATATGCTGGCACCGGGCGCCAGCATATCCCCCGGCTGAGCGGCCAACCGGTACTGGTCGCTGGCTTGCCAGGTTCGAGAGCCCGTATTGCGGACAGTAATCTCGACCGTGCGCGACTCGCCCGGCCTCATGATCTCCGGCAGGGTGTGCGTCACGATCAATGCGTCTTCGCCAAGGGTGGGCTGGTAGCGGGCCTGGTGCGCGGCGTCGCCGCGGAACATGGCCCAGGGTGCCGTCGCCGGCGTCCGGCTCGACTCCCACACCCACAACTGCGCTTGCCCGTCGGGCGCGGTGCCGTTGCCACGCGCGATCTCCAGGCGGCCGTCCCCATCGATATCACCTGCGGCCGGCGTGTTCAACGGGCAGAACTTGGCGCTCGTCATGTTGATGTTCGGCAGGCCCGAGCTGCCGCTGTTGCCCACGTGGGTGAGGTATGCCCCGTTCCCGTCCAGGACCATGATATCGCATTGCATGTTGATAAACACTTCTGGATACGGATCGGCGTCAAAGTTGGCCAGGATGGGCGAGGCAAAGTTCAGCGGTGACCCATTTCCAAAGTTGTCGACGACCACCACCGGCCAGCCGGACACGCGGCTGCCATCGCCGTTCCAGGCGTAGAGCTTGCCATCGTTGCAGCCCACGACCACCTCGGGGGCGCCATCCCCGTCGATGTCTCCCACTGCCGGCGAGCTAAGGACGAATCCCCCCGTTGCCACGGGCCAGCCAGGCAGGTAGGTGCCGGTGTGCGACCAGGCGTGAACCGCATAGCCCCTGCCGGCGTAAAAGTTGCCGGTGCCCACGACGATGTCCAGCCAGCCATCTCCGTCCAGGTCGGCGACTGCCGGCGAGGAGAAGATGGTCTGATCGATGCTCCGGGGAAAACCGGGCATTGAGGACCCATCGCTCTTGAAAACGAGCAACCGGCCTCCGGAATCATCATCGGCGCCGGTGATGATCTCCAGGCGACCGTCCTTGTCGAGGTCGGCAAGGACCGGTGAGGACCAGGTCGTGTTATGGAGAAACCGGGGCCAGCCTTCTACGTGCTTGCCGTCGTGGTGCCAGGCATAGAGCCGCATGTCCCAACCGCCGGCGACAATCTCCAGGTCTCCGTCTCCGTCTATATCGAATGAAGGGGGAGAGGGTGCAGCGCCTTCTACGAAGTCGCCACAAGGCCATGCTCTTTCCTCGGATTGGGTGCTTCCGACTGAATGGCGTACATGGGCACTTAGCGCGAGGCCGGATCTGGACCCCGTTGCGGTTTCTGAATTATTCAAAGACCACTGGAT
>ERZ1026796.1052-NODE-1052-length-19659-cov-3.860997_pt1 | contig 19659 bp, 19 predicted proteins | sample MGYA00520874_ERZ1026796 | MGnify/ENA primary metagenome ERZ1026796 (study PRJEB33270, sample SAMEA104284474) | anaerobic digester metagenome | biome: Anaerobic digester microbiome; feature: mesophilic sludge digester; material: Anaerobic digester biomass...
TCTTTCCAATTCTCGATATCCTGAAGCCGAACATCGTCTTGAGCAAAAACATTTAAATTCATCAACAACCCAATCACCACAGCCAATACTAACCTTAACTTTTGCATTATTACGCTACCTCCTTCCATTCAAAATATTCAAATAATCCAAAAATTAATGTCTATATAAAATTCACTATATGTGCCCGCATTTAAAGTTCATTAATCATATATACTATTTTTAAATATTAAATAAAAGATAATTTAATATTCATAGTCTATAGACCAATCTCCTCCTTAAAACTATAAAATGTAAAGGAGGAATTGATTGATAAGAACTTGCTTTTCGTTGCCGTCAGTATAAGAAGCATGGCCTTGTGTGTCAAGAATATTTTGCCACAAGATGTGGTGTGCGGCGCCAATGAACACGGCGAAGGCGTATTCCGCCCCCCGTATTTTGAAGAAAATTTTTCACCTTTTGGTTTTGTTACCTGCAAAACAGGCATTTTCCCCGGAATTCAGGCAGACCTCTCCGTCACGCCTTAAATGATTCTTGAAAAAATCACTATGCGCTATGACTGTGTGTGCCCTTCAGGGTAAATATATTCGTCCCAAGAATATTCCGGGTCGCCGTAGATCATGTCAGGTTCGTTCTGGGGACACGTTGCGCTCCCTGCGGGCTTCCGCAACATGTCCCCGCCAAATGCATTGGCGTATTCGCGGATTGGCGGGTCATGGATTTTTGGCGGCGGCCTTGACCGGACCAGCCAGAGCCCCAGATGTTGGAGGATGTCACGGATGACCTGCCGGTCTTCGATGAAGCTGATGATGCGCATGGCGCCTTGACATTTCGGACAAACCAGAGGGTCAACCTGATATATTTTCTGTATCAAACGCGCCCAGCTTTTTCTTAAGGCTCTCACATTTCCCTCCGGTTCGAGAATACAGGGGATGGCATCGTCTGTTCCAGTTTCTTTTCGTTTTCCCCGCGAGACGTTACTGTAATACCCGTAGTATCTGACCATCTGCTCTCCACGGTTGGGGATATGCGAACACATCGCCGCCAGCCACTCCAGCGCGGGAAATGTCTTACTTGCCCTGCCATCTTTGGATGAATAGATGACCGTACCTTCTTGTTCCAGATAACGCATGCGTTCCTGCGAGAACGACGCCCGGATGATATAACGCGCCAGATTTTCCATAGCGGTTTCATCTTTCGGTGAAATCCGGTTGCCGCAGAAGACATTAAAGCCGGAATGCCGCCATGTCGAGAGCATGGCAATCAGTTCTTTCGTTATCTTTCCCCTGTTCAGGAGCATTCTGAATACCTTGTGCCGGAAGATGGCCTCCAGCTTTTTGAGTTCCAGCGGAGGGGCGACCCGGAACATGCCTTTGTTTCCGTAAAAACAGCCATCCGTCAGGAGAATGTGGCAGTGGGGATTGAAACCGAGAGCGTCGCCGAAGGTCTGGATGGCGATGACCGCGCCGGGGATGGGTTCCTTTTCCGGCACGGCCTCTTGGATAAAGACCTTCAGGGATTCCCAGGCGCAGCGGCTGAGACCGGCAAGAAGCTTTCTGTCATATAGAAAATACCGGCGGAGAATCTTCGGGATGCTGAAAATAAAATGACGATGGGGTACCTTCTTGAGGACATCCATGCAGAGCCACTCCCCGAATTCCACCACGCGCTTCTGATGGCAGGACGGGCAGAAGTGACGGCGCTTACACGAGAAGGCCAATAGATATTCATGGCCGCAGTCTTTGCATTTGACACGGGCAAAGCCGTGGCTCAGATCGCCGCAATCCAGATAACGATAGATCACCTTTTCGATATAGGGCCGCCAGAAGCCGTACTGCCGGGCGAAACGGTCGTCGTATTCCTGCACAAAGGTTTCAAAATAATCCTCGACGCAATGGTAATAATCCGAATCCTGCGGGCGGCGGGGCTGGTATGAGGCTGCCGGCAATGCCATATCTACCTCACTGGATATGAAGATCAACTGCGAAGGAATGACTTATAGTAGGACGAACGTCCTATGTCAAGAGGGAAATTTCCGGACACTTGAAATCTTGTTTTACCTTTCAATATCTGGTAGTTCACTATGCAAGCATGAATCTAAAATAATTGGATATGTGGTCACTGAAAGAAAAGAAAAAGTAACATGGAAGTTAAACTTGCCAAAACAGCGGGCTTTTGCATGGGCGTGCGCCGGGCCGTGGATATTGTGCTGGATATCGCGCAGCATGAAACAAGCCGCATTTATACTTACGGTCCTTTGATCCATAATCCGCAAACGATCGAATTGCTCAAAAGCCGCGGCATCAGACCCATTGAAAATATCGAAGAAATAAAAGATAAAAATAATGCCATTTTGATTATACGCGCCCACGGCATTGCTCCAGACGAAAGAAAAAAAATAAAATCAAGCGGACTAAAAGTTGTTGACGCCACTTGTCCTAAAGTCGGTTATGTCCAATCCATCATAAAAAAACATACGGGTCTCGATTATTCCGTTATCATCGTGGGGGACAGGGAACATCCGGAAGTTGACGGTCTTTTGGGTTACACCGGTGGCAGGGGTATTATTATCTCCACGCTGGAGGAAGTGGACAAAATACCTTACAACGAGAAGGTTTGCGTGGTGGCTCAGACAACGCAAAATCTGGATGACTACAATAAAATCGTTGAAAAGATAAAAGAAAAATGCTCCCAGGCGGTTGTGTTTAATACCATTTGCTCTTCCACCGAGCAGAGACAGGCGGAAGTTACAGCCATGGCCAGTGAAATGGACGCGATGTTCATCGTCGGCGGTAAAAACAGCGCCAATACCAGAAGACTGGCCGATCTTGCTCAAAAAAAACAATCATCCACCTTTCACATTGAAACCCCCGCAGATATGGAAAAGATCGACTTCGGCCCCTATAATCGTATCGGTGTTTCGGCGGGCGCTTCCACGCCGAACTGGATTATCGACCGGGTGATGGACAAAATCATGGATGGCCAAAGCAGGAAACTAAAAAACATCGGCACACTGCTCAATTTATGGATTTATGCAATTAAAACGGATATTTATTCGGCTATTGGCGCCGGGTGTTTATGCCTCGTGTGTATGCTTCTGCAAAATATTCCCGTAAGCCTTACTTTTATAGCTATTGCCTCTCTTTTTGTTTATGCGATGCATGTTTTACATCGCCTGCTGGGACGCAAACCGGCCAATCTTGTCGGCTCTTTCCGGGAAGAAAGTTACCAAAGATACGGGAAATTATATCTCAAGTTTCGCACCCCTTAATCCTGAGATGGGGGCATAGAGCCTGATCGATCGAGTCGATGAAAGTGGACAAATCGTCTTCGATTTTCAAGAGCGCGAAGATGCACTTGAGTGAATGCTTGAACAGGCCTTTGAAGAACTCCCATAACCGGTGGGCATAGGTAACCATGCCCGATTGTTCTGCAAGGTGCTCAAAGAGCTCTCCCATTGTGGGATATTTCTCGATCTCATTGAGGAAGCCGAGCAGATTATATCTCAGAAAGCTCAGGGTGGTTGCGCATACCTGGGCATTGAAGGAATTGCTCTGGTCCTTGCCGAGTTCAAGAAGCTGTTTGCACTCCTTGAAGCATACCTCGATAGCCCACCTATTTGTATATTTCCGGATTATGGTGGATGCATGAAGATGCGTGTCAGTAGAGAGAAAGGCCACCCACTTGGGACCCTTGTTTTTGCGGACCCCTTTGATATCACTGTCCTGTGGCTCGCTATAATCCTTGGAAAAGATTATGGTGGCTTCCTGTCCGCTCTCAGGCAAGGTAACGGTTGCCCGTGCAATCCGAAGCCCTGTCCTGGTGTCCTTCCTGAACAAAGGTTTTACCTTCTGGTACAGTTCAGAAAGGCGATATTGCCTGCCGTTATATCCATATCGAACCTTCGTATCCTTGAGCCGGCAGATGACATGAAGATCCTGGCTGATTTCCCTGATAGCACTGATGAACCCCGGCCAGGAATACCAGCTGTCAAAAAGCACATACCCTGCGGTGATCCCATGGGATACAGCCCTTTCCAACATCATAAGGGCAAGATCAAGCTTGGAATACATCGAGGCTTCCCTGCTCATCTGACCGCTGATACTTCGGGCATCTCCCACACGTTCTTCAGTGCTCTTTGGATGACGCTTTTTCCCATACTTATAGGAAAAGTCCAGAGCATACATCCCCTTGCCGGTGAAGAGGCCGAGTGCCACTACCGTATACCCAAGCACCGACCGGCCCACGGTATGATCATATACGAAAGAAACATTCTCAATATCTCTGCCCCTCTTCGGGAGGATGCTGTCATCAAGTATGAAGCATCTCTCCTCTCCAGGAGTCTCCTCAATCTTCAAAACCTTCCAGATCTCCTTCATGATATAGTACAGAAACGACCGCCATCGGTATCCCCTGGCCTTGAACCGGTAAAAGGTGTCCTTCCGGCTGCTTGTATACTGCTCAAGGTGCTTCCTGCAGAAGCTCCGGACAGTACGTATCTTCAGCAATGGCAAAAGTACCAGCACAAACAGGATCTGGGAGGCATGATACCCATCCTTCTTGATAATCTTCGCCTTGTTCATCTGCGTCCTGAATCCAAGCCGCTTAAGCCCTTCGTCGATCTTGGTCTCAAATATCCGCCCCTCTTTATCCAGATATGCCTCGATTTCCCCTTTGAAGACTTTGCCCGGCGTGGTATGCATAATAAGGGACTCCTTTGTGGTGTTTTGTTTGTCTTATCAACAACTTATATACCACAAATGCGAGTCCCCTTCACCATCTTCTTTGCCATTCTTATTGACTTTTTACCCCCAAAACCCCCCAATAGGGGTGCGAAACTTGAGTTTTTATCTCTCCCCAGAATCCCGCCGCATATGCACGCTCCTCGGTATTGAAAAATATGGCTTCCCTGACGGGTTTCTCACGACGAGCTCATTTAAAGACAAGGTGGTTTCGTACTTCCGTTACAAGCCCGTTCCGGAAATCGCCATTGGCATATACATCCTCGCCCTTTCAGGGTTTGTCTATTTCTTCACGATTATTGGCTTCATCAACCTGGCACAGCAGAGAGGATGGTTTATTCTTGCCCTTTTCCTTCTGACAATGCTCTACTTCACCTTCCTCCCCGGTCCTCTCGGTGGAGGCAGACAGCGGGTCCCCATCGTTCCAGTCTATACGGCGATAGCCTCGTACGGTCTGTTGAAGGCCTTCGAGGATCGTGGAATCAGATTCGCTTTGAACCCATCAGCTCGACCAACATCTGCCGGGCGGCCATAACCGGTTTCTCCGCCTCCATGATCCTTCCCATGAGCCAACTCCCCACGATGACGCCGTCTGCAAAGGTGAGCATGTCTTTCACCTGATCGGCATTGGATACCCCAAACCCCGCGCATACAGGCAAATCCGTGAAAGATTTTATATCCGAAACCTGCCGGCGGATCTCGGCGGGGAGGCTCGAACGTGCGCCGGTCACCCCCTTGACCGTAACCGCATACACGAAGCCGCTGCACTGCGATACGACCTCTTTCTGCCTTTCCAGAGGGGTAGTCGGAGCCACGAGCCTGATGAGGTCGAGGCCTGAATCCCTGCACATTGTGAAAAGCTCATACCCATCCAGCGGCATGTCCGGGAGGATGAGGCCCTGGACGCCCTTCTCCCTGAGTATGCTAAAGGTTTCTTTGATGCCTCTCCTCATGATAGGATTGATATAGGACATGATGATCAAAGGCGCCCGTACCGATCCGCTCCACTTCTCCAGTCTCGATAACAACCGGTCCAGAGAGAACCCCGCCTGCAGAGCAGCATAGGAGGCCTTTTGGAGCACGGGTCCATCCGCCATGGGGTCGGAGAAGGGAATCCCGATCTCGATGGCTGCGGCACCGGCCTCGTCAAGCACCTTCAGGATTTCACCGGTGGTGTCCAGGTCCGGAAGCCCTGCGGTCACATAGGGGATAACCGCCTTCTCTTTCGTAAGAATCGCCTCGGTAATCATATGCCCTCCTTGAGCACGGTGTGGAGGTCCTTGTCGCCCCTGCCGGAGAGGTTCACAACCACGGCGGCACCTGCGTGGCCTTTCGCATACTGATCCAGGTAACCGATGGCATGGGCGCTCTCAAGGGCGGGCGCGATCCCTTCCAGACGGTTCAGGAGCCTGAATGCCTCAAGTGCCTGCCGGTCATCCACCAGCTCGTACCGGGCCCTGCGGGTCGCCGAGAGAAAGCTGTGCTCCGGCCCCACACCGGGATAATCGAGCCCGGCTGCAATCGAATGGGTGTCCAGCACCTGGCCGTCACGGTCCTGCAGCAGGTAGGAGCGCGCCCCGTGCAGGACTCCCGGAGAACCGAAGTGGATGCTGGCACTGTGACGGCCGTTCGCATCGCCATAGGCCTCTACCCCGATGAGCTCCACCGGATCGTTGATAAATCCGGAGAATATCCCGATGGCGTTGCTTCCTCCTCCTACACAGGCGATCACGGCACGGGGAAGCGAGCCTGTCTTTTCCAGGATCTGCATCCTGGCCTCTTCGCCGATGATGCGCTGAAACTCTCTCACCAGGGTCGGGTAGGGATGGGGCCCGACAGCCGAGCCGAGAAGGTAGTAGGTGGTGTCCACGTTGGTAACCCAGTCGCGGATGGCCTCGCTGGTAGCATCCTTCAGGGTCGCACTCCCTGAAGACACCGGAACCACCTCTGCCCCCAGGAGCCGCATACGCTCGACATTCATGTGCTGCCGTTCGATGTCCCGGGTGCCCATGTACACGGCGCAGGGCAGCCCGAACAGCGCGCAGGCGGTGGCGGTGGCGACTCCGTGCTGGCCCGCCCCGGTCTCGGCGATGATCCTCTGCTTGCCCATCCGCCGTGCAAGGAGGATCTGACCGATGGCGTTGTTGATCTTGTGGGAGCCGGTGTGGTTCAGGTCTTCCCGCTTGAGCCACACCTCGATACCCAGATGTTCAGAGAGCCTGCGCGCATGGGTCAGGGGACTGGGCCTGCCCACATAGTCCCTCAAACAACTGCTGAACTCGTCCCGGAACTCCCGGTCGTTCCACGCGGCTGAAAACTCGTTTTCAAGCTCCTGCAAGGCGGGTAGCAGCGTCTCAGGCACGTACTGTCCGCCGAATTCTCCGAAATAGCCTTTCATTTTTTCGCCTCCTGTTTCGCCTCACAGATGAATTTACTGATCTTCTCCCTGTCCTTGATTCCGGGTGCCGCTTCCACCCCGGAGCTCACGTCCACCCCGAAAGGCCTCGTCTGAGCGATCGCCTGCCCGACGTTCTCCGGGGTGAGCCCTCCGGCGAGGATAAAGGGGATGCCGAGGAGTCTCCAGTCACCAACCCTGCCGGTGCCCATGCTCGGATCCAGGAGAACGCGGCAGGGAAAATCTTCAGGGATCATGGGTGGTTCCAAACCCGGCTCCACCTCCTTCAACGCTGCAATGATTCTGAAATCATCGAGTAGCATGCGGTGCGCCGGCATGAGCGGAGCGTGGAGCTGAACCGTATCGAGCCCGAGGATCTTCGAGATCTGAGCGATGTATACGGGATCTTCATCCGTGAACACCCCGACTTTTTCCACCCCGCGAATATCATGTATCCATGATTCCACCACATGCGGGTCCGCCCTTCTCCTGCTCCGGGTGAGCACAAACCCCACGGCGTCCGCGCCGAACACGCATGCCGCCAGGGCGTCTTCATATCGGGTGATGCCGCAGATCTTCACCCACATCGAAATATCTCCCCGCGGGTCTGCTCGCTGACCACGGCCCTGCCGATAAGGGCCGCATCATATCCCATTTCTCTGAGCTCCTTGAGCCTTGCCGATGACGAGATGCCGCTTTCGGCCACCTTGGCCACTCCTGAAGGCAGCAGCCCCGCCATCTCCTCGTGGCGCCTCGGATCTACCTTCAGCGTAGCGAGGTCGCGCACATTCACCCCAATGATATCGGCCCCGATCTTCAGGGCCTTGTCCAGCCCTTCCCGGCCGTGCACCTCGACTAGGCAATCCATGCCCAGTGACCTGCAGAATGAATGAAGACGGGCGAGTTCGTCTATCGAGAGCAACTCGGTGATGAGCAGAGCGGCATCCGCGCCCAATGCCCTGGCCTGGCACAGCTGGCGCTCATCCACAATAAAGTCCTTCATGAGCAGGGGGAGCATGCAGCTGCTCCGGATTTCCGGGAGATAATCCACGCTCCCGGCAAAGAACACCGGCTCGGTGACACAGGATACGGCTGCCGCGCCATGGGACTGGTACACGGCCGCGAGTGATGACGGGCTCCTGCGTATTCCCAGATGACCGTCTGCCGGCGTGGCGTACTTCACCTCCGCGATCACAGCCATGCCCTTGAGCGCTCTTCTGAACGACCGGACTGGAGGTGCAGCTTCGGGCATACCGGTTTTCAGGCCCGCCGCCCGCCGCTTCGCAAGGAGCCTCATGTGCTTCAGGAAATCCATTTATCCCCTCGCCCGAATGAGCGCGTCTCTGGCGCCGCCTTCTGAAATCACCCTCCGCGCCTGTGCAACTGCGTCCCGGATTCCGATATTCCCGTCGAGCGCCATGAATGCGGCCCCCGCGTTGATCAGCACACTGTCCAGACACGCCCCTTTGAGTGTTCCTTCGAACACCGCCTGGATTTTCCGGGCGGACTCCCGGGGCTCCGACACCTTGAGCCCCGACAGGCCCTGGCGTTCTATCCCGGCGTCTTCCGGCCTGATCTCGCCTTTTTCTATCCTGCCGTTACAGAGGCGTGCATAATAGGTCACCCCCGATACGGATACCTCGTCGAGCCCGGAGTTGACTACCATGGCTCCCTTGGACCCCAGAATCCTGAGGACCTCGATTATCGGGTCGATGAGATCCCGGTGATAGACCCCGATGACCTGGTAGGCTGCGTTCGCAGGATTCGTCAGCGGCCCGAGGATGTTGAATATCGTCTTCATGCCCAGCTGCTTCCTTGCCGGCATGGCGTATTTCATGCTCGGGTGATACCGGGGCGCGAACATGAAGGCGAAGCCGGTTTTCTCGAGACGATCCACAGCCTGCTCGGGCCCCAGGTCGATCGGCACGCCAAGCGCTTCGAGGCAGTCCGCGCTTCCCGATGAGGAGCTCACCGAACGGTTGCCGTGCTTGGCCACCCTGACGCCGGCACCGGCCAGAACAAAGGCTACGGCTGTGGAAATGTTGAGCGTGGATGCCCCGTCGCCGCCCGTTCCGCAGGTGTCCACGACATCGAAATCAACCGCCACCTTCAACGCCTTGTCCCGCATGATCCTGACAGCCGAGGCGATCTCGGAAGGCTTCTCGCCCTTAGCCCTCAGTGCGACGAGGAACGATGCAATCTGGACGTCGTTGGCCCGGCCTGACATGATGGCGTCAAAGGCGGTTTCCATCTCGACATCGCTCAGATCCTGCCGTGAAATAAGCGCTTCGATGAAATCCTTCATACGACCTCCTTTGTCTGTGCAATGAAATTGCGCATAATGAGACAGCCGTGCTCGGTGGCGACGGACTCGGGATGGAACTGGACTCCGAAGACTGGATACCGCTCGTGGCGCAGGCCCATCACCTCTCCGTCATCCGTCGAGGCGCATACGTAAAGCGACTGAGGCAGCGTATCCCTGTCAACGGCCAGGGAATGATACCTCACTGCGGAAAAACCCTGGGGAACGCCGTCGAACAGGCCGCTGCCGTCGTGAGTGATGGGAGAGAACTTGCCGTGCATGACACGTCCGGCATGGACGATTCTCGCACCGAACGCCGCTGCGATGCACTGGTGCCCGAGGCAAACGCCCAAGATGGGGATGCTTGTATAAAACCGTCGGACCAACTCTACGGAAATCCCCGCAGACCCGGGCGTCCCGGGGCCGGGCGAGATAGTGATGCACGACGGTGACAGTATCTGTACGTCGTCGACATCCAGGGCGTCATTCCGATAGACCGTCACCTCGTGACCCAGGGTTTCAAAACCCTGGATCAGGTTGTACGTGAAGGAATCGAAATTATCGATCACGAGCATCATGCCATGCCTCCCAGTGCGGTGCCCAGGACCCTGAGCTTGTTGTCGATTTCTTTGAGCTCGTTCTCCGGCACCGAGTCCCATACGATCCCGGCACCGGCCTGCACGAAGTATTGTCCGCCCCGAATGAAGATAGTCCGGATCGAAATCCCGGTATCCACATCGCCGTTGAACGAAAGATAGCCCACGCCACCCGCGTACGGCCCCCTGCATATCCCTTCAAGCTCGTCGATGATCTCCATTGCCCTCACCTTGGGCGCCCCGGACACGGTCCCCGCCGGGAAGCAGGCCTTGACGACGTCGATGCTCGTCAGACCCGGGCGGATCGTTCCCTCCACGCTCGAGACGATGTGCATGACATGTGAATACATTTTCACCACCTCCCGCACGGTAACCCTCACCGTGCCCGGCTGCGAGACCCTGCCGACATCGTTTCTCGCCAGATCCAGGAGCATGAGATGCTCCGCGCGTTCCTTTGCGTCTCTCATCAGATCTTCCGACAGCATCCTGTCCTCGGCCTCGTTCTTTCCCCGTGGCCGTGTGCCGGCTATGGGAAGCGACGTGACGATGTCTCCTCTGATCTTGACCATGACCTCGGGAGAGGAGCCCACCAGTGTGACATCGCCAAGCCTGATGTAGAACAGGTAGGGAGAGGGGTTGATGTGCCTGAGGCGCCGATAGGTGTCGAAGGGGTCGCACACCGCATCGAGTCTGAGCCTCCGGGAAAGAATCGCCTGAATGATCTCTCCGTCCCGGATATAGTCCTTTGCCCTTTTCACCGCATCCATGTATTCCTCATCATCCAGAGAGGCAGCTTCGATCCGGCACCGGCGGGGATTTTTCGCGGCAGGCAGGTGCGGCCGGGAATAGAGGGCACCCTCTATCGGGATGAACGCCTCTCCTGCCATCCTCGCCGCATCGTCATCGCCGATGCCCGGTTGCAGGATGGTATGGACCAGAGAGACATCCTGCCTGAAGTGGTCGAAGACCAGCACGGTGTCCACACGACCCAGCGAAGCATCCGGAAAACCCGATGAGAGAGGGGGCCGGGGAAGATGCTCGATGCCCCTCACCAGATCGTAGCCCAGGTACCCCACATACCCTCCGATAAAGGGGGGAAGACCGTTCTGATCGAAAGAAAGTGAGCCGCCCTTTAAAGAGATGCCGCTCCAGGGGTCGCTTTCCTCGTGAACAATGAGCGCGCGGGCATCGGAGAAGCCCCCGATAAAGCTGTATGGGCCCGGGATGGATTCCAGAAGAAACCCCTCGGCGTCACCCACCACGGAGAAAAAGGCCTGCACAGGGGTGAGCGTATCGCATGCGAGCCGTTTTCTGACGACCACACCCTTGTCATCCCTGTCTCTGAATATCCGAATCGACTCCATCAACATCCTCCTGTATAAAAAAAAGCGGCGGACTCTTCCGGAAGAGCCCGCCGCTTTTTCGCCTGTATCGTATGACCCGCCCTAGGGCAAACCTCCCGACGCACTCTTCTCGCTGATGCACCACCACCAGCAGGTCGCTTGAATGATTGGATCGAGCAGCAAACGTGCCATCATGATGTTTCTATACATAGAAACATTCTCCCTGTCAATCTGATTTTTTTTCATCCTGCCGCCGAAGGAGAATAAGCTCTATCCGACATCACCTTGATTTTTCTTCTCTTAAGGTGTTAGTATTTCTTGAGATCACGGAACCGCCATATATTACTACCTGTATACAAAAAGGGGAGGCATTATGAACAATAAGATCATCTCTCTCGACAGGCACATCATGGACGAGCAGCGGAAATACGGGGGCAAGGGCGATTTCAGCGTCATCTTGAGTCAGATCATCTTCGCAGCAAAGGTGGTGGCGGCCCAGGTGGCCCATGCCGGGCTCGTAGAAGACATACTCGGCCGCACCGGCACCAGGAATGTCCAGGGAGAAGAGGTTCAGAAGCTCGACGTCTATGCCAACAACATGTTCATCAACGCCCTGAACTATATAGGCAAGGTCTGCGTCATGGCCTCGGAAGAGGACCCTGACCTGATTCTCGTGCCCAAGGAGCACCCCAAGGGCGAGTACGTGGTCATGTTCGACCCCCTCGACGGCTCCAGCAACGTCGATGTGAACGTCTCCATCGGAACCATCTTCGGCATCTACAAACGCATATCAGACGGCGAAGACGGCGTCCTGGAAGACTGTCTCCAGCCGGGCAACAAGCTTTTCGGCGCCGGATACATCATTTACAGCTCCAGTGTCAACCTCGTGTATTCAACGGGAAACGGCGTGAACGGCTTCAGCCTCGATCCGAGCGTGGGCGAGTTCGTGCTTTCGCATCCGAACATCAGGATACCCTCCCGGGGCAAGATCTACAGCGCCAACGAGGGTAATTACCGCTACTGGAAGACAGGCACCCGCGAGTATATCGATTATCTCAAATCTGAAGAGAATAAGACCGGAAAGCCCTACTCCTCGCGCTACATCGGCTCGCTCGTGGCGGATTTCCACCGGAACCTCCTCAAAGGCGGCATCTTTCTGTATCCTGAAGACACCAAGGATCCCAAGAAGCCCACTGGCAAGCTCAGGTTGCTCTATGAGGCCAATCCCCTTGCATATATCGCTGAGCAGGCGGGCGGCTATGCATCCACGGGGTATGAACGGATCCTCGATATCAGGCCCGACAAGCTCCACCAGCGGGTGCCGCTTATCATCGGATCGAAAGAGGATGTGCTCGAGTACGAGGAATTTGCGAAAAGGAACAACGTCTGATAACGAAAATAACTCCGTAGCACGAACCAAGGAGGTCATATGAGCTATAACGCAGATTTCAACAAGGCACTGGAGATCGGCAGGCCCCCGAATATCCGGAGACTCTTCCCCCATTCAAGGGCGCTCATCGTCAGCGGCAAGGTCATCGACCGAGCGATGCTGAAAAAGGGCCGCGCCATGACCATGGCCGCAAACGGCAGGAATGCAGTCGTGATCAGGGCCGCCCTCAAGGCCGCCCAGAGGGCCAACGCGGCCATTATCATCGAGATCGCGAAATCCGAAAGCACCTACTGCCTAATAAATATGTGGAACCTCGCGCAGTATGTTGATTCATTCTGCAATGAGCTGGGCATCACGGTCCCCGTGGCCGTCCACGCCGACCACTTCGGTCTCAAGAAGCCCCTGGAAGTGGAATCGGCGCGGGTCGACGTCCCCTCCATGTTCGATTTCGGCATCACCTCGGTCGCCATTGACGCATCCCACATGAGCGAGGAAGAAAACCTGCTCGCCAATATCGCGCTGAATCCCGTTATCCCGTCCTGGGCCGGATACGAAACCGAAGTGGGCGAGATCAGGGGCAAGGAGGGACTCTCTACGCCCGACGAGGCTCTGTTCCTCATCCAGGGTCTCAACGCCCACGGGATTTTTCCCGACTGGATCGCGCTCAACAACGGGACCTCTCACGGCATCGAGGAGAGCGACGCAGGAATCCAGGTGGAGCTGACCAAGAAAATCCATGACGCGTTGGAGCCCTACAAGGTGTCCGGAGCCCAGCACGGCACATCGGGCAACAGCGTGGAGCGCCTGAAACGGATCGCATCCGAAACCAGAACCACCAAGGCGAATGTCGCAACCGCTCTGCAGATGCTGTCCTGGGGGGTCAAAGTTAACGAGTACGGCAACGCGATACTCGACGAATCCGGCAACTTCATCAAACTCCCCGATCAGGGGGTGACCGAAAAGCTCTGGGAGGAGATGGTCTCGTATGCCGGCGGCAAGTCGTGGAAGAAGGGCGACTATAAAAAGCTCAACCTCCCCTTCGAGACCAAGCTGCTTTCCCAGCCGCCCGAGATCAGGCGGCGCATGGAGGACGCCGTGGAGGATTTCGTGTATGACCTCCTGGCGAACTGCTTCAACGCCTCCGACACGGCGCCTCTGGCTTTGGAAGAAATCCTCAGGGCCGGCTCTTACGATATCGGGCCCAAGGGGAGCCGCATCGAAGACCCGAAGGAATGGACGAAAGAAAAGATCATCGAGAAGGCAAAGAACTTCCGCCGGGAGGAAGGGCTTCCCGCCGGGAGTTTCGAGGATTGATTCACGTTAATCGGCCTTGACGACTGCGGAATTCTGTGGCATTAGCTTTTGTCACTTTGTCACTTTAGGATCCAGGAAGGGACACTATGGCACGAGTAACAATAGAAGATTGCCTTGAAAAGATTCACGACCGTTTTTCGCTCGCAGTGGCTGCATCCAAGCGGACCAAGCAACTCATGAAGGGGGCCCCTCCACTCTCCAGACGCAAGGAGAACCGGCCCGTGGTGACAGCCCTGAGAGAGCTCGCGGAAGGTAAAATATCCCTGAACGAAAGGTCATGACCAAGAGGGATTATTACGAAATCCTCGGGATTCCCCGGTCAGCCTCTGCCGAAGAGATCAAAAAGGCATACCGGCAGCTCGCTCTGAAGTACCATCCGGACAGGAACCCCGGAGACCGCGATGCCGAGGCAAGCTTCAAGGAGGCGGCCGAGGCATACGAGGTTCTGCGCGATCCCGACAAGCGGCGCGTCTACGACCAGTACGGTCACGAAGGCCTCCAGGGAACCGGCTTCAGGGGATTCTCCAACTTCGACGACATCTTCAGCAGCTTCTCGGACATCTTCGGAGAAGTCTTCGGCTTTTCCTCCGGAAGGCGGTCCCAGCGCAGGCGGCCGACCCGCGGCGCAGACCTGAGATATGACGCCGTCATCACCCTCGAGGAGGCGGCGGCCGGCACGGAAACCGAGATCGAGATTCCCAAGACAGAGGTGTGCGACCGCTGCCAGGGAACCGGGGCCGAGCCGGGTACATCGCCCGAGGCGTGCGGCATCTGCGGGGGGAGAGGCCAGGTGTACCGGACCCAGGGATTCTTCACAATCTCCACTACCTGCGCACACTGCAGGGGAACCGGGCAGGTCATCCCGAAGCCGTGCAAAACCTGCCGGGGAACCGGCACCATAACCCGGAGGAAACAGATCAAGGTCAAAATACCGCCCGGGGTCGACACGGGCGCAACCATGCGCGTTTCGGGAGAGGGTGAGGCCGGAGATCTGGGCGGACCTCCAGGCGACCTCTATGTGTTCATCGAGGTAAAGCCTCATGAAACATTTGTCAGGCAGGGAGACGACCTGTACCTGGAGACCACCATATCGTTCGTTCAGGCGGCCCTGGGAACCACCATCAAGGTGCCCACTCTCGACGGCGAAACCGATCTGGACATCAGGCCGGGAACCCAGCCGGGCGAAATTTACACCATCAAGGACAAGGGAATCAAACACCTGCGAGCAGGCGGGCACGGGTCACTGAACGTGGGCGTGAGGGTGGAGATCCCCCGGAAACTCGACAAAGAGCAGGAGGAGCTGCTCCGCCGATTTGCGGAAACCACCAGGGACACGGTCAAGAAAACCTCCCGCACCAAGAAGCTTTTCAATTTCTGAGAGTTTTGAGATCGGGAAACTGTGTGTATTCCCGCAGCGCAGGTCTATGGAAAGGGGAGATTATTCCTCGTCTTTGATGACGCGGGACGGGTCGCTCCGCAGGTTCTCGAGCTTGGACTTGAATTCTTCCGTGGGCTTCACACCCGCTTTCCTGAGCATGTGCTCAGCGTGAAGGCCGATATTTCGGGAGTCCCGGTAGAAGCTGTCCGAGTGCCTGGACTTCGGGTCATAGGACGAAAGCCTGTCCGAGTGAGACTGGTGATAATTGACCCTGGATATGATCCGCTTCATCCCCGCCGTCCCGCACTTCTCGCAGTCAGGCCCCTCGGATTGTCCGAAACCTTGCACGAGTACGCTCACGATGTTCCCGCATGAGGGACACTTATATTCGTAGATGGGCATGCTCCCCGTTCACCTCCCTCCACACAGACACATGGGGGGACAGAACCGCGCCTGAAACGGGCCGGGGCTCTGTCCTGCCACCCGTCTGTCGAATCTAGCCTTTGTCTCCCTTCACTTCTTCGAATTCGGCGTCTACGACATCCTCATCCGGCTTCTTTCCTCCGCCGGCACCGGCCTGAGCGCCTTGCTGGGAGGCCCCCGCACCTGCTCCACCGGCTGCCGCCGAAGAGTATATCACCTCGGCCAGCTTGTGGGATGCAGAGGTAAGGGCTTCGATCTTCCGGTTGATCAGATCGACATCGTCGCCCTTCATGGCGTCCTTCAGATCGGACAGAGCGTTTTCGATGCTTGCCCGCGTCTGAGCGTCGACCTTGTCGCCGTGCTCCTTCAGGGTCTTTTCTGTTGTGTACGCCAGGGAGTCGGCCCGGTTCTTCGCCTCAACCTGCGCCTGCCGCCGCTTGTCTTCGGATTCGTGCTCCTCGGCCTCGCGGATCATCCGGTTGATGTCGTCCTCGCTTAAGCCCGACGAGCTCGTGATCCGGATGGACTGCTCCTTCCCGGTGGCCTTGTCCTTTGCCGATACATGCAGAATCCCGTTCGCGTCGATGTCGAAGCTCACCTCGATCTGCGGAATCCCCCGGGGCGCAGGCGGTATCCCCACCAGGTCGAACTGGCCCAGAAGCTTGTTGTCGTTCGCCATGGGCCGCTCACCTTGGAATACCCGGATGGTCACGGCGTTCTGGTTGTCCTCCGCCGTTGAGAACACCTGGGTCTTCTTGGTGGGAATGGTCGTGTTGCGCTCGATGATCTTCGTGAATACCCCGCCCAGGGTCTCGATACCGAGAGACAGGGGCGTTACGTCCAGCAGCAGGACATCCTTGACCTCTCCGCCGAGGACTCCTCCCTGGATGGCCGCACCGATGGCCACGACCTCGTCGGGGTTCACGCCTTTGTGAGGCTCTTTCTTGAATATCTCCTTTACCTTCTGCTGCACGCGGGGCATTCTGGTCTGTCCGCCAACAAGAATGACTTCGTCGATATCGGCGGCGGTCATGCCGGCATCGGATAATGCCTTTCTGCAAGGTTCTTCGACCCTTGCGATGATATCTTCCACCAGGGCTTCGAGCTTGGCCCTGGTCAGCTTCATGTTCAGGTGCTTGGGCCCTGACTGGTCTGCGGTAATGAAGGGCAGATTGATCTCTGTCTCCATCATGGATGAGAGCTCGACCTTCGCTCTTTCCGCAGCCTCCTTGAGCCGCTGAAGGGCCATCCTGTCCTTGCTCAGATCGACCCCGGTCTCCTTCCTGAACTCCGTGACCAGGTAGTCGATGATCCGGTTGTCGATATCCTCTCCGCCCAGGTGAGTGTCTCCGTTGGTGGACTTCACTTCGAAGACCCCGTCGCCGATCTCCAGGATCGAGATATCGAAGGTGCCGCCTCCGAGGTCGAACACGGCCACTTTCTCTTCTTTCTTCCTGTCAAGCCCATAGGCCAGCGCCGCCGCAGTAGGCTCGTTGATGATGCGCTTCACCTCGAATCCGGCTATCTTGCCCGCATCTTTGGTGGCCTGCCTCTGCGAGTCGTTGAAGTACGCGGGGACCGTGATCACCGCTTCATCGATCTTCTCGCCGAGATACGCCTCGGCGTCCATCTTCAGTTTCTGGAGGACCATGGCCGAGATCTCGGGTGCGGCGTACTTCCGGTCATCCACGCTGATGGCGGTGTCGCCGTTGTCGGCTCTGGCGATCTTGAAGGGCATGACCTGCTTGTCCTTCTGAACCTCGGCATCCTCATACTTTCTTCCGATGAGCCTTTTTATGGCAAAGAGTGTCTTTTCGGAATTCGTGATCGCCTGCCTTCTGGCGACCTGGCCCACCAGCCTCTCACCGCTGCTGGTAAAGGCGACAACAGAAGGAGTCGTGCGTGCTCCCTCGGCGTTTGGAATGACTTTCGGTTCCCCCCCTTCCATGACTGCCATGCATGAAAAGGTGGTCCCCAGATCAATTCCCAGAATCTTTCCCATCTGCTCTCCTCCTTGTAATTTTCTCCTACCGTCAGCCTGAAACTGTCACTTTCGCTGGTCTCAGCACCCGGTCGTGGATCATGAAGCCTCTTTCGACCTCGTCCACAATCATGCCTTTCTCCACGCCTTCCTTGTTCACCTGCATGAGAGCATCATGATAATTTGGGTCAAAAGGCATGTTCTGAGCTTGTATAGGTTCCACCTGGTATTTTTTCAAGGTTTCAAGGAACAGTTTTTCTGTCATCCTCAGGCCTTCGATGAATTGTTCGTCCTCCGGGTGGAGCTCGGAGGCCGTGTCGATCGATTTGTGGATCGCGTCGTAGACCAGGAGAAAATCCTTGAGTAGTTTTTCCGTCCCGAACTTGACGATCTCCTGACGCTCCCGGGCGAGACGTTTCCTCATGTTGTCCATCTCTGCCAGCGCACGAAGATGCTTGTCTCTGTACTCTTCCACCTGGGCTTTCAGCTCCGCCAAATCATCCACCGTCTCGCGCGATTCTTCCTGAGGGCTTTCCTGGGACGCCGGATACTGGTCTGTCATCTCGTTGCCGTTCTCTTGTGAGTTTTTCCTTTCATCGTCCATCTATACATCCTCCAGTAGATCGCTCAATATCTTGGCCATGTATCCAACAAGCGGTATGACCCGCGAATAATCCATTCTGATCGGTCCGATCACTCCCAGCGAGCCGACCGGCACATCCCTGCGGTAGTATCTGCTGGCAACCATGCTGAAGTCGTCCATGCCAAGGCCCTGCATGTCTTCTCCGAGCAGAACCTTGACCCCGGCATCTTCCAGAACCCTGTTCAGGATGCGTACGATCCGCCCCTTGTCCTCGAAGGCATTGACGATGTCCCTGAGCTTGCCCAAGCTTGCCAGCTCGGGGCTGTTGAACACGCTCTCCTTGCCCTGGATGTAGATGTCGGGCACTCCCTCGACGCCGTCGAGTGCCGTCATGCCGAGGCCGATCGCCTTCTTCACGAGCGAGTCGAACCGCGCCTTCTCGCTCGACATCTCATGGATGAGCGAATCCCTCATCTCCTGAATGCTGCGGCCCGTAAACGTTTCATTGAGATAGTTCGCATACCTTGTCAGGAGATCTTGAGCGACATCCTCTCCCTGAACGATGTGATTGAACACCATACCCGACCTGCTCACCAGGATGACCAGGATCCGGCTTTCATCCAGTCTCACGAAATCGATCCGTTTGAACAGAAAAGTGTCCAGCTTGGGAAGGATGATGATCGACGCGTTCCGGGATATCTGGGAGAGCAGCGATGACGCCTCTTTGAGCGTCTCTCTCACATCGCCTACGGTTCTTGACATGTGGCGGGCTATCAGGGATTTCTCCCCCTTCTGGAGCGTCTTGACCTCCATGATGTCGTTGAGATAGCAGCGGAATCCTTCGGGCGTGGGTATACGGCCGGCCGAGATGTGCGGCTGGTACAGGAACCCTATCTCTTCCAGGTCCGCCATGACGTTGCGGACCGTTGCCGGAGATAGAGTGAACAGGTACTTCTTCGCGACCACCCTAGACCCGACAGGCTCTCCGGTGGCCACATACTCCTGAATGATCGCACCTAATATGCTTTTGTCTCGATCGTTCAACTGGTACGTCATCTTTTTAGCACTCGCCTGGTTTAACTGCTAACAATACGCTTATAGAATCTCTTCTCTTGGATGTCAATATGCAAACCGTCCTCAATTCAGGGAAGTATGAGATTTTATGATTTAATTCCCTTCGAAATGACTGGACAAAGCATGGAGATCTGATATTAA
>ERZ1026796.1061-NODE-1061-length-19530-cov-2.557852_pt1 | contig 19530 bp, 16 predicted proteins | sample MGYA00520874_ERZ1026796 | MGnify/ENA primary metagenome ERZ1026796 (study PRJEB33270, sample SAMEA104284474) | anaerobic digester metagenome | biome: Anaerobic digester microbiome; feature: mesophilic sludge digester; material: Anaerobic digester biomass...
CTGCTGCTACGGATCACGGCATCCCCGGCTTGGCGTGGTCTTTGGAGGAGGAACTGCGGCCGGGCCGTTTTCATCCGGAAGTGGCCATATCCCTTGGGGTGGAGGAGGGCCCCGACTTCCGGCGTTTGCAGATGGGGCAGACGGTGCGGAGTCGCACGGGTATAGAGGTGACACCGGCCGAAGTCATGGACGCGCCTCGACCCGGACGCAAGATAGTGGTCTCGGGAGACACTCGTCCCACCATGGCCGTGGTGGCCCTCGCCAGAGGCGCCGGTGTCCTCGTGCACCTTGAACCCGCAGACCCCCGCTTCGAGGGCCTCCAGGAGAGGGCCAGGGCGACTGGCGGACCCTCGGCCGAGCAGGCCGATGTTGAGGGGGTAGTCATCGAAGGCGCCGTAACCGGTCCTGAGGATCCATGCTGACCCCACGCCGACCCCCCAGAAGGGGCCGATCTCCTGCCCGATCACGGTCGTCATCCCCGAGGCCAGTTCTGCCTCGCATACCCGCGGCGAGAGCAGGTGCACGTGGGTGTCGATGGCACCGGCCGTGGCGATGAGCCCCTCACCGCTGATGATGGAGGTGCCGGTGCCCACCACCACATCCACGTCGTCCTGCATGTCGGGGTTACCGGCACGACCGATGCTGCAGATGCGGCCGTCGCGGACCCTGAGGAGGTGCGCGAACCGGGCGTCAACCCGGGCCTCGCTCGCTCTTTCAATCCCCCGGTAGTTGCCGACTGCTACGACCGTGTCGTCATCACAGGTCATGAGACTCTCGAGTTCGACATTCATCTCGTAGGCACCGAAGATCGGCCCCCACACCTCGCCGAACATCTCCTTCCTGCCCCGGTGGATCCCACCGACCCCGAGTGGCATTCCCATGCTCACCCGTCCGGTGAAGTCGTCCGTCATCACATCCATCATCGCCTTCGGGTCCCGTCTCGCGAACCCGTCGTAAAGGCGGTGACATACGACTGCATTTTCTTCCACGATGTACCTCCGATCGTTTTAGAGAGTGCTCTCTACTATAACATGATCCAAATGGGACGTCCGAGGATCCATGACTCAGACCAGCTGCTCGATGCGGCCGCAGACATCGCTGCCTCCGAAGGGCCGGCCGCGCTCAGCATGGCCGGTGTGGCCAAGGCCACCGGGGCGCCCAGCGGATCCGTCTACCACCTCTTCCCCACCCGTGCGACTCTTCTCGGCGAACTCTGGCTGCGCAGCATCAGGGCCTTCCAGTCCGGGTACCTCGAAGAACTCGACGGCGAAGGTGCCTTGCAGCTTGAAGTCGTCAACACCGTCAAGTCAACCCTGGTGCCGGACGGCCATCCCTTCATGACGGGTGTGTTCACTCCCAACCATGTGGAGTGCAATGCCGCCGAGCTGACCGTGATCGGCAAGATTCCCGAGAAGCTCAACGGCGTCTATCTGCGCAACACCCAAAACCCGGTGCACCAGCCGCTGGGCAAATACCACGCCTTCGACGGCGATGGCATGTTGCACCTGATGAGTTTCAGCAACGGCCGTTGCGAATACCGCAACCGGTTCGTGCCCACCAAGGGATTCATGCAGGAGCAGGAGGCTGGCGGCGCCCTGTATGCCGGCCTGATCGACAACCCGAAGCTGGCCCAGCGGCCAGGCTGGGGTGCGCGTGGCGGCTTGCGCGACACCGCCGCCACCGATGTCATCGTGCATGCCGGCAGTGCGCTGGCCACGTTCTACCAGTGCGGCGAGCCCTACCGCATGGACGCGCGCACGCTGGCGTTCAAGGGCACGGCGCCGTGGGTCGACAAGGTGATGCCGGACGGTATTTCAGCCCATCCCAAGGTCGATCCGCAAACCGGCGAGTTGCTGTTCTTCAACTACGCCAAGAAGGCACCCTACATGCATTTTGGTGTGATCGATGCCAACGACACGCTGGTGCACTACGTGCCGGTCGCGCTGCCCGGCCCACGGCTTCCGCATGACATGGCGTTCACGAAGACCTACGCCATCCTGAACGACTTCCCGCTGTTCTGGGACCCGGAGCTGCTGGCGCTGGGCAAACACAAGGTGGTCTACCGGCCCGAGCTGCCGTCGCGCTACTTCGGCTACGAGTGATGCTCCGATACCTTATTGCCCACCTGATTGCCGCCGCCCTCGCGAGTGTCCGGCGCGCTGCGGCGCCGGCAGCGCCGCCAGCGCGCGCAGGATGGCCGCGCCCTGCTCGCCCGACATTGCCTTCACCTCCGGCTCGTCGACACGGCTGCCGACCACCAGGTTCAGCAGCGGTTCGTCGCCGTCCTCGCGCTGCTCCTCGCGGGCCTGTGGCTGTGCGCCGGCGTCGTCGCCACCGCCGGCCAGCTCGCGGTGCTGGTCGGCGTAGGTGTACACGGCGTTGGCGATGTCGGTGAAGCCGTTGGGAAAGCGGTCGGCCATGGCGGTGCCGGGTGGGAACGGCATGCGCTGCAGGTTGCGCGGTACGGAGATCATTACGGTGTCGCCGGTGACCGGGTCGAGGGAGATGACGATCATCGAGTCGGTGCGCAGGCTCCACCGGCCAGGCCCGGCGTCGCCGCCCAGCAGCAGCACGTTCACGCGGTTCTCGGCCACGATCGGCGGCAGCGTGGTGGTGGTGCGCGGCGCGGTGACGGGCGGGTTGGTGGGGGTCGTCGCTGCCACGGTGGTCTCACCGAACGTCGCCGCGGCCGTCGCGACCGTGGTGGTGGTGTTGATGGTGACGGTCGTGATGGTGGGGGTCGTGCCGGTCGACGGAGTGGTTCTGCGAGTGGCGGTGTCGGTGTCGCTCACCGGGCCTGGGTAGGCGGTCACCGCCTGGCGCGACGAGAACACGTGGCTCACGGCGCGGTCGGTCTTGAGCACGTAATCGGCAGCAACGGCCAGCGGTGCGACGCAGGCGATCACCACGGTGCTGGTGGCCAGCCCGGTCACGATGCGCAGCGCGGTGCCGGTGGCGGGTCGGGCCTGCCAGCCGGCATCGAGCGCGGCCCACAACCGAGTGATGGCCATCACGGCCAGGGCCAGCCCGAGGCCGACGAAGGTGGGGCGGTCGGCGACCACATCGGCCAGGTCGGCCTTGTTGCGGATGGGCAGTGCGATCGCGACGGTGACGATGGTGGCGGCGAGGTTGCCGACGATGGCGGCAGCCACCCCGCGCCGGAAGCGAGCGCGTACCGCCAGGTGTCCGAGGCCGGGCATCAGCACGGAGAGCAGGGCCGCGAGGGTGCAGGCCAGGAAGCCGCGGCGAAGAGTGCGTTCGTGCATCAGTTGTTCATCGGCAGCCGACGCGGTGTGCGTGAGCCGATCGCCGAGATGTGACCCGTGTGACCGTGTGACCTGTGCGACTCGCGTGCGCCGCGCGGCTCGTGTGGGTCAGACGGTGCCGAACATCACCGGCCCGGCGTCGAAGCCGGCTCTGCTGTACAGCGTGAGGGTGCCGCCGTCGCTGGGCACCACGAAGCACATCGTGCCGGCCACGCTGCCACCGGCGAACACGTCGACGAAGTCGTCGATCGGCGAGGAGATCACGCCACAATCCGACGACAACTGCACGTTGCTGTCGGCCACCGCGTAGGTGCTGACGGTGAAGGCCGAGTCGCTGCCGTCGCCATTGAACGTGTAGATCACGTCGACGCCGATGAAGCGGAAGCCCTCGGGCGGCGGCTCGTTGAACGAGTTCTCGGCCAGCACGCTGTCGGTGATGTCGCGCGCTCCGGAGGAGACCGTCACCGACCAGCCATCGCCCACCTCGGCGGCGGTGTTCAGCGGCGTCGGCTGCAAGCGGCCGGGTGTCGAGTCGGCGCCGTCTTGCGGGCCCCTCAGGCCGGCCATCGCGGTTGCGGCGGCCGGCTGGGCCACTTCCAGGAACACGGCGTCGTCGCTGCTGAAGAAGTCGCCGGTGGCGTACAGCTGCAAGCCGGCCGCGTCGGCCGGGGTGGTGACGAAGCACAGGTTGCCCACCAACACGCCACCGGCGAACAGGTCGTTGAACACGATCAGCTCGTCGGGGATGCTGCCGCACCCCGACTCCAGCTCCACGCTCGAGCCGCCCAGTGCCGAGACCGACGGCTCGTACGCGGCCTTCGGGTCTTCGAGACCGAAGTAGCCCATTGCCACCGACACCAGGGTGAAGGTGCTGCCGGCCGGGGGCGGGTCGTTGAACTCGTTCTCGGCAGCCACCAGGGCCGCGGCGTCGGGCGTGACGCCCAGCACTTGCAGCCGCCACCCGCCGCCGATGTCGGCGATCTCGCCAGCAGCAACCGGTGCATCGCGGGTGCCCCGCGTGCCATCGGGAGCGCCGGCGACTTCGCCGCCCGAGCTGGGCTCGGTGGTCACCGTTTCTTCGGGCTCGGTGCTCTCCGGCTCGGTGCTCTCCGGTTCGGTGATGTCGGGCGCAGTCGTCTCGTCGGGCGCTGCCGTGTCTTGTGGTTGCGTGCTGACGACCACGGTGGTCTGGTTGCCCGGTGTCGTGCCCTTGTCATCGTCATCGCCGCTGGTGACGATGACGGCGCCGATGCCGACGACCGCAACCAGCCCGATGCCCAGCCAACCCCACAGCGGCAACCCGAGCACCTTCGGCTTGCCCGGCGCAGGCTGCGGCGACAGCGGCAGTGGCGAGGAGGGTGGCGGCCCACCCATGGGCGGAGGCGGCGGCGGAAAACTGCTCATGCCGCGAGAGTAGTGGAGTTGGCCTCATCACGCCGGTTGCCAGTGAGGGGTGGCGGCGGTAGGATTTCGCATACCGACGCGGGGTGGAGCAGCTCGGTAGCTCGTCGGGCTCATAACCCGAAGGTCGCAGGTTCAAATCCTGCCCCCGCCACTAATGTGATGTCGCGAGACATCCAGGACAGTCCGAACCCCCATCAGGGTTCGGACTGCTTCCGTTTTCGGGGTCTGTAGGGGCCGTAGGGGCGGCTGGGTCCGCCCCTGTTGGCGCCGGTGGGTTGGTATTGGTGCTCGGGGTCGAGAGTGAGTGTGCGGATGATCTCGCCGGTGGCGGCATGGATGATCCGGATGTCGAGGTCGTGGATGAGCAGGATGATCTGGGTGCCCGCCAGTGTTCTGCCGATGCCGATGTGGAAGAGCTTGCCGTGGTGGCGGAGGGTGACCTTGCCGGCCTTGTCGACGCGGTCGTGGCGGACGCGGAAGTCGCTGCCGGCGTCGGTGTTGGGTCCGGCTTTGGGGCGGGCGGTGTAGGCGACGGCGGGGGTCGAGTGCTGCGCCAGTGAGCGGTGCGGGCGGTGGCGGTTGTAGTCGTTGATGAACTGATCGAGTAGCTGTTGCAGGGCGGCGATCGTTGCGGCTCGAGGTCGGGCGGCAAGCCAGCGTTTCATCGTCTGTTGGAAGCGCTCAACTTTCCCGCAGGTGGTGGGGTGGTTGGGGCGTGAGTTCTTCTGGCGGACCCGCAGGCGGACGAGCTCGGTCTCGAACCCGTTGCGGCTGGTCAGGCCGCCTTGGGAGAAGCGGGTGGTGAACACCAAACCGTTGTCGGTCAAGGTCGAGAACGGGATCCCATGCTGCTCGGTGGCAGCGCGGAATGTGTCGACGACGATGCGGCCGGTGACTCGTAGGTGGGCGGTGACTGACAGGGCGTAGCGGGAGTGGTCGTCGAGCCAGGTGAGGATCTCGACGTCGACGCCGTTGGCGAGGCGCCAGTGGGTGAAGTCGGACTGCCAGGTCTCGTTGGGTTGCTCGGCTTGGAAGCGGATGTAGCTGGAGCGTGGCTTCTTGCGCGGTTCGGGGGTGACGAGTTCGGCGCGACGCAAGATGCGGTAGATCGTTGCCCTCGACAAGGTGATGTGGTGGTGGTGTTGCAGGTGCCAGGCGATCGTCACCGGGCCGGCGTCAAGGCCCTGGCGGGTGAGTGAACGTCGCAGGTTCACCACCAGCTCAACGGTCTGCGTCGGTGTCTGTCCCGGTCGTGCTGCCGGTCTTCTCGAGCGTGGCTCGAAGGCTGCCTCGCCTTCGGTGCGGTAGCGAGCGACGAGCGCGTAGACCCAGGATCTGGCGACTCTGTAGGTGCGGGCGACCTCGCTGGGAGAACGCCCCTCGACAACGACAGCAGTGATCACCAAGCGGGCTTTGGACACCCGGTGAAGGGTTGCCGATGACGCGCGACATCAGTGTCCTGGATGACGCGCGACATCTGTCCTGGATGTGGTGAGACTCCACACTGCCCCCGCCACTAAGAAGGCCCTGGTCAGCCACTATGGCGGGCCAGGGCTTCGTCGTTACGGGGTCGACTTCTGACGGAACTTCTAACGGACTCTTGTGCTGTCCCGGTTCATAGTGGACATGTTGGCTCCGGTTGGTGTGTTCCAGTTCGGTGTGGAACTGACGGACATCCGGCAGATGATCTGCGAAACCGCGTTTCGCGAGGAGTTTCGCGACGTCCACCACCCCTCGTGTTGGCCAACGCCACCGGCGAAGGCCGCGAGTAGATCCACCGCCTCGTGTGGCCCATTCGGACCGGAGTCGACCGAGGACGACGTCGAGGCCACACCGCGTTAGGGGAAGTGGACATCATCGACCGTTGTCCAAGTTGGTTTCGACCGGCCAGTATGACAGGTCAAGTCGTCGGCCCAACGGGAGTGAACATGTGCTCAACCTCGGCGAGGAGATGGCTGGCCGCATCGAGCGGAGCCGTCATGAGCCGTCCCTCGCTAGAGGGAGGCTCGCTGCGGGTGTTGACCACCACTTCCGTCACCGCCAGAACGTGCAGCCAGCGTTCGAGGGGATAGGAGATATAGCGAAGTGGAGTGTCGTTGGCGTCGGTGAAGTGGGGTGTTGTCGAACCCGTAACCTTGAGGTGGTGATGTGGTGTCCCGAATGCATGACGAGACTCGACGAGGTGCCAAGCGACGACGCATGCCCGACGTGCGGAGGTCGACGACGAAACGCCGCGCCGTCTCCCGCCTCAGTGTCGATGAAGGTGACTGTGCCGACGCCCACGGTCATCGTGTCGCCTGATCATCATCGCCCTTGGGTCGAGAAGTGGTGTTCGATCGTTCGAGCTCTCGCTGCAATCGATGACGCATACGACGGAAGTACGCTGCGTGGCAACGTCGAAGTTGAGGAGTTCGTTCGTCGCTTCTTCGTTGAGTGCAACGACATCAAGGACTGGTTGATCGGAGACTTCGCCGACCTTCCCGGTTCTGTATCCAAGACGAAGATCAACGGTCACTACTTCAAGGAGCCGTCACTCACGCTTTGCAACGCGATGGCGAACACATCCAAACACCACACGCGAAAGCCGTCCGAGTCCGAACCCAATCCCATGTCTGCGCAGATCCATCAGACCAGCCTGACGGCTGGACTCTCCGCGAAGGTCACCCTCGCGTCGTGGTCGCACAGCAATCCGACCAAGAGTCTCGTCGACGCGCGCCAACTGGCGCACGACTGCGTAGAAAGTTGGCGAGACTTCTTCGCGGCTCATGGGATGGCCGAGCCCGCCTGCTAAGTCGGGCGCAGTGATACCCAGGGAGCGCGACTCATGACGAAGATCTGGACGCTGGACACGCGAGACACCGTCCTGCTCGACGTGGTCATGCAGCACTCCCAGCTTTCTTACGCAGATCTCGGCCCTGAACTAAGGATGTGCCACGCCCGGACGGTGGAGATGCTCGGCAGCAAAGGTGTCAGCTACGAGGCGCTTCGATCAGCGCTCGTTCCCAATACCGAACCAGAGTTAGCGGACCTGGCTCTCGTGTTCGACACCGCCCGCTTCGACGAGAGCTGGTACGGCATGGCCATTGCCGAACGAGTGCTCCCTCAGCTCGAACGAGACTGGAGTGGGAGCATTCTTGAAGGAGATCTGATCTCTCGCAACGAAGACCGGGCATTCCGAGCGCTGCGCAGTTCGCTTGGTGCTCGTGTGTCCGGGATCTCTACAACCAGACAGCTCTTCGTCATCTACCTGACGAACTTGAACAAGCGCCGAAAGGAGAAGCTCGTCAAGGGACTGCTGGAGTACGAGCCCTTCGTCGGGTCCATTGAGACTCACTATGAATCCTGGCTCAAGGACTGGCTTAGCCTCACCCTCACAAACTCGTACTTGAAGCACGGGACCACCTTCATTGGCCCTCATGAATCCGACATCGAGGAGGCCGCCGAGCGCAATCTTCGTTGGTGGCCACTGGACCAGCATGGCTATCGGTGCGTCAGCCTTCCGAGCGACCTTCACTTCGACCTGTTCTTGTCGTACAAGATCGAGCGTGGGGAAGGCTTCCATGGTTCCGAGTCAGACACGCTGCACGGGCTGTCCACGATCTCGGATGACCCACAGGAGCTCGGCGAATTCACGGTCTTCGTCGACCCTCGCAAGGTCGACTACGGCAATGGTAAAGGCGAGTCGGTTCAGCGGCTCGGAATAGCCCTGACCGACGGCGATGCGTCTAGGTATGTGGCTGACAGCGTGGTTCGGGCTGCGGGACGCTCTTTGAAGGTTGCGAGCACAGCAACACTTGACGCCGCTCTGGTAACCGCGGTCGACCGCTACCGCAACTTCCTAAGGGGAGGCTAGCAATGGGCCCTGCACGTCTAATAGCGGCACTGAGCTTCGAGGATCGCGCGACTTGCGGTGTGGTCGAACTGGCCGACAGGATCCAGGAACTCGTCATGCTCGACTACGGCTCGCGCGCGACGCCCGGGCACACGGCGCGGAGGGCTCGAGAGCAAGCATGGAACAAGGTCGGCGATATCGGGAAGCGGACGTCAATGAGCCCGACACGGCTCGAGATCAATCCATACTCGATGCGAGACCTCGAAGACGCCATCTTGGCCCCCAGTCCAGCCACGCACACCTACATCGATATCAGTTGTCTAACGCGGCCGCACGTCGTGGCCGCAGCAAGGGCGTGCACCGAACTCACCGCACAAAGTCGTCGGTGGTCCGTCGTCTACACCACGCCGTTGTCATACGGGAACCTGAATAGCGTCACGAGCGGTTTCGGCTGGCGGGACACGTTGGTCCTGCCTCTGGGACGCGAACCCTCGGCCAGTAATGAGGGTGTGAGCGTTGGCCTCGTGCTCCTTGGCCAAGAGGCTGAGCGACTTCAGATTGCTTTGGACGAGGTGGAGCCCGCTGCCGGATATGCCGTGCACGTTGTTCGCGATGATCGACCCGATTTGTATCGAAGGACGATTGCATCGAACGAGCTTGTCCTGCGTCACTTGCGCTCCCTGCGGATGCCAGGTCGGCGAGCTGACGCGATTCGACCGTTTCTTCCTTCGCTGGGATGGGTCGAACGCGGCGTCCACCTTCCAACGCTGCTTTCTGAATTGGCGGGCATTGTCAGCACGGTCTCGTCTGCGGCCCGAGCGGCAGGTGCCCCAGTGTTCTTGTACCCGTTTGGGCCGAAGGTCAGCGGCTTCGCTGCTGCGCTGATGCTCGCAACCGAGTATCCGGAGGCCAGCTGGTGCATCTACCCGATCGCCGTCACGCATCCGCTCGACTACAGCGAAGGCTGCTCGGAGGTCGCGGTGCTTCCTGACAGCGCGTTCGCACAACCTTTCGCTAACGCTGCGGACAACTCACTCCAAGACTCTGAGGTCTGCTGAAGCGCCTTAGCGCTGGTCGTTTCCTCAGCTCGACTAACTGTCCGAAACAGAGGCAGCTGAGGAGCTGCGAAAGATCGTCCATCCTGGCCACAGCCAGCGTTGTTGTGGTTCAGAAGAGCGTCGGCGCCGGAGGAACAGCTGTCGGGTGAGTGGGTAGCCCGTCGCATGTGAAGGAGGATCGGCGAACTGTACTGGCTCGGAAGAGCCGTCCAGGTGGCGCTTCACCCACTGCTCAAGCTCGGCGCAAGGGAGGCGAACGCAACGACCGATGCGCAATACCCCAATGCTTGACCACGGTCGTCGCGGGTGGCGACAGTGAGCAAGGGGCTGGTGGTGCGGCCACTTCTTGCGTCGGCACACGACTTGGCGCGTCTGCTCGGCACCAGACGCGCGACCCCGCACGCACTGATCAAGCTAGTCTCCTCACTCCGGTCAGGCCAAAGAGTGGTCCAGCCTTCGTTACCCTCGGAGCGCGCCTCCCGCTTCGGAGTCGGACGACTAAAGTCGAGCAAGCCGCGTGAGTATGTGGCGATACTCGCAGATAAATCCGTCAATCTCGGCTCCATGATAGAAGACCTGAGAGTCCACGTCGTGCTCAGGGTCCAGCTGTAATTTGCGCCTAACCTCATGAATAGTGTTCCGTGCGGCCTCCGTTCCGTCACCAGCGCACGCCACTTGGATTGACAACACTTCACTGCGCGAGCGTTTCAGGATTCCCTTGCGGGGAATAGTTCGGGTGATGTTGATCCGATTTCCAACTCCGCCTGCAGCATCGAACTCGCAGTCGAAGGTGCGCAGAATATGCTTGAGCTTGATCCACTTCAGAGGACGATCGGACCTATCGATCGCTCGGGTGTGCTTCCGAACCCACTCAGCAAGTTCAGCAACCTCGCGGTCTGCCAGGTCAGAGGAAGATGTCGGCACCAGCCCATGTTGGGCGACACGCAGAGTCATGCGAAACAGCTCGTCTTGTGCGCATGTCATGACGAGGCCGTTGATGTCAAGAAAGGCGATGAGCGCAACCAGCGCTGTTCGCTTGTTGCCGTTGTGGAAGCTATGGTTCAGAGCCACCGAGTGGAACAAAGCGGCGCCAGCCATCTCCGCAGTCGGATACTTGAGAGTCTGTCCAATTGATGTGAGCGGCCGGTGAGCCGACATGGAGACCAACGCTGCGTTCTTGACTCCCGGAGGGCTGATGGGGTCCCCGGAGTCGCGGAAGTCCTCCTCCAACGCCTCGTGAATGCCAACCAGTTCAGATTCCGAGAGGTACTTACTGACCGCTGTCCTGCCGATGTCGCGAAGCTCGAAGTTGTCGACAAGCGGCGGCGTACTGCGCCGAACTTCGGGCAGGGGCGCCTGCCGGACCCCGTCCTCGGAGAACGCCCTGCGGAATCGTCGAAGGCTGTTCTTCGGTATACGGCGGGTGCTGGGGTCCAGCTTGACGCCAACCGATCTCATGCGTTCCGACAGCTCAGACAATGTGAGTCCGCTGGCGTCAATCCAGTATTGAACGTTCAGCTGCTCCCTCGGGCCGACCAGGCCGAGCGCCGATCGTGCGGCGGCGACTTGCCGCGCGGGAATCAGGTCGTTCGCACTGCCGAGCTGGTCGATCCCGGCATCCCACAGCGTGACCAGAGCCTCATCGAGATCGACATCCGCTTCGCGAGCGAGCTCGCCCACCCTAATTGTCTTTCGACTCACCGGCGCTCGAACCTCCCGGCAAACCCTAGCAACGGTCGCCTTCGTAACGCTGCTTGTCGAATCGACCCGAACGAGGGCACTTCGGCGAACCGTGCAGCCGCGATTGACCAGCTCAGACTTCACGTCGCCGGCCCCGAACGGACCCTCCCGAACCCTCGGATTCGTTTCCTAAACCGATCTATGGTCGATAGTCAGATTGGGCCAGCGTCCGCCGGGCCAACAACCCGATGACTGGACCGCTGCGTTCAGGCGTTGTCGGCGGAGCTTGCTCGACGCGGCACCCGACGGGTCGGTGCAGCTGTGGCCGTGTTGCCCGCCGGGCTTGCCAGGGCACGTTCGAGGCCGGTGAACAGGTCGACGACATCGGCTGCTTCGAAGACTCGGTAGCGCTGCCTACCGATGTTGCGTTGGCGCAACACTCCAGCGGCTTCGAGACGGTTGATGGCTTCGCCTGTTCGCATCTCGGATCGTCCGATCAGTCGTGCGGCGCTGTCGACGGTGATCACCGGGACGCCTGGCAGGAGGTCGAGGAGCAGCTCGACCGCCGAGTTCGCTCGGACTCGACCCAGTTGTGCCCGCCATCGTGCATTGAGTGCTTGGATCCTGCCCGCGTAGGACTCGGCGTCCGCACACGATCGGTGTGCAGCGGTGGCGAACGTACGCAACCAAGTGCCCGCACCGGCGGATCGCTCAGGACTGGCAGGCGCACCGATGTGTCGAAACGTGGTGAGCCCGGCGATGTAGTCACTCGCCCAGGTGGCGAGCACGAGACTGATCGGCGGTACGAAGCGCGGTGCGAGGCCGCGGCGGCGGAGGATGACATGGATGAGCGCGCGGCCGGTGCGGCCGTTGCCGTCGGCGAACGGGTGGATCGTCTCGAACTGGGCGTGAGCGATCGCCGCTTGCACGAGGGCAGGATGGTCATCGCCGTTGACGTAGTCGAGGAGGTCGTGGAGCAAGGCGTCGACAGTGTCCGGTGGCGGTGGGACGAAGACTGCGGAGCACGGGTTGTAGCTGCTGCCGCCGATCCAGTTCTGCATTGTGCGGACCACACCGCCGATGTGCGGCATCGAAGATCGTTCCATCAAGGTCCGGTGGATACCGAGCAGGTCGTCGAGGGTGATCGTGTCGGTCGACGAGCCCAACTCGACGGCGGCCTCCATGGCTGCGACGTTGGCGAGCACCTCGACTGCAATCCGATCGGCTGCGTCGCCACCCTGAGCAAGCACGACCTCTGCGTCGAGCAACCGGCGTGGCCCTGCCTCCAGTCCCTCGATCTTCGACGAGGCGACCGACTCGGCGCGCAGCAAGAACCGCGCCAGCCCTTCGAGGCTGACGTGCGACGTGCCGGTCGCGTTCAGCCTGCGAATCGCTGCTTCCGCGTCGCTGAGGTCAGCGGCGAGATCGGCCGGCAGGGCGAGCTCCCACCCGGTGAGCGGGTCGGGGAGATAGGCGTCGTACTCGCAACCCTGGCGGTCGTGTCGACTCATCCCCTCGAACGAGGAGGTCCAGCGGCTTCTGATCAGCGTTGCCACAACCGTTACCTCCCATCTCTCTAAGTAACGCTTGTACTCTAACCGTTCTCCAGGTGTGCGGGAATGCAACACTTCCTTCAGAGCGCCAGCGACAAGCGGTGCACCGAAATGCAGCCGTCGCCGACCGAAGCGCCCTCGTATGTTGACGTCATGTCGTCCGAGCCGAGCGCACCAAGCCAAGCGCAGATCGGGGCTGCTGTCGAGCAGACCCTCGTGGGTTGGGGCGCGGAGCTGGACGTCGGCCAGAAGTTCTGGTGGATGGACTGGAACCGCATGATCCGCGACGCGATCACGGCGATGCGGACGGGCGAGCCGGTCCTCTACGACGATGACGAGTGACGACGCGCTATCTGTCTGAAAGCCTGATCTGTCTGCAGCAGACCGATCGGCCTTCTAGGCAGAACTTCTAACGGAACTTCTAACGGACCAGGTGACACAGGGCGTTATCCACAGCTACCAGATGACATTCCAGAATCGTGAAAGCCCTCCTAGATGGCACAAAGTGGCACAGGGCATCACAGAGTGACAGCACCGTTTTACGGCTCATAACCCGAAGGTCGCAGGTTCAAAATCCTGCCCCGGCACTGAAAAGCCCTGGTAGATCGCAAGATCTGCCAGGGCTTCGTTCGTTCACTCCTAGTGACCCCGGCAAGCCATGTACCAAGTTCTGTGTACCAAGTTCTCGCCCGGCGTCGAACGTTCTACCTGTAATCATGTTGCATCGGGATCTTGCCCGATGGTCGTAGACCTGCCATGTGCAGCCAGACGACGACCGATGTGGGTCCGCGTCGGTCGTGGCGCCGACTTCAGGTCGGCATGCGGCGGGCGGCTTGGGCGGCGAGCTCCGAGCGGCTGGTCACGTCGAGCTTGGTGAAGATGTGGCCGAGGTGGACCTTCACGGTCCCGCGAGCGACGAACATCTTCGCTGCGATCTGTGGGTTCGTGAGACCCTCGGCGACCAGTTCGACCACTCGCAGTTCGGTCGGGGTCAGGCTGGCCCAGCCGCTCGACGGTCGCTTCCGTTCGCCCCGCGCTCTCGACGCGTACTCGATGGCTTCCTCCATCGAGAGTGCAGATCCCTCTGCCCAGTACGTGGCGAACGCATCGTCGCCGACAGAGGCTCGCAGTTGGCCACACGTGGCGTGGGCGACGGCGGCATCTGTCGGCAGCGGGACGATCCCGAGAATGTTGCGCAGTGCCGCAGCTGCGGCGAAGCATCTGACCGCCTCGGCGTCACTCTCGGCGCGTTGGGCGAGTGAAGCGACCGCGTCGAGGGTGGCGGCGGCATCGGGCCGGTGGCCCATGCGAGCGAACGATGCCAAGGCCCCGTGCACGTGGCGCGCTGCGGCCTCGAGGTCACCCGACTCCTGCGCGAGCAGACCCCGCTCCAGTTCGATCCGGGCCAGCATCCACTGGTTGTCGAACCCCGCAGTCAATCCGGCGATGTCGTCGAGGAGAGAACCGGCGCCGGCGTGCTCGCCGACGCGCCGTCGCGCGGACGCCTCGACGATCGCCGGCAGCACCACGAAGTACGGGATGCCGTGCTCGCGGGTGGTCGCGTAGTTGGGAGCGAGCAGGTCGATGGCCGCCTGGTTGTCGCCGCGCCCGATCGCTATCTGACCAAGGTTGGCGAGGAGGTCCGCGACCGCAAGGCCTCCACCCGTCGCGTGGGAGCGCTGGAGGAGGGCGGTGCACTCGGACTCCGACGCGTCGTACTCGCCTTGGGCGATGTCGACGGCCCACAGCCAGGCACGGGCCATCGAACCCGTGATCGGCTCGCCGATGCCGTCGCACAGCTCGATCGCCCGCTGGAGGTGCGACCGTGCCTCGACCAGGTCGCCCCGACGGGCGAGGAACAGGCCGAGGAGCCCGTGGTACCACGCAAGGAAGTAGTCGGCCTCGAGTCGAGTGGACAGCACACGCAACGTCTCCATGTCGTCGGCGGCAGCGATGTCATCGCCGGTCACCCAGCACAGGACGGTCAGCATCTTGTGGCTGCTGAGCACCGCCCACTGGTCGCCGCTGGCCGAGCCCAGCTCGATGCTTCGGTCGAGAAGGGGTCGTGCCTCGTGTGGTGTCGTCACGGCGGTCGCGAAGCCGAGGGTGTTGAGCGCTCGGGCACGCGCCCAGTCGTCGTCTACCAGTTCGGCTAGCTCCAGCGCCTCGGGCGCGCGGGCCGACATGGTCTCGAGATCGCCGGCATACAGGCCGAGGTGTGCCGCCGCCCAACACGCTCGAGCGCGATGGACGCTCGGCGCAGTTTCGGGCTTGTCGAGCAGTCTGGCCAGCCATCGCCCACCGCGTCCGAGGTGACCGCGCAGCTCCCAGAACAGCGCCATCGCAGTCGCCAGCCGCAGCGCGCACTCGCGGTGATTGGACCCGATTGCGAACTCGAGCGCAGACTCGAGGTTGGCGTGCTGGGACTCGAGCATCGCCAAAAGCGCTGCGCTGTCGCGCAATGCCACACCCGGCGCGCTCCGCTCGGCGAGCGCGACGAAGTACGACAGGTGGCGAACGCGCACGGCCTCGGCCTCGCCGCTCTCGGCGAGACGCTGCAGGAGGTACTGGCGCACCGTGTCGAGGAATCGGTAGCCCTGACCGTTCGTGGCGTGGTCGACCTGCACCATCGACTTGTCGACGAGCCGGGTCAGGACGTCGAGCACGGCGTACCGATCCGCAATGTCGTCGCCCGCCAATCCCTCTGCCGCCTCGAGTGTGAAGCCGTGCATCACCGACAGGCGGCGGGCGAGCTGTTGCTCGTCAGGGCTGAGCAGGTCGTAGCTCCACGCGACCGACGCCTCCAGGGTCTGTTGTCGCGACATCGCCGTTCGGCTGCCACCACTGAGGAGGCGGAAACGGTCGTCGATCCCCGAAGCGATGCGCGCCGGGCTCATCATCCGCACCCGAGCGGCGGCGAGCTCGATCGCAAGCGGGATGCCGTCGAGCCGCGAGACGATCTCGGCGATCGCCGGCCGCTCGTCAACCGAAGGTTCGAACGACTGGCGCGCGCTGCGAGCCCGCTGCACGAACAACTCGAACGCCGTCAGTTCGTCGAGCGATGGCACCCGCCACACGACCTCGCCCGACACTCCGATCGCCTCACGGCTCGTGGCGATGACGCGCACCCCGGAGCAGCGTTGCAGCAGCGTCTCGATCGCCGTCGCCACACCGTCGAGCAGGTGTTCGCAGTTGTCGATGACGATCAGTGCCGACACGTCGCGGAGCTGCTCGGTGAGCGTGTCGAGCAGCGGCCGACCGAACTCCTCACGGAGCCCGAACACTGCAGCGATCGCCTGCGCAACGAGATCGCCGCTGGCGACCGGCGCCAGCTCCACGCACCAGACGCCGTCGTCGTACCGATCGAGCTGCAGCTCCAGGGCGGCGACCTCGTACGCCAGCCGCGTCTTGCCGCAACCTCCGGCACCGGTGAGGCTGACCAAGCGGTGGGCGATGATCGCCTCGCGTACCGATGCCACCTCCGCCTCGCGCCCGATGAACGACGACAGCTGCGCCGGCAGGTTCGTCGATCGATCTACCCCGGTGCCGGTCGAACGTGAGGACGAGCCTGGGCTGGTTGCGTTCATGTGCGGCATCGTCTCCTGACCCCTCGGTGCCGACATCTGCCAGATGGCATATCCCGTCGCGCTCGGGCCTCGACCAGCGGGATTATCCCACGCACTGAAGCCGAATATGCCACCTGGCCGATGTACCGCGGCAACCGCGGGCGCACCATCGGCACGACCGATCGCAATCTGGCGTCGGTTCGACCCGTAGGAGCAGCACACCATGTCCGACACCGTCCTCGCCACGGATTCCGCCGTCCATCACGCGCACGAGGCGTACCTCACCTCGATCAACAGCAACGACGTTGCCCGGTTCCTCACCACAGTCACCGACGACATCGTCTTCCTGCCACCGAACAGCGAGCCGATCGCAGGCAAGGAAGCCGTCGGCGCCTGGGTCGCCGGGTACTTCGAGGCGATCCAGACGGTCTGGACCAAGACGACCGTCGAACTGGTCGTGGCGGATGGGTTGGCGTACGAGTGGTACCGGTACCACGTCGTCGATACCCCTCGCGACGGTGGCGAGTCAGCCACCGACACCGGCAACGGCGTCAACATCTACCGCATCGACGCCGACGGTACGTGGCGCGTCTGGCGCGACATCTGGGCGACCGCAAGCTGACCCGAGATCCGGTTGGCGGAGCGGTGTCAGCTGCTGGCGGCGCGGTATGCCTCTGCGAGCCATGAGGTGACCTCGTCGTCGATCTCCTCTGGCGACCCGAGGTCGACGTAGTGCGTGCACATCCCCGACGTCGCCTGGACGCGCCCGGAGGCGTGGGCGCCGCGGCGGTTGAACCCGAGTCGGACGACCTTCGCCGATCGAGCTTCGATCATGGCGAACTGTCTCGTTCTCCGGAGCGAGACGGCGGTCTTCTGCACGACGACATCGACGTCGTCTCCGAGTGTCCTGCTGTAACGGAGGATCTCGTCATGGACCGGCCGCAGGCCGGCCTTGCCCCGCGCGTACTGGGCGTCCAGCAACGCGTCTGGGGTCGCGGCATCCCCGCTCTGACGGGCGCGCACGGCGTGAGCGAGGGCGTTGGCGTTGCCATGGGTGAGCCCCTGCTGCTTGAGCCAGGCGACGATCTCGCCGTGTTTGGCGGCCCCGGCTTCGGCGATCGCTCGGGTCCAGCCGTCGACCGTGATGCCGGTGTGTCGCTCGATGTTGGCGAGTTGGGTCGCGGTCTGTTCGGCTGGACTGGGCACGGGGTCGACGCTACGCGCGTGGGTAGATGGGTCGATTGGACGGATTTGCGCCCCGCGGACGTCGAGGGCGCACCGGGGTCCGACATCGCCGGGGTCAGATGTCACCCGGTACGAAGCCCGGGGCCGCCTCGTTCGGATCGAAGTGTTCGCGATGTGCCAGCAGATACCGGGTCGGGGTCACTCCCGTGTGGCGACGGAAGTCTCGGATGAGATGCGACTGGTCGTACCAACCGAGCGAGGCAGCGAGCTCTGCCCATCTCACGGTGTCGCCGAACGCGTCGAGACCGTCGAGCAATCGGCGCAGCCTCAGGATTCGCGCGAGGACTCGCGGGCTCAGCCCGACCACCCGTCGGAACTCGTGGTCGAGCCTGGTGTGCGAGGTGCCGACCTCGATGGCGATGTCGCCGATCTGTCGGGTCGGGTCGGCTTCGATGCACGTGATGGCGTGGTTCACTCGGTCGTCGGCCGGGTCCGGTGCGCCGAGCCCGGTGGTGAGGATCCTGTCCACGTCGTCGAGCGCCGCTTCCGGGGACACTGCGGCGAGCGCGGCCAATCGGGGGTGGTGGACCGCGAGATGTGGCGTGACCGCTTCGAGACCGGCGACCCGCCCGCGAAGCAAGGTCGGAGCGACACCGAGCACGCGGCGGCACGCTGCTGGGCACAACACCATCCCCAAGGCGTGGGTCTCGGCCGACGGACGGTTCACGATCGGCTGATCGTGCGGACCGATGACGAAGCCGGTGCGAGCGACGAAGGTCTCGCCCCGCCCGGCTCGTGTCGTCTGTTCGATCGGCGAACCGAACACGAACGCGGCGACGACCGACCCGGTCGGGGCGATCAGCTCACGCCCGTGATCGATCGTGCCGCGGGCGTACCAGTACGACTCGACGAGTCCCGCCAACGCGGGACCGGCGCTTCGCCCGACGGCGACGAAGCCCGTCATCTCACGACCGCAGCATCGACTGAGTCCTCGAGCGCGGCGGGCACGGCGGTGACCGTAGCGTGACGAGACTGCTGCCGATCGCCGGCGGGTCATCCGCCGGCGCGGAGCACGGCGTACTGGTACTCCCAGCCGCTGGGCTGCGTCGGCGGGAAGGTCTCGAAGCGCTCGAGACTGCCGCGACGCTCGAGCATCGAGCGCAAGCGATCGTGAGCAGCGAGCGAGAAGAAGCGGTAGGGGCGCAGCTCACCGAACTCCGGCACCCCTTCGAACTCGCGACCGCCCCACGTGCCGATCGCGAGCGGCCCGCCGGGCACCACGACCCGGAGCAGCTCGGTGATCGCCTCGTCGAATCGATCGTGCGGGACGTGCACGAAGGTGCTCATCGTCCACAGTGCGTCGAACGTTCCGTCCGGGAAGGGGAGCGCGTACAGCGACCCGGCGACACTGTCGAGACCCTGCGCGCGCATCAGCCCGACGTTGGCCGGCGCGAGGTCGACACCGATCACGTCGAATCCTTGGTCCCGGAACACGACCGTGTCGCGCCCCGGCCCGGCGCCGACGTCGACGAGCCGGCTGCGGCCGTCGCGCCGGAGCAGTTCGACGAAGCCGTCTCTGATGCCGACACGAACCGGGTCCGGCTCACCGCGCAACCCGGCCCGGGCCTCGGCGTCGTAGAAGGCCGTCAGATCGGCATCGAGCGCCATCCGCGCAACATACTCGTTGCGATGGATTCCGAGACCGTGGGATTCGTCCTGGTCCACCCGTCCTGGCCGTCGCTCCGGATGGGGGCCGTGCGACTTCGGCTGCGGCGCTCACCTCCGCTACGACTACGGAGGTGACCGACCACGACCATGCCGCGCCGAAGCCAGTTCGTGAAGAACGGCAGCCGCCGCGAGAGGGTGTCGAGGAGGTTGCGCCGGGGATCCTGCGACTGCAGCTGCCCATCTCGCTGCCGGGCCTGGGCCACGTGAACTGCTACGCGATGGAGGACGCTCGCGGGATCACGCTCGTCGACCCGGGGC
>ERZ1026796.1069-NODE-1069-length-19393-cov-3.668328_pt1 | contig 19393 bp, 17 predicted proteins | sample MGYA00520874_ERZ1026796 | MGnify/ENA primary metagenome ERZ1026796 (study PRJEB33270, sample SAMEA104284474) | anaerobic digester metagenome | biome: Anaerobic digester microbiome; feature: mesophilic sludge digester; material: Anaerobic digester biomass...
GGGCCGGATGCAGCGCCGAGAAGGCCCGCGCCGGGAAGAGCACCCTCCCCGCCTCGAGCCGCGCCATTGCCCGGTACCGTCTCGCCGCGTGCCGGTCGCAGAAATCGTGTTCGCGCGCGAGGACCTCCGCGCTCCTAAGGAGCACCTCGCGGACGCCGGGGTTGAACTCCCGCTCCAGGTACGGGATCAGGGCGCGCCGGACCCTGTTCCTCGCGAACGCCGTGTCGCGGTTGCTCGCATCCTCGCGGAACGCCACGCCGCGCCCACGGGCGTACGAGACGATCTCCGCCCTCCGGAGGCAGAGGAGGGGGCGGACGATCCGAAACGCCCCGTCGGCCCTGACGGGGCGGATGCCGCCGAGCCCCCTCGACCCCGCCCCGCGCACGAGGCGCAGCAGGAGCGTCTCCGCCTGGTCGTCCGCCGTGTGGCCGAGCGCGACCGCTTCCGCCCCCGCGCGGCCGGCGATCCTCCGCAGGAACGCGTAGCGCGCCTCCCTCGCCGCCGCCTCGATCGACAGGCGCCTTCTCGCCGCGAGGCCGCGTACGTCCGCCCGGCCGGAGGCGAACGGCACGCCCAGGGCGCGGCACGCCCCCCGGACGAGGGCGAGGTCGCGCCCCGCCTCGTCCCCCCGGAGGCCGTGGTGGAGATGCGCGGCGCGGAGACGGACCCCGAGGGCGGGGGCCAGGGAGGAGAGGATACGGAGCAGGGCCATCGAGTCGGGCCCGCCCGAGACGGCGGCGATGAGCGTTCTCACGCCGTCGAGCATCCGATGCCGGCGGATGAACGCGCGCACGCGCGCCTCGACGCCCGCGGCCGCCGTACGGCCCCGGGCGCTCACGGCCCCGGGGTCGGCGTGGGCTGAACGAGCTCGAACCGCGTGTGGGCGATATTCGTAATGCGCCCGGAACCCTTGAGCGGGCTCATGTTCGGCCGCGCGAGGACGCCGTAGAAGGTGTAGGCGCCGGCCGGGTACGTGTCGGGGAGCGGACCGAAGTCTATCTCCCCGTCGGTGCCGTCGATGATGAAGTTCCGCACGATCGGATTACGCGCCGTGTAGTAGCGGCCGCGCGAGCCGATGTAGAGGAGCCCCCCGGTCGGCGGCACCACGCCGAGATAGGCGTCCGACGGCGCGTCCTCCCACGACCGGTCCCGGAGGGTGATCCGGTAGCGCAGGATCGGGCGCTCGCCGGGGACGAGCGTGTACGGCGAGGCCATGGTCAGGTCCACCTCGGGCGGCGGACCGCTCGGGGTGGGCGTCGGCGGGACCTCGACGGCGACCGTCCCCGCGCCCCCGGTGGAGGCGATGGCCGTGGAGGTATTGCTGATCCTGACGTGCGCCGGGCCGATGAAGCGGACGCTGCCGCGCGAGCCGGGGGGGGCAGACGACCTGATGTCGAAGTTGAGGTCCACCACCTTCGCGTTGATGGTGCCTACCGATGGCGGCATGGTCTCAGCGCGCGCCTCGACGGCGATGTCGCCGTTCGACGCCTCTTTCGCGCTGTACCTGTTGATCCCGTTCACCTTGACGAAGTTGGCGCCGCTGAACGACATGATCCCGCGGTCGTAATGCACCTTGAAGTCGTAGCCGGTCACCGAAAAACCGCCGTTCAAGCGCACCGGCACGCTCACCCGCTGGCCCGGATAGCCGCTCGCGCCCCCGATGGAGAAGCTCGCCGCCCCGCACGGCGCCGCCGCGCACGCCAGGACGAAAATGGATAACGCCGTTCTCATCGGAATCCTCCTGTCCCCGCCGCGCCCGCAGGCCTCGACGTAAGATGATAACGCGCCGCCGCGCCCGAGGCAAGGGCGGAATGCGAGGGATATGGCGCGTTGCCCGTCCGGGCCCGCTGTAATATAATGTGGGCGGTCCCGGGCGGCGCGCACGCGGGGCCGGGAGGTGCGACGATGTGGGACTACACCGAAAAGGTCATGGATCATTTTCTCCACCCGCGCAACGTCGGTGAGATAGCGGACGCCGACGCCGTCGGCGAGGTCGGCAATCTCGCCTGCGGAGACGCCCTGAAGCTCTACTTGAAACTCGACGCCGAGGGGCGGATCGCCGACGCGAAGTTCCAGACGTTCGGCTGCGCCAGCGCCATCGCCTCCGCCTCGGCCCTGACGGAGATCGTGAAGGGGAAGACGCTCGAGGAGGCCTCCCGCATCACGAACGACGACATCGCCCTGCACCTGGGGGGCCTGCCCAAGGAGAAGATGCACTGCTCGGTCATGGGGAAGGAGGCGCTCGAGTCGGCGCTCGCCAACTACCGCGGCGCGGGGCCCGCGCCGAAGGAGGAGGGGGAGATCGTCTGCCGCTGCTTCGGGGTGACGGACGCCAAGATCGCCCGCGTCGTCAGGGAAAACAAGCTCACCACGCCGGAGCAGGTCACGCACTACTGCAAGGCCGGGGGCGGATGCGGCAACTGCATCCCGGAGATCCAGGCGATCATCGACGACGTCTGGGAGAAGGAGCGGCGGAAGAAGGCCGCGCCGGGGGCGCCCACGGCCCGGAGGCTCACGAACATCCAGAAGATCCAGATCATCCAGGAGACGATCGAGAAGGAGATCAAGCCCGCCCTCAGGGCGGACGGCGGCGACATCGAGCTGATCGACGTCGTAGGCGACCGGGTCCTGGTCGCCTTCCGCGGCGTCTGCGCCGGCTGCCCCTCCTCGGGGGTTACGATCACCTCCGTGGTGGAGAAGAAGCTCAGGGAGTTCGTCTCCCCAGCGCTCCGCGTCGAGGAGGTCAGAGATGACGATCGCGTATCTTGACAACAACGCCACCACGCGCGTCGCCCCGGAGGTCCTCGAGGCGATGATGCCGTTCCTCGCCGACAGGTACGGCAACCCGTCGAGCATGCATTCGTTCGGCGGCAGGATCAGGAAACACGTCGACGCGGCCCGGGGCGAGGTTGCGGCCCTCATAGGGGCGGAGCCGGAGGAGATCATATTCACCGGCTGCGGCACCGAGAGCGACAACGCCGCGATCCTCTCGGCCCTCGCGGCGAACCCGAGGAGGCCTCACATCGTGACCACCCGCGTCGAGCATCCGGCCGTGCTCGGCCTCTGCAAGCGCCTTGAAAAGGAGAAGCACCAGGTCACGTGGCTCGGGGTGGACGCGCAGGGGATGCTCGATCTCGACGAGGTACGCCGCGCCCTCCGGGATTGCACCGGCGTCGTCTCCGCCATGTACGCGAACAACGAGACGGGCGTCGTCTTCCCCGTCGAGGAGATCGGGGCGGCCGTGAAGGCCGCCGGGGCGTATTTCCACGTGGACGCGATCCAGGCGGCTGGAAAGATACCCCTCGACATGCGCCGTTCCACGATCGACTATCTCGCCCTATCGGGCCACAAGCTCCACGCCCCCAAGGGGGTCGGGGCGCTCTATATCCGCAAGGGGACGAAGTTCACCCCGTTCATCGTCGGTGGGCACCAGGAGATGGGGCGGCGCGGCGGCACCGAGAACGTCGCATCGATCGTGGGCCTCGGCGCCGCGTGCGCCCTCGCCGCCAGGCACATGGACGAGGAGAACGGCAGGGTGAGGCGGCTTCGCGACAGGCTCGAGCAGGCCCTCCTGGACAAGGCCCCGGACGCCCGTCTCAACGGCCACCCCGAGCGCCGCCTTCCGAACACGGCCAACATCAGCTTCTCGTACGTCGAGGGCGAGGCGATCCTTCTCAGGATGAACGAGCTCGGCATCTGCGCCTCCTCCGGCTCCGCCTGCACATCCGGCTCGCTCGAGCCGTCACACGTCCTGCGCGCCATGGGGATCCCCTACACCGCCGCGCACGGCTCCGTCCGATTTTCGCTGAGCCGGTACACGACGGACGAGGAGGTGGATCTCGTGATCGAGAAGCTCCCCCCGATCATACGCACCCTGCGCGAGTTGAGCCCGTTCGGGCGGGGATAGCGCCGCCGGGGAAACCCCCGTCGGCGGGCCCAAATGCCCTATTGACACCATCCCCCCCCGTCTCTACCATAATCCCCTCTTTCATGAAGAAGCATTTCAAGGTCTCCATCGACCGGAAGCTCTGCAAGGGGTGCAGCCTCTGCGCCGGATTCTGCCCGAAGGGGAACCTCAAGTTCGTCGACGGGGAGCTCGCCTTCGATGGGGAGTGCACGGGTTGCATGCTCTGCGTGCGTTACTGCCCCGACATGGGCATCACGGTGGAGGAAGTGAAACCGTAACGTTCCGCCGCGGGGGACACGGAGACGGGGGAAGACCCCCCGGCGGCGGCGAAACCGTTTTTCCTCGGCAGGATTGCGCCGTTTTTCCCGTTATCTCCCTGACGCCCCCCTGCTGAGACCTCGATATGACCGGCCGGCTGATACTGCAGGGAAACGACGCGGTGGCGCTCGGGGCCGTGAAGGCGGGCCTGGACTTCTTCGCCGGCTACCCGATCACCCCCGCCTCCGAGATCCTCCACGCCCTCGTAGAATACCCGGGGCAGGTAAAGGTCCTCCAGATGGAGGACGAGATCGCCTCGATCAACGCCTGCGTCGGGGCGGCCCTCGCCGGGGCGAAGGCGATGACCGCCACCTCCGGCCCCGGCTTCTCCCTCATGCAGGAGGGGATCGGACTGGGGCACATGGTCGAGGCCCCGCTCGTCATCGTGGACGTCCAGCGCGTGGGCCCCTCCACCGGAATGCCGACCTTCGGGGCCCAGGGGGACCTCCTCCAGTGCCGCTGGGGCAGCCACGGCGACTATTTCCCGATCGTCCTCTACCCCAACTCCGTCTCGGAGATCTACACTCAAACGATCCACGCCTTCAACGCCGCCGAGGAATCGATGTCGCCCGTCGTGCTCCTGACCGACGGCTGTCTCGGGCACCTGTTCGAGACGGCGGAGCTCGTCGACGTCCCCCTCAAGACGCGCACGGCCAGGCCGCTCGGCGGCGGCTCCCGGCACTTCACCAGCCTCACGCACGCCGGGGACCACCCGAAGGCGACGGTCCCGTCGGCGCACCAGGAGCTTATCGCGGCGCTGGCGGCGAAGACGGCGGGGGTGGCCGCCCGCTACGCCTTCTACGAGTACCTCCCCGTGAAGGGCGCCGACACCCTCCTCGTCGCCTTCGGCGCGGCATCGCGGGCCGCGTATCATTTCAAGGGGGAGTGCGCCATCTTCCGCCCGATACGCATCTTCCCGATGCTCGAAGAGCTCGCGGAGATCGCCCGCGGCTACAGGCGGGTCGTGGTGATCGAAATGAACGCGGGCCAGTACAAGCTGCTCGTCGAGGCGCTGATCCACCGCCCGGTCGGGTTCATCCCGCTTCTCGGCGGCGCGGTGCGCGTAAGCCAGATCGAGGAGGGGCTGAAAAAATGCCTGCAAGAAAGTACCTGAGGCCCGAGCGCCTCCCCACGTACTGGTGCCCGGGGTGCGGCGACGGCCTCGTCGTCAAGGAGTTGGCGGGGGCGTTCGGCGACCTCGGCATGGACGCCTCCAACACCGTGCTCGTCTCCGGCATCGGATGCGCGGCGCGCGCCCCCGGCTACTTCCTCCTCGAGAGCGTCCACGGCCTCCACGGCCGTGCGGTCCCGATCGCGGAGGGGATCAAGACGGCGCGGCCCGAGCTGAACGTCGTCATATTCAGCGGCGACGGCGATCTCCTGGGCATCGGCTGCAACCACCTCGTCCACGCCTCCAGGCGCGACACCGACCTGACCGTCGTACTGATCGACAACCAGATCTACGGGATGACCGGGGGCCAGAAATCCCCGACCACCGCCCTCGGCGTCAAGACCCTCACGAGCCCCGACGGGAACACAGACCGCCCCGTTGACTGCCAGGCCCTCGTGAAGGCGCACGGGAGCTTCTACGCGCGGGCCACCACGTTCCACCTCCCCCTTCTCGGGAAGGCGCTCCGCGCGGCCTTGACCCACCGCGGCTTCGCGGTGGTGGACGTGCGGTCGCAATGCCCTGTGAACTTCGGCAAGAGGCTGGGTTTCAAGAACGCCTACGAGATGTTGATGCACTTCAAGAAGGCGTACCGTCCCGTCGCGGGGGAGGTCGACCGCCTCGGCCCGGGCGAGATAGGCATCACCAGATGAACCGGCCCCGGAGAAGACCCGTGCGCGTCATGACCGCGCGCGACGCGGAGGCGGCGGCCTCCCTCTTCGGCCTGCTGATGGAGGAGCTCAAGGGGTATGTCCCCGACCACCTCCGGGAGGGCTACCGCCGCATGCACGATGCGGACGGCATCAGGGAGATGCTCCGCGACCGGCGCTCCGTCATGCTGGTGGCCTGCGATGGGGAGGCCATCGCGGGCTTCCTGCTCGGCCGCGCCGAGGGCGGGATGGGCACGATCCACTGGCTCCGCACCCACCCCGATTTCCGCGACCGCGGGTACGGCCACTCCCTCCACTTCGCCGCGATGGAGGAGTTCAGGCGGCGCGGCTGCCTGAAGGCGGTCATCTGGGTCTTCCCTGACGCGCGGGAGATAGTCGACTTCTACGCCCGCGAGGGGTTCGAGGCCGGGGAGGCCGTCTCGGGGGAGTATTTCGGGATCGCCCTGCGGCAGATGACGAAGACGCTTCGGGCGCCGACCCCCGCGGAGGCCACCCGTTCGATCGTCCTGCTCGGCGCCGCAGGGCAGGGGATCAAGGTGATGTCGCACGCGCTCGCGGCCATCCTCGCCTCGATCGGGAAGCACGTGGCGCTCACGGTGACCTACCCGTCCTCCGTGCGCGCCGGCGTGGTGCGCGGGGACCTCACCTACTCGGACTCGCCCGTCGAGATGCCTTTCGTCGAGGAGGCCGACCTGCTTCTCCAGCTCGCCCCCGTGAAGAAGGCGGACGCCGTCAAGGCGAAGCGGGTCATCCGCGAGCGGGAGACCGGAAGGATCCTCTCGGGGGAGTATCACGCCGCGGAGGGGGAGGTGGAGGAGCTGTCGTTCAGGAAGGCCGCCCTCGAGGAGTTCGGCACCCCCCTCATGGTGAACATGGTCGCGCTCGGACGGCTGCTGAGGCACGTGGGCGTCGACATCGAAAAGGTGGATTTCACGGGGTCCCTGCCGGCCAAATACCTCGACCGGAACATCCGCGCCGTCAAGTACGGCTACTCCTTCCGGGACGAATAACCCGCCCCCCCCAATCGGTCCGCCTCGCGGGCGGACCTATAGATGGACCTACGCGCCTGGGGGGCTGGGTGGCAGGCCGCGGCGGTACTCCCGGAGGCGGGTCTTGATCTTCTTGACCCCCCCGAGACGCGGATGGAGCTGGAGGGCGGCGAGAAGGGTAATTCTCGCCATTCGCTCCTCCCCCGCGCGGCATAGACGCTCGGCGATCTTCTTGTACAGGAACGCCCGCTCTCTCCGGTTCAGCCCCTCCGCCAGGTCCCCCGCGAACGCGTCAAGGGCGCAATGTAGATGCCCCTCCATGCCGAGGAATTGCACGACCAGGTTCCGCATCCGCAGGAGGATCTCCGCCCGGAAATGCCTGAAGTAGTTTCTGGCCTTGTCCTCCCGGTAGATCTCGCGGTAGTGCTCGAACGCCGCGCGGGGGCGGCGCTGCCGTTCGTACTCCTCGGCGACCAGGAAACCGCAATCCAGGAAATCCCCGGGCGGCATATGGTCCTTCATGGAGAAGGGCCGGCGCGACACGCGGATCCCCTCGTACCGGGCGAGGCCCTCCGCGCCGCGCCCCTCGAGGAGGTCAAGGAAGACGAGCTGGCAGACCGCCGCCGGGTCGTCCCCCCTCCTCCTCAGCGACTCGCGGTAGGCGCTTCCTGAGCGCGTCTTCAGGCGGGAGAGGGTGCGGTCGTAAACCGCCCTCTTCTTGTCGTCGAAGAGGACCTCGTACGCCCTGAGAATTTCCTGGATCCGGCAGTGCGCCCAGGCGCTCCGGCCGGGGTGGAAATCCGGGTGGTATCTTTTCGCCATCGCGCGGAAGGCGGCCTTCACCGCCTCGCGCGGGGCGTCGCGGCTTATCCTCAGGATTTCGTAGTAGGTCGTCATGCCCTTAGCCAAAACCGCCATTATACCCGATGGCGGGGGGGCGGACAGGCAACAAAACAGTTGCGCCGCGTTGCCCATTGCGGCAGAATCCGTTGCGAGGCGGCGGCAGCCGCCCATTTCCCATGGAGATCACGCGCGGCGGGGCCGCTCCCCGCGTCACGGTCGTCATCCCCACGTTCAACGGGGAGAAGTTCCTTCCGGGCTGCCTCGACGCGCTCGCCCGGCAGCGCTTCGTCTCATTCCGGGTTGTCGTCGTGGACAACGGCTCGACGGACTCCTCGCTCGCCATCCTGGCGGAGCGCTACCCCGCCGTGTCCGTAATCCTGATGGGGCGCAACACCGGCTTCGCCCCCGCCGTCAACGCGGGGATCCGGGGCTCGGACACGGAGCTCGTAGCCCTCCTCAACAACGACGCCGAGCCCTCCCCGGAATGGCTCGGCGAGCTCGTTTCGGCCCTCGACGCGGACCCGGGCGCCGGCTTCTGCGCCTCCAAGATGGTCGACTCGCGGGACCCCCGGACAATAGAGAGCGCGGGCGACTGCTACGCCTCGAACGGCCGCTCACTCCCCCGCGGCTTCCTCGAGAGGGACATCGGCCAGTACGACACCCCCGCGGAGGTATTCGGGGCGTGCGCCGGCGCGGCGCTCTACCGCCGCTCCCTCTTCGATCGCGTGGGGCTCTTCGACGAGCGCCTCGTCTCCTACAAGGAGGACGTGGACCTCGATTTCCGGGCCTGGCTCGCCGGGATCCGCTGCATCTACGTCCCCTCGGCCGTCTGCAGGCATATCGGCGGGGCGACAAGCGGCGGCAGGAAGAGCGATCTGGCGCTGCGCCTCGGCACGCGGAACGGCGTGATTCTCTTCTTCAAGAACATGCCCCGCCCCCTTCTCCCGCGGACGCTCCCGAGGCTTCTCCTCGACCTCTCGCTTCAGTTCGGGCACCAGGCGCTGAAAGGGGGCCGGGCAATACCCCTCGCCAGGGGCATCCTCGGGGCCGCCGCGATGATGCCGCACGCCCTGCGCGAGCGGAGGGCGATCCAGGGGAGGGCGAAACCCGACATCGGCCGCCTGAGGCGGCTGCTTCGGGAGGGGGACGAGGAGGTCAGGCGCCACCGGGCGCGGTGCCGCGCGCGGGGAGAATAGCGGGCGGCTCGGCAGGCCCGACCCACGGCGCAGCGGGGCGGCGGGCGGCGATCACCGGGGCGGCCTGTAGGTCGCGGCGCAGCAGCCCGCGCACGCCGGGAAGATGCCGCGCTCGCGAAGCCGCTCCCTGAACCGCGCCTGCACCGGCCCGTTCCATACCTCCCGCGGCCGCCTCTCCCTGATATTCCCCAGGGTGAGGAACGGGCACGAACTCATCTCGCCGTACGCCGATAGCCCGAGCATTCGCCACGGGGTGTAGCAGCGGTACGCGGCCGGGTCGGAGCGGTCGTCGTAGTAGCGCGCGATCTCCCCCGGCGTGATCCCGAACGGCGAGAAGCGCACCTGCGCGCCGCCCCTCCGCGACTCCTCCACGACGGCGCCGAGCTGCTCCCGCAACAGCGCGGGGTCGATCCGCACGCGCCCCGGCGGCGCCGACTCATGCCCCGGAAAGTCGACTGCAGGGATGCGGCTCCCGAAATCCGAGCTGTTCACGACGGTGAAGTTGCAATAATCCGCGCCGAGATCGCGGGCCGCCCTGTACGTCTCGGCGAGGCGCGCGGCGTTCTCGGGCGTGATGACGCACGTGAAGTGGACGTGCGGAAACGAGGCGCGCGCCTCCCGCCGGAGCCGGACGATCCGCCCGATCCCGGCGGCGGCGAGGGCGTACGCCCCCTTCCTGCCGACGATCGCGTCGTGGACCTCCGCCGGCCCGTGCACGGAGACCCCGATGGCGAATAGACCGCCCCCCCACACCGACCGGAGCCGCCTCCCGAAGAGGAATGACGCCGCCGAGTCGTCGAGGAGCGTCCCGTTGGTGATGACGTGAAGCTTGTTGCGCGGGGCGAGGGCGTCGAGGATCCCGGGGAGGTCCCTTCTGAGGAGCGGCTCACCCCCCGTGAACGTGACGACCGCCGTGCGCGGAAACGACCTGGCGAAGCCGGCGATCTCCCCGGCCGTAAGCTCCTCCCCCCTCCTTCCCTCCAACCCCCCCCTTTCAATGAGCGGGAGGAATTGGCACATCCGGCAGCGGAGATTGCAACGGTATGTGAGCTCGACGAAGAGATGGAGCGGCGGGAACGCGAAGGCGGGCCGGAGCCGGTACGGGGCCAGCGTGTAGAGCGAGCTCAGGGCGTCGTAGCAGCGTGCGAGGTTGAGAAGCCCCCGCCTCATCGCGCGCCCCCCGGGACGATCTCGTAGACCGCCGCGTCGTTCATCCCGCTCAGGTCGCCGCACGTGTAGTTCCGCGCGTCCTCCACGGCCCCGGTCGCGACGTCCAGCATGACGACATTCACCCCCCGGTCGCCGAGACTGGCCAGCCGGCCGTTGACGCGTATGCGGCTCCTGTCTCCCCTTCCGAGCGGGGAACTCTCGATCTCGATCTCCGCGGGGGATGGGATCCCCGCCCCCCCCACCGCCTCGCCTTTCCGGAGGGAGATGGAGCTCCGCCCGAAGGAGTTCCGGACGACCCCCCGGGCGGATCCGTCCTCGATGACCACCGCCGCCGCGCTGCTCCATCCCCAGCGCAGCCCCCCGGAGGAGCGGGGCTTGAGCCCGAGCGAGAGGAGCAGGTCGAACGCGGCGTCGGAGCAGATCGGGGCGCCCTCGTCTTTCGCGGAGACGAGGACGAGGCGGCCCTTCCCCCCCGAGCGGAGCCGGTCCAGCTCCGCGCATCCGTGCCGCACGAGCGGCGCCAACCCCTCCCCGTATCTACGGAATTGCGCGAGCCGCGGATCCCGCCCGGACTGCGCCTGAAAAAAAACGCGCAAGGGGGGGACGGGATCGGCGGCGGGGCGGTACAGGTGGAATTCGATCTCCCTTCCCCGCCGATAGGCCGGGACCTTCGCCGGGCCCCAGTTGTTCAGGATGAAGATCCGGTCGCCCCGCCGAGCCCCCTCCCCGAGGAGCTTGTATAGGTACGCCTCCGTCCACTGGTAGTTGGGGGAGAGGAGGATGCTCGACGGGGGGAGGGCGCCCAGAACCTCGTCCGTGAACGCGTCGTAGAAACGCATCCGGCTCAGGTCGGCGTGAGCACCCGTCCGCGCCGCCCGGGCGGCGAGAAGCGCGATCGCGCACGCGAAGGCGAGCCGCGCCCCCCGCCTCCCCGCGGCCCGCTCGACGAGCGGCAGCGCGCATCCTGCGAGAATCGACGCGGTCACGCACGATGGGACGAAGTAGACCGGCGTCTCGACCGTCACGGAGGGGAGGGAGAGGAAGAGCTGGCCGGCCCAGAGCACGGCAAGGAATAGGAGGAAGCGGCGGTTGTTCAGGGCGAGCCAGGCGGCCCCCAGCGCGGCGAGGGCGACGCCGGCCGGCCCGAACTGGCTCCCCATCGCGGACGCGTAGAGGCGGACGTGCGTGGTGAGTATCGTGCGGAGGGCGACCGGGAAGTAGTTTACGGTGTATCCGCCCCCGAGGGCGTGCCGGATGAGCCCGGCGACCCCATCCACGCGCCCCTCTATGTAAGGGGTGTCGCCGCGCGACCAGGCGAGTATGAGCAGGTATTGGGCCGCGCCGGCCGCGGCGATCGCCGCCATCGGCGGCAGATCGCGCCACCGTACGGAGACCCCGCCCTTCCCGGAAAAGGCGACGGCGAGGAACGCGGGGAGGAACGCCGCGATCGACGGGTGGTTGCCCGCCCCCGCGCAGAAGAACGCCCACGACAGGTATAGCGCCGCCCGCCGCCCGCCCTTCATCCACGCAGCCAGGAAGAGGGCGGCCGAGGAGAGCATGAGGGCGTTCAGCGTGTAGACCTCGGGGATGAGGGCGGACGACCAGAAGAGCGGGAGCGTCCCGAGAACGGCGGCCGAGAGGAGGCCGGCGGGGACGGATCCTGTGAGGAGGGAGCCGAGGACCGAGATGGCCGCGAGCGTCAGGGCGCCGCAGGCGGCGGAGATGGCGCTCACGCGCGCGGCCAGGCTGCCTGCCGGGACGCGGGAGACCGCCCGGTTCAGCGCGAGATAGAGGGGGAATCCCGTGGGGTGCGGGAGACCCCTGACCTCCCCTACGAACTGAAACTTGGAACTGTCGCCGTACCCGCCGACGCAGGGGAGCATCGTGCGGGCGTAGATCGCGAGGAAGACGGCGAAAACCGCCGCGGCGGCAGCCGCCGTTCTCGCCCGGGGGGAACGAAGATGCATGTCCGCCTTTCGCGCGGGGCGCGCCGCCCCGCAGAGACCGTATTTTACACCATCGCGGCGCCGCCCTCCAGATGCAACAGGGGCCGGGTCCTCCACGGGCTCCGCCTTCGAAACCGGTCCACCCCTCAGGTGGAGCAGGCGAACCGCATGGCGGGAATGGCCTTGCCGCGCCGGGGGCCATGTACTATCATTCCATCCGCGCGCGGAGAGATGAGAATGGGACCGTCGAAGCTGTCCGTGGTCATCCCCCTCCACAACGACGAGGCGATCGTCGGGGAGTGCCTCCGGGCCGTCCGCGCGTCCCTCGAGAAGATATCCCCGGCGGAGTGCGCGGCGTGGGAGATCGTCTTCGTGGACGACGGGAGCTCCGACGGCACGCTCGCGGAGCTCCTCCCCCTCGTTCGCGGCGACGCGCGCGTGACGGTCGTGGAACTCGACCGGAACTACGGCCAGCACGCGGCGCTGTGCGCCGGATTCGAGGCGGCCTCCGGAGACTCGATCGTCACGCTCGACTCCGATCTCCAGATTCCCCCCGGGGAGATCGCGCCGCTCCTCGGGAAGCTCCGCGAGGGGCACGACCTGGTGAGCGGCGTCCGCGTGGGGAGGGCGGATTCGTTCGTCCTCCGCACCCTCCCCTCCCGGCTCTTCAACATCCTCGTCGGCCGCATGACCGGCGTCCGGCTGCGCGACTGGGGCTGCCCCGCCGGGGCGCTGACGAGCGCGCTCGCCCGGCAGCTCCCCCGCTACGGCGAGATGAGGCGCTTCCTGAAGCCGCTCGGGGTGAGGCTCTCCCGCTCGACGGCCGAGGTCGAGGTGGCGCACCGCCCGCGCATCGGAGGGCGCTCCGGCTACTCCACCCAGGACCTGTTCGAACTCGCCCTCGACTTCGTCACCAACTTCAGCCGCAGGCCGTTCCAGAAGGTGGGTCTCGCCGGCACCGGGCTCTTCGCCCTCGGCGTCGCCTCGGGCGTCGCCTACACGCTGCTGCGGATCCTCGTCGGGACGTCGCCCGGGAACCGCGCGCAGGCGCTGATATTCCTGGCCGTCGTGGTGGGGCTGCAGCTCATGGTGCTCGGCCTCCTCGGCGAGTTCATCATACGGATCTACCGCCGGCAGAACAACCTCCCCTTCTACGCCGTCCGGGCGGTCCACGCCGGGAAGGGGGGAGAAGCGTGATCAGGGAATACAGCCCCGCCGACGAGGGGGCCGTCATGGAGCTCTTCGCGGCGTACCCGTACGGCGACCTGCGCCGCTACCGCCTCGTCAACCGCGAGAAACAGGCCGCGTACCTCCTCCACAAGCTCCCCGGCTGCGCCCGTGACGGGCGGGTCCTCGTGGCCGAGGAGGGGGGGAGAATACGCGCCATCGCCGCGCTCCGCCCCCTGCCCTGGGACTCCGGGATCTTCGGCATCGCGATGGGCCATATCCCCCTCTTCGTCCACCCCGGCGCCGGCCGCGGGGACCGTTCCTCAATCGGGGCGCTCATAGAGGCGATCCTCGCCGCGTGCCGCGCGGACGGCATCGTCCACCTGAACGTCAGGGCGGACGCGGACGACCTGGCCCTCGTGCACTGCCTCGAGGGGGCGGGGTTCTACCTCGTCGACACGATCGTCACCTACATCTTCATCCCCCGCCGCCAGGAGCTCGGGCACGGAAAATACCTCTTCAAGACGCGCCTCTACGCGCCCGAGGACCACGACGCCGTCCTTGCCGTCGCCGACGAGGCGTACAAGGGCTTCATCGGCCGCTACCACGCCGACCCGCGCCTCCCCCGCGAGGCGGCCGACCGACTCTACCGGGCGTGGGCGGAGAGACTCCTCGACGGCGGCGTCGCGGAGACGATCATCGTCGCGGAGCGGAAGGGGAAGGTGGTCGGTTTCCTGGGTTACCGGTTGAAGCAGGACCTCCTCGAGGCGACGGGGGTGAGGTGCGTGGGCGGCGGGCTCGGCGGCTGCACGCAGGAGGGGTTCGGGGCGTACGCGGCGATCATCGAGGAGGCGATGCGGGAGGGGATGCACCGCTACGACATGCAGGATTTCGAGACGCAGATCAACAACGTCAACATCGTCCGAATCTACCAGAAGCTCAACTTCGAGTACGCCCGCGCGAAGTACACCTTCCACGCCTGGCTGGGGCAAGCCCCCCCGCCCGGGACCGAACCCTCGCCCCGCGCGGGAGGGGTGGCGCGTCCCGATAACGCCGCAGGGCGGACCTGAGCCCATCCCGCGGCGGGAACGGGCGCCCCCCAGGCCATTACGACAGCACCTTCCGCACCGCCCCCACCACGTCCTCCACGTCGTCGTCCGTGAGCTTCGCCGAGAGGGGGAGGGAGATGGTCCGGTCGGAGATGAACTCCGCGTTCGGAAAATCGCCGCGCCGGCAGCCGTACCGCTCCCTGTAGTATCGGTGGAGGTGCGCGGCCACGAAGTGGATCCCGGTGCCGATATTCTCCCGGTGGAGCGCCCGCTGGACCTCGTCCCGGCCCTTCCCCGCGGCGTCCGTGTCGACGAGGGGCGTGTACAGGTGGCGGGCGTGGACGGTGTGCGGATCCGCCGGGGCCGGGAGGATGAGGGGCAGGTCGCGGAACGCCTCGTCGTAGCGCCTCCAGATCTCCTCCCGGCGCTTGAGGTAGCGGCCGATCCTGGGAAGCTGGTGGATCCCGAGGGCCGCCTGCATGTCCGTCATGTTGTACTTGTAGCCGGGGTATACCACCTCGTAATGCTTGAAGCCGTCGTCCGTGTAGCGCCGCCACGCGCCCTTGTTCAGGCCGTGGAGGCCGTACATCTCGATCCTCTCCGCCCACTCGGGATTATCGGTCGTGACCATTCCCCCCTCGCCGGTGACGATATTCTTCGTCACGTAGAACGAGAAGCAGGTCAGGTCGCCGATCGAGCCGACCTTCCTCCCGCGGTAGACCGACTCGATCGCGTGCGCGGCGTCCTCGATGACCACGAGGCCGCGCTCGCGGGCGATCTCAAGGATCGGGTCCATGGCGCACGGGCGTCCGGCGAGGTGCACGGGTATGATCGCGCGGGTCCGCGGGGTGAGCCTCCGGCGGATCTCCTCCGGGTCTATGTTCATCGTCTCGCGGTCCACGTCGGCGAAGACCGGGACCGCCCCGACGTGCGTGATGACGTTGGCCGTGGCGACGAACGTCATCGGCGTGGTGATCACCTCGTCGCCCGCCTTGATCCCGGCGACGAGCATGGAGAGGTGGAGGCCGGCGGTGCAGGAGGAGAGGGCCCTGGCGTATCCGGCGCCGGAGTATTCGCGGAACATCTCCTCGAACCTCCCGACGCGGGGGCCGGTGGAGATCCAGCCGGATCGGAGGCACTCCGCGACCTCGGCGATCTCGGGCTCTTCGATCAGGGGGCTTCCGAAGACGAGGAAGGATTTTCTCATCTGTTCCGGACCGTGACGGCGATGGTGGCGGTGGTAGGAGTCGAACCTACGACACGCGGATTATGATTCCGCTGCTCTGACCAGCTGAGCTACACCGCCATGTGCACGGGGATAGTATGCCATGTCGCGCCCGTCGGCATCAACACCCCGCTCAATTCCCCCTATCGGATGAACGCGCCCGGGGCGCCGGCGAGGGCGTCGGCGATGCGCTCGCGGTGGTGCTCCATCACGTCCATCCCGGCGATCTCGCCGATGGAGAAGAAGCCGCTCGCGAGCGTCTCGCCGCTCGGCCCCGGTTCCCCTCCCTCGCGCTCGGCCTCGAGGCAAAGGGCGACGATCTGGTGGTGCTTCCCGTCGCCGTAGTCCACGACCCAGTCCGGGTCGCCGTAGACGCCGATGAGCCGTGTCGGCCGCACCTTCAGCCCCGTCTCCTCGAGGACCTCCCGGGCGCACGACTCGGCCACGGTTTCCCCGGGATCGACGTGCCCGCCCGGGAGGCACCAGCGGCCGTTGTCGGCGCGGCGCGTGAGGAGGATCCTCCCCCGCCCCTCGTCGAAGACCACGGCGGTCGTGCATAGGGCGATCCGCCCCCGCGCGCCGATCCGCTTTCCCCGGACGATCTTCATCGCGGCGCCAATCCTTTCCCGGCGGGACCATGTCCGCGCGGGCGAGCCGGGGCTTCCGCTCCCCCCAGGCGCCTGCGCACCCTCGCGGCGACGGCGCGCGCCGCCGCCGGGGTCGTCCGGCGCCTCGCGAACTCCCCCTCGCGGAGCCACGGGTGCTTCAGGCGGTCCGGGTCCGACTCGTACCGCGGGATGAGGTGCCAGTGGATGTGCGGCACGACGTTTCCCAGGCATGCGTAGTTCATCTTCCACGGCCTGAAAGCCGCCTCCACCGCCCGCGCCGCCTCGGCGAGCTCCCGGAACAGCCCGGCGCGCACCCGCGACGGCAGCTCGTGCGGCTCGCGGGCGTGGCGCTTGAGGAGCAGGACGCAGTACCCCCTGTGGAACTGGTGCTCCCCCACGGCGAGGATCGAGTGCTCGAACTCGCGGACAAGGAACGGGTCGCGGCCGCGGCCAAGGCGCGAAACGCGTTCGCAGATCGGGCACGGGGTCCGCCGGGCGGCGGCTCGGCCCGCGGGGGGGCGATCGGACGGCGGTTTCATCTCTGGACGGGATGGATTATAGCACACCGGCCGCGGCCGGCCGCCTTCCATCCAGGGCGGAATCTCGACTCTTTGAACTTCGGAGGCGATTGATATCCCAGGGCCCCACGCCGCCGGGAAACCGGCGCGGGACGCGGCGTCCCGGCTGAAACCTCCGTCTTGCGGTCAGTCGCGCGTGATCGCGCCCCCCCGCTCCATCTCCAGGCCGAGCGCCTCCCATTCGTCGATCATGCGCCGGTACTCCCGCGCGAGCGCGTCGCGCTCCCCGGCCAGGGATTCGAGCTTCCGGTACGAGGCGGCGTTCTCCGGCGCCGCCATCTCCGCGTCGAGCGCCGCCATGCATTTCTCCTTCCGGATGATCCTCTCCTCGAGCGCCGCTATCCTCTTGGCGAGCGACCGCGCGCGGCGCCCTCGCGTCTTCGCCCCCCCCCGGGGGGCGGGGGCCGCCCTTCCATCCCCGTTCGCGGCCGCGCGGGCCCCCCGTCCCTCCCCCTCCCCCGGCGGGAGAAGGCCTTTCGCGTGCTCGAGGTACTCGCCGTAGCTCCCCGGGTAGACGCGGAGCGTCCCGCCGTCCAGCTCGATGATCTTCCGCGTCACCCGGTCCATGAAGGCGCGGTCGTGCGATACGATCACCACCGTGCCGGTGTATGCGGCGAGCGCCTTTTCCACCGTGGCGCGCGAGGTGATGTCGAGGTGATTGGTCGGCTCGTCGAGCAGGAGGAGGTTGGCCGGGCTGAAGAGCATCCGGGCGAGGCGGAAGCGCGTCCGCTCCCCGCCGGACAGGGCGCGGAGCGGCTTCATGACGTCGTCGCCGCTGAACAGGAAGGCGCCCAGCAGGTCTCGCGCGCGGTGCGCCTCACCCGCCGGGGCCGCCGCCGCGATGGCGTCGAGGAGCGTCTCGTCCGAGGAGACGGTGTCGGCGTCGTACTGTTCGAAATACGCGCTCGTGACCTTCTTCCCCACGGCGCACTCCCCCTCCGCCGGGGCCTCCTTCCCCGCGAGGATGCGCAGCAGGGTGGATTTCCCCGCCCCGTTCACCCCGACGAGGCCGATCTTCTCCCCGCGCGTGATCTCGAGGTCGATCCCCCCGAAAACGCGATTCTCCCCGTACGAGTGTCCGAGGTTCCGGAGCGCGAGGACGCAGTAATGGCTCTCGGGGGCCGGGGGGAAGGAGAAGTGGATCGCCGTCGGGTGGAACGGGGGCTCCAGGCGTGCGATCTTGCCGAGCCGCCGGATCCGGCTCTGCACGAGCGCCGCGCGCGCCGCGTTCGCCCGGAACCTCGATATGAACGCCTCCATCGCCTCGATCTCCCTCCGCTGCCGCTCGTAGGCGGCCCACCGCGCCTCGCGCCTCTGCGCGCTCTCGGCGAGGAAGCGCGCGTAGTTCCCGGCGTATACCTCCGCCCTCCCGCCCTCGAGGCAGACGATCCGCTCGGCCAGCCGGTCCATGGTGGCGGACTCGTGGGAGACGAAGACGACCGTCCTGCCGCATCGCAGGATCCAATCCTCGAGCCAGAGGGTGGACTCGAGGTCGAGATGGTTGGTCGGCTCGTCGAGGAGGATGACGTCGGGCCGGCGGAGCAGGAGTTTGGCCAGGAGGATGCGCATCCGCCAACCGCCGGAGAACTCGCTGCACGGGCGGTCGAGGTCCTCGGGGGAGAAGCCGAGCCCCGCGGCGACGCGCGACGCCTTCGACTCGAGGGCGTAGCCGTCCTCGTGCTCGACCATGTGGGCGCACTCAGCGTAGCGGCGCATCACGCGGGCGTGCGCGGGAGAGTCGGGGTCGGTCCTCCCCATCTCCTCCGCGAGTCCCGCCATCTCCCTGAGCGCCGACTGGACCTCGACGAAGGCCCCCAGCAGCTCCTCCCGGAGCGGGCGGCCCGCCGCGATCCCGGCCTCCTGCGGGAGGTAGCCCGCCGTACTCCCCTTCGGCATCCTGATCTCGCCCGTATCCGGGCGCTCGATGCCGGCGATCGCCTTGAGGAGAGTGGATTTCCCGCAGCCGTTCGGCCCCACCACCGCCAGGCGCTCCCCGTCCCCCACGGTGAGGTCCACCCCGCGCAGGATGGGGCGCCCCCCGAGGCTGAGATGGAGCTTCTCTACGCTGATCATCGGCGGTCTCCGTTTCCAGGCGCGGTGCCGCCGCGGCCGGAAGGGGAGAAGTGTACGTCCGCGCGCGGCCGTTGGCCAGCGGGAAATAACGGGGGGAGAAAGGCCTCGGCCTTGAGGAGGGGGGGAAGGCGATGGCGCACCGGAAACCGGTCTTGCCGCGGTCGGTCCCGTCCGCGCGCGGGATGTACGGATTCCACTCCGCGACGTCCAACCACCGTCCGGCCGGCGGCGACGGCGGGAAGGGCGCCGCCTCTACCGATCTCCCCCCCGGACGGACGCCTGCATCGCGCCGGGCCCCGGCCCGCCCACCGTTATGGTCGCGATCGGATCGCCGTCCCTGTCGAAATACGAGAACGCCATCCTGCTCCCGAGCCTGCGGAACCTCGCGCCGCTCTGGCCCGTGCCGTACTTCTCGCGGAGAATCGCCGTCTGTTTGGCGACGAAGCCGTCGATGTCCATCCCGCCCCGCGCGATCTTGGTGAGCG
>ERZ1026796.1070-NODE-1070-length-19386-cov-4.544525_pt1 | contig 19386 bp, 17 predicted proteins | sample MGYA00520874_ERZ1026796 | MGnify/ENA primary metagenome ERZ1026796 (study PRJEB33270, sample SAMEA104284474) | anaerobic digester metagenome | biome: Anaerobic digester microbiome; feature: mesophilic sludge digester; material: Anaerobic digester biomass...
TGAATATAATGGTAGGATCATTGAGTAAAGGATGACTGTTATATATGAACGATAGTGAATCTAGGCATTGTATTGTATACATGTGTAAACATTGTAATGGACGTTAGTACATTAATAAAAAAGGGGGTACATTAATAAAGGAGTAAACAAAAAACGGGGGTGAATAAATGCAAGGGGAAAGGAGGTAAATGAACTACTGCAGGAGTAAGTGGTTCAAGAAACATATTGCATCATGCGGCACAGGGCACAGGGCACAGGGAAAAAACCCAGCTCTTTTCTTTCAATTCTTATAATTGTCCTATCAATTCGGTTTTTTTCATTGTAACTGTTCAGTTTAATAAACTCCTCAAGGGTTTTATCAACCTGAAAATAAGCCTGCTGTTATCTGTTATTATATCCGCCGTCCCGGTCATCTCGTTTATAAAGTCGAGGCTAATCCCGTATGTTGATCTCAAACCGTTCACAAGATCTATCTCAGCTATATAATACTCCCCGGCGGGTACAAGCGACAACGTGCTGATCCTACCCTTTAAAACTCCATATTCCATGTAAGGAAAGCCCGAGAGCTTAATATTAACCTCCTGACCTGTCCTGACCTTCCCGAGACCCGACACCGGCACATTTGCCCTCACAATTATCCTGCTGGGATCATCAGGTATTACAGTTGCAAGTATATCCCCTGCCTTTATTGCCTGGTTTATGTTCCAGTAACTTGTGAATGTAATCTGTCCTTTTACCGGACTTTTTATCATATACTTCTCCTTCCATTGATCGATCGAGAGCAAAAGCATCTTGAAGGAATCACCGAGATCAAGCTTGTACTGATGCAGCTCCCTGTCAAGCTGTACGAGAAGATCAAGCCGCATCTCCTTCATCTTCAATGCCGATGATTCATTGTTCTTTATGGAAGCCCTTAGCGAACTGTGAGCCGATTTCTTTTGTATCAATGCCTGCTTCGACCTTTCATATTCGCTCAGGGTTACCGAATGAAGGTTGCTGTAATACAACAGCGAATCGCGCTCAAAGCTTCGTAAAACAAGATTGAGATCTTCTGCCGACAACTTCTCCTGGTTAAGAAGCTCGGAAGTGTATTCATGTTGTTTCCTGATTTGCTGATCAAGCAATTCTAACTTCGAATGAATGTATGACTGTCGCAGATATTCCCTTAACTGAAAGAAATTTGTCAAAAACCGGGAATAGCTTGTCTGAACTTCACCAACTGACAGTCCTTCGGGCGGAGCATATTTCGGAACATCATTCTGCCAGTCCTGATTACTTTCAAGAGTGTCGAGAAATTCTATCAGGACAAGTATATCATCATACTGGGCAGTGTTTTCAATAATAGCCACGGGCTGATCGGGGGAAACATTTTCCCCGTTGTCAACAACCAGCTTTTCAATAAGGCCCCCCGATCTTGCCGTTAACGGCGCGGGGGAATTATACGTTGTTATAGTAACAGGAGCAGTAACTACATCCGGGTAGTTAATAAACCATGTCACACCTAAAATTGCCATGATAATGGCAAAAAAGAGAAACAATCCCCATCTCAGGAAGCGTCCGGGGATTTCGGACATCACCTCCTGCAACTCCGGGCTACGGATTTCGTGTTTGATAATTTCAGGCATAGTCTTTGTTTTATGCTGAGCCCTGAGCCCTGTGCCCTGAGCCCTGTGTCCTGCGCCCTGAGCCCTGAGCCCTGTGCTCTGTGCCCTGCGCCCTGAGCCCTGTGCCCTGCGCCCTGTGCTTCTTAATTCCCCAGTTCGAGTTGATCCTTTACCAGGTTAAAATACGCTCCTTTCTTCTCAACCAGTTCCTTATGCGTTCCGGTTTCGGCTATTTCTCCTCTTTCAAGAACAACGATCTGGTCGGCATTCTTTACCGTGCTGAGCCTGTGCGCCACGATAACTACGGTTTTACCCCTGAAGAATGTCCCCAAATTATCCATTATCGTCCTCTCGTTCGTTGCATCGAGGGCATTTGTAGCTTCATCGAAAAAGATAAAATCAGGTTCCTTGTATACTGCCCTTGCAATAAGAAGTCTTTGCTTCTGACCGGTACTAAGTCCCTGGCCATCGTTGCCGATCCTCGTATTGTAACCCAGGGGCAGGCTGTCGATATACTCCTTAATATTTGCTGTCTCTGCTGCCCTGTCTGTCTTTTCCTTATCGGGCATATCGTCGGCAAGACCAATATTCCCTGCTATCGAATCGGCGAATATATAACCCTCCTGCATCACAACCCCGCATCTTTTTCTCCATTCGGCCTGGCTGAACCTTTTAAGAGGAGTGCCGTTGAGTAATATCTCTCCTTTTACAGGCTCATAGAAACCAAGCATCAGTTTTAAAAGAGTTGTCTTGCCGCTGCCGCTGGTACCGACAATGGCAGTTATCTTTTTCGCTGGAATGGTAAGGGAAACATTGTCAAGCACTTTTTCGGAATGAGGCCCTTCGTACTGGAAAACCAGATTTTTTATTTCAATATTCTTATCAACCGGTATATCTCTTATTTTATCATCCTCAGGTTTTTCCTCATCCTCCTTGTTATGGATTTCACCAAGGCGTTCAAGGCTTATCCTTGCATCCTGGGCTGCCTGGGTAAAACCTATGAACTGCTGGATGGGAGCATTGAGCTGGCCGATTATGTATTGTATTGCCATCATCATACCGAGTGTCATCTGGCCTTCTATAACAGCCTTAGCCGAAAGAAAGGAGATAAAGATATCCTTGGTCTGGTTTATAAGAACGGCTCCAAGCTGTTGGTTCTGGTTAAGCATCATGCTTTTCAGGCTCACCTTGAAAAGTTTTATCTGTATCCTTTCCCATTCCCAGCGTTTTTGTTTCTCGCAGCTGTTGAGTTTTATCTCCTGCATACCGGTTACAAGCTGGACTATATTGCTCTGGTTGGCAGCGCTCTGCTGGAAACGCTTATAGTCGAGTTCTCTCCTGCGCTTTAGAAAAAGCACCACCCAACCGATGTACATCGCGCTCCCGAGCATGAAAATGCCAAGAATACCCAGGTTGTATGTTGCCATTATTATCGTGTACATGACAAGGGTAATAACAGCGAATATGATGCTGATAAGCGAATCGGTGAGAAAGGTCCTTATCCGGTTATGATCGCCTATTCTCTGCATTATATCACCAACGAGCTTAACATCAAAGAATGATATGGGAAGCTTCATAAGCTTTATCAGGAAATCGGAGATTAGCGATATGCTTACCCTGCTTGTGACATGAAGGCTTATCCAGTTTCGCAGGAGCCCGTTTGCAGTCTGGCTCAGGGTGAGAATAAGCTGGGCAACCAGTACCATGACCACGAACGAAATATTGCTGTTTCCTATACCGGTATCGACAAGCGACTGGGTTAAGAATGGAAATATAAGACTTATTATACTGGCCGTGAGCATGCCCAGCATAAGCTGCAGGATATACTTCGAATAAGGACGTATATAACCTAGCAGGTAAAGAAAGCTTAGTTTCTGTTTCTCCTCATCCTCCTGCTTATAGAATTCCGGTGTCGGCTCCAGTAGTAAAGCAGTTCCCTCATCCACACCATCGGATTTCGTGCTATACCAGCATTTCAGAAATTCATCCTGATTATACGTGATTAAACCTGCTGCCGGATCTGCCACTTTAATTACATAGTTGATATTTCGCCCTGCACCCTGTGCCCTGAGCCCCGCGCTCTGTGCTTCTTCCCCTGTGCCCTGTGCCCTGAGCCCTGTGCTTCTTCCCCCGCGCTTCTTAATCCTGTACACCACCACGAAGTGTCTCTGGTTCCAGTGTACTATACACGGCAGCGGGACTTCGTCGCGCAGCTGTTCCCAGGTGAGACGGTAGCCGCGGGTTCGGAAGCCAATGCTTTCCGCGGCATCACTGATACCAAGCATCGAGACACCCGATTTCGTTATAAAAGATTTGGAACGAAGGTATTGTATGGAGTATGATTTCCCATAGAATTTAGCAATCATGCGAAGACATGATGGACCGCAATCCATGGAATCGAGCTGCTTGTAATAAGGGAATGCAGGCATAATTATTACTTTTTAAGACTGACCATTACCAGCACCGGGTTATCCGTTTCCTTAAGGCTATTTGCAAGTTTTTCAAGTTTTTGTTTCTTCTCGGGATACTTGGGGACTGATTTTTTAAAATCATCGGTAGCAACATGTGATTTTAGCTTTGAAGGTTCAATCCACCCAACGATCGTGTTATCATTTTTAATAGTCCTCGGCAAAAAATTTGGTCCACCGTCTAAATCATTGATCAGCCCGGTACCTGTTTCAATCAATGCATTGAAGTTATTTGTTTTTGAACCAATAAAACTATAAATCTTAATATCAACTGGAATTTCATACTCTTCTGGAACTACATACTTATAAATGAATTCATAATAAACATAATCACCAAACTCAAATAAATTTAATGGCATTATATAGTTTTTTGCAAGGTATCTACCATCAAATTGAGTTCTTGCCTCCGTTGTTAAAAGCTTTTTCCCGACCTGTAATACCATATGTGGCGTAAAACATTCATTGTCAAATTCATATATTGTATCTGAATAGACTTCCTTCTTATATAGCGAGTTGTTAAAAGTGTAATACAGGTTTTCACCCTCGATCCCATACCCATCTTTCATTTTAAAAGGATATTTATTGGGAAATGTTTTTATTACTGTTCCATTAGTATCAATGAGTGTATAACTATCTTGAATATTAGCCATATGATTCTCACTGTAACACAAGATTTTATCTCCGATAAACCGAAACTCATTCGGTGAAAATTGTATTTGAAAAGTTCTTTTCAGCTTACCATCCTCTGAATAAATTAAAAATTTATTATTCCACCTGTCAAGCAGGTATATATCTTGAGTATTCTCTCTTATATTCACATCATGTGCATGGTGGAATTCATCAGGGCCTCTTCCTTTGCTTCCGATCTTTGTGACGAATTTTCCATCCGAATGGAATTTAAGTATTGTATTTAATCGATGTATAACAATCTGCCTGTCATTAACCAAAATTTTATGCCTGAGAAGCAAATCTTCAGTACTTGAAAGCAAACTTTGTTCATTCGTCTCCAGAGGAATATACTCGATTTCTTTAAAGCCAAGATCAGATAATGTCAATCCTGAAATATCAGGTAGTTGCTTTAAGTTGAAAGCAATTATTTTTGAACCCCATTTGTCTTTTGCAGAATTACAACAACATAATGTACTTATAGTTATTATCAGAAATAACATGTATTTCATTATCATCTTTGTTGGCATCTTAAATAAGTATAAATTTAATAAATCTATCTGCCAATCTACTGTCGAACGGTCTTGCAGTCTCTTAGTCCCTTAGTCCCTGCGCCTTACCGAGAACCCACCCCCACCCGCTGAGCAGGCAGGCTCTCCGCAGGAGGGAATCCGTTCTGTTCAACCCTTCTGCCATCTCTTAGTTTCCGCGTACCGTTCTTCTGCTCTGTGCCCTGTGCTCTGTGCCCTGTGCTCTGTGCTCTGAGCTTCTTCCCCTGTGCCCTGAGCTCTGAGCCCTGTGCTTCTTCCTCTGCGCCCTGTGCCCTGTGCCCTGCGCTTCTTCCTCTGAGCCCTGAGCCCTGAGCCCTGAGCTTCTTCCCCTGAGCCCTGTGCTTTTCTTGCATTAACGCTTCAGCCTGACCATCACCAGAACCGGGTTATCCGTTTCCTTGAGGCTGTCGGCAAGCTTTTCAAGTTCTTTCTTCTTTTCGGGGTAAAGAGGTTTTGAGTTCTTAAAATTTTCAGAAGCTACATATTCTTTTAATTTGTTTGCATCAATCCAACTGATAACAGTTTTGTTATCTTTAATTGTTTTAGGTATAAAGGGAGGCCCACCGTCCAAATCATTAATCAGACCCTGATCTGCATCAATAAAAGCCTGAAATTCTGTTGTTTTAGATCCAATGAATGCATATAGTATATTTTTGGTTCCTAGTTTAAAACTATAGGTGTATTCATAATAGACAAAATCACCAAATTCAAACAAGTGTATTGGCCGGATATAATTTTCCGAGAGATAGGATAAATCAAATTGTGCACGAGCTTCGGGAGTTAGCAGTCTGTCTCCTGTCGCCAGGACCATGTGAGGTTTAAATAACATTTTGTCAAAGTTATAAATAGTATCAGAGTAGACTTCTTTTATATAAAGTCTGTTATTAAAATTATAAAACAGATTCTCTCTACCAATCACTGTCGGAATCCCTTTATAGGGTTTAAAAGGATAGTTGTTTGGGAAAGCTTTTAGCACAAGTCCTAGAGTGTCAGTTATAATAAAGCTATTTTCAGAATTGCCCTGAAGATCCTCGACATAACATATTATTTTATCTTCTGATAATCTGAATTGAACAGGTCCCTGGAATGGAGACTTAAATGACCTTATGAATTTCCCGTTCTCTGAATAAAGATTGAATTTTTCCTGAAAGCCTGAGACTAAATAAAGATAACCTGTTTGGTCAATATCTATATCATGAGCTACTTCATATTCCTCAGGTCCTCTCCCTACTGTTCCGATCCTCGAAACAAACGATCCATCAGTTTGAAATAGCAGAATATCATTAAATCGTTTAATTATAAAGAAGTTATTATCAGCAATAAACCGGTGTGTAACTGCTCTGATATCAAAATGTCCTATTAATTAATTATCTTTTATTTTTTCAGTGTCACTACAACCAATATGGGATTATCAGTTTCTTTAAGCGATTCAGAGATAGTCTTCAAATCTTGTTTCTCACGAGGGTCTTTTACCTTAGCGTTAATGAAGTCAATGCTATTAGTATATTTTTTTAATTTTAACACATCGACAAAGCAGTATGCTTTATCTTCACTACAGAAGTTTAAATCAAGAGATGGACCACCAATAATATCATCCTTTAGAGCATCCATATATGCAACTTGGAATTTTTTTTCATTCGATTTGTCGTACAATACCTTATAACGAGACATATTATATTCATAAGTATAGATAATAAATCTAGACGTCTCCATAATTGACTTTACCCAATATATTTGATTGGCATGATTTCTGGCATATTCACTATTATACCTAATAATTGGAGATAATCCTTTGCCATGGGAATCAATGATTAACCTTGGAAGAAAATTATTTGATTCTTTATCAACGAAATATACCGTGTCACAAAATTCTTCTTTAAAACATAAGACTTTTCTAAATTTATAATGAAGGCTTTCATTTGCCATACCACGTATGAACTTATCTTTTTTATCAAATCTGTAGTAATTAGGTTTAAAATGAATCGTATCTCCATTAATATCAATTACTAGGGTTAAAGATTTTTCCAACCCAGTCATTGGATCAATTGATAAAAGAATATTATTTGTTTCCGGGATAAAATCAATCTTTGATGGAAATGGAGGGTTCAAATTGATAGATTTTTCAAATACAAATTCATAATCATTGATATTGAAAATAAGTATTTTGCCATTTGAAAGGGCAACAAGTGTCTTGTCATCTGAGCTAATATCAAAATCAGTAATATATTTATATTCTCCAGGACCCCTACCAGTTTTATTAAGTTTGAAAAGGAAATTTCCTTTTTGATCGAAACACAATATCTCAGAATAGCTATTCTTGATGTAAATATTGTTGCCACAGGTAACAATTTTATCTACATTTCCAACCAAAGAACTTGGCGTTGTCTGCAGAGGAAAATACTGAACATTAGTTGAAATATCAGAAAGCCTTGCAACCTCCGATTCAGGTTCTGAGAGAAGATCTATTACCAAAGGAATACCGGATTTTCTAGATTCAAAAGTGCCTTGCCTGTTGCAGGAGCAGAAAAGGATTATTAGAACGATTAACAATTTAATTCTCATATTAAAAAGTCTTAAAAGTAAACTTAAACTTCACTCAAAACCAGTCAATATAAAATAGAATTTATATTGACTGGTAACCAACGAAATGTAGGAATGCTCTATTTAAACATATCAGAGGATACAGCCTGTCAGTCAATCACTTTAACATTGAACACACTGGCCACCTAGAGCGACGCACTCCTCTAAACTGCATTTATCACCTAAACGTGTGCCAGCGCAGCCAAAGATCCACCATTCACGAAAACATCCTGTTTCCACGTCATATTCACCCCTAAGCGAAATCAATTCTTCATTGTTCATTATTCTATCAAAATTGATACGTAATTTATTAAGGTTTTTCATTCAATATAGTTTAATTTATTAAAAATATTAAAACTATGGTATACCATAAAACCAAATATCATTTTGATTCAAAAGGAAATACCCTATTTGAACTAAGCCAATGCTTTAACATTCAGCGCAGTAGGCTTTGTATCCTGCTGCCATGCATTCGCTTTGCCAATTTCCACAATCACCTTGGACTGTTCCTAAATAGCCCATGCATCCCGTCATCCATCCCTCGCTGTAGCACTTAATAGAGGTACCATCATACCCTCCTTTCAAACTAATTAACTCTTCATCAGTGATAAGTTTGTTAGTGTTTATCTCCAATTTATTAAGCTTTTTCATACTCTTCAATTTTATAATTTAAGAATCAGTAAGAATTCCCTGATATATCCTTTCACAGGGCCGCGACCGGAATCACGGATTATTATTATCTTCGCATGAGTACACCTCCTTTCTGTTGAGGAAAGGTCCGGGCAGGAAGTGGCTCAGGGCACGGGGTACGGGGCACAGAGGGAAACCCCTGCCCGGATCTTTCAGATTAATAATAAATGAATTCATAAATTCCAATATATTAGCTCTTTGTCAATTAACATCACCGGTGTTCAACATAATCTCTTCGGTTTCTTTGAAAACATCCCTGAAATACCTTAAATCATCAATCTCGTACTGGGACGGGAGTTTGTACCCGTTAATGAAAAAGGTCGGGGTACCCATTACATTATATTCCTTGAAAAGCCTCTTGTTCTCTTCATTTATTGCCCCTGGAAGATCACTGTCTTCAGGGATACAAAGGCCCTCAGTTATCTTCGTCCTGGAATAGGGGTCAGCATTAAACCATTGCTCTAGTAGTTTTATTGATTCTGCTTCTTTACCATGCTGGTTATTGGTATATAGTGTAGCAAGCATTTTTTTATCAGATGTAATCATGATAAGATTTATAAGTATGTCTTCTTTATCTTTAAGCATGTCCCTTATTTTTTCAAAGGCTCTTGCACAATGTGAACAGTGAAGACTGAGAAATGCTGTTATCCGGATCGAAGCATCCCTGTTACCAAACAGCAGACTGTTCTCCGATAAAGGAATTTCATGGCGGGGCTGATTCATCAGGAGAACCCTGAGTATGCCCGGGTTCTTCTTAAAACCAAGATATTTATAATAATACATTTCCCCGGACATTTGCTCCTTACGGAATAATATAAACAGCGTGTAGACTATTGCAGTTACAAGTAAGCTAAGCAGTAGCCTTGTTACAGAATCAAAAGAAAAGGTCAGGCGCGATAACTGTGGCAACAATAAAATGAATTCTGTTATCAGTATAAGCTGAACTCCAAGGCACATCGGGCACCACTTCTTCAAAACGAAGCCCTGGTAATAGATCGAGAAGATAGGATAAGGCACTGAAAGGGCAGCTAATATTGCCAATAAAGAAAGTCCTTCTCCCTGGGGAGACTGCAGAAGAAATAGAAAACTGCCCGTGAAGTACACGAACCCGGCATCGGCCCAACCGAACCATCCGAATACTTTTGATGCTTTGTCATGAAGAACCGTGTTACAGTTTGTCGCCTTGTTAAGATGACAAAGCTTGTCCGTGAAAGCAAGATGAACTTCAAACTCGTGAAGGATCAGAAGGACAGACAGTACAATGCCGGTGATCTTAGTAAAAACCAGCGGCAGTATAACCTTGTTGTAAACACTCCCGCCCGTGGCAAAATTATTGTAAAACAAATAAATGATAAAAATAAAACAAGCCGTCAATGCCAGAGGTAGCATTGACTTATTAATAATTTCGTTCCTGATTTTGGCCCGATAATCCTTTTCGCCCGATTTTTCACCCGGATCAAGCACTATTACAGCACCGGAACAGCTGCCGAGAAACTCCTTACTGCCGGTTTTTCTTTTTTCGGTGTATGATGTATAATATGTAACCTGATCCTTTCCGGTACGCGTTACAAACCCTATCATACCCCCACCCTGGTCAAAATGAACTATGTAAGGGGGTTGAAGATCTTCCAGTTCGTTTATTTCGTACCGGAGAGGATAATTGTCTATATTCCATTCATCGAGAGTATCACAAATACTCTTAAAAGACGGGTAATCGGGATGTGATTTAAGGGCCTGCTTCACGGTGCTTCCCGTGACATGCAGCCCGTGATGTTTAACGGCGCGCTGAATGATGCCCACTGTATTATCTTCCCTGGCTCGTTTCATTTTCTGCCACCGGTTTTCTTTGTTTTAATAAGGAATAAAAAAGCTTATGCATTGATTCTGCCATCCCTGCCGCCGTGAACCTTTTCATGTAAGTTTCATATGATTTCGCGGCTAACCTGGTCCTTCTTTCCTTATCAGCGGCCAGGGAAAGAATGGAACCTGTAATCTCTTCAATACTGAAACTAATATCTCCTTCACTGCTGATAACAGGATTAATGAAAACACACTCTTCGTCCGACAGCAATTCGTCCAGGCCGTTTATCCTTGTCATGATAAGCGGTATCCCATTAGCCATCATTTCAAGTACAGAATACGGGCAATGGTCATAAACTGATGGCACTATCCCGATGTCTGCTATCTTGTAGAATTCTGTTACTGTTTCCCTGGGTAAAAAGCCCGTGTATGTCACTTTCCCAAAACAGGATTGTATCCTTTCCTGGCAGTCCTGAATGCTGCCCTGCCCGAGCATAACAAGCCTGAGACTGTTATTTTTTATGCATGCCTGCTCGAAAGCTTCCATGAGGTAATTAATACCTTTGCAAGTATCTATCCTGCCTGAAAAAAGCAGAATTATCTCGTTTTCTCCAAATCCAAACCTCTTTCTGATTTCGGTTGTTTCCTTTTCTGAAACCTGCTCATTGTTTTTCTGATTAAGGCCGTTTTTAATTACAGATATTTTATCAGGATTGATGCCATATTCATCGATTAGGAAATCTTTCATGTACCGGGTTACGGATACTATATGATCCGATTGCCTGTACATCTCTCTTTCCCGGGATAATGTAAACTCGATATTGTCAGTCGGCTTATCAAGGTTCAGGCCGCTTATTTTCATTATCTTCCCTTCGAAGATCTGTTGGAAATGGGCAAAATGGACAATACTGATTACCGGAAAATCAAAATATTCCTTAACTTTCAATAAAAATGGAAGATCATCAATGTAATTGAATTGAAAAATAACCTGTTCGTTTTGGGGGATCATTTTAAACAGAAGCTTACTAACAGTAGATGCATATTTATTGTCAAAAGCATTGTTTAGTTTAATGGGAATCAATGGCTGAGGGATTTTGACTTCTATATGCCTGTCAGTTGTTTTTAATATTGAAATCTCTTTGACATCTGTAGATTTATATGATACAAGTACTATTTTAAGATTCGTGTTACTTAACAAAGCCTCTGTTAGTTCATGCAAGTAAGTCCCTATCCCGTATTGCATACCGCGGGCATTTGATCGGAAGATAAAGAGGGTAATGCTGGTTATACATTTAGTCGTCTTCATACCTGCATGTATTAGTTAATTCTCTTCTGTTCCTGATTTCTGTTTCTTCGTCTGTATACCAGCTTGTCCTACCCCTGGGATGCCATAAATGAAATAAAGGACCACTCGAAAAATGAATTTTTTGATTTAGAATCTCCACGCGCTTGACTCTTTCAAAGTCCTCTGGCCCCCAACCCAGAATGCTCTCGTTTTCACCACCAGCCTCAAGGTATTTTTCGCGGTTAGCGATAAAAATGCCTCCCGTGGAACAATGTCCATACATTAAGGGTAAAGCGGGGACAAGCTTTAAAAGGAGCTCAGTCCTTGGTACTCTCCTGAAAAGATCGCTCAGGGAATTATCGCAAACATAAACTCTTCCATCGTATGGTATGCTAATAATTGCTTTCCCCTGTCGCAGGACCGTGACTGATTCAAGTATTTGATCGGGAGGAGCTATTACATCAGCATCCCATACTGCTATAAATCTTGTTGATGATAATTCAATAAGCCTGTTAATATATTTTGTCTTATGAAAGAAGACACTCTCATCATGTATAAAACAATGAAGGAATTTATCAGTTTGAAAATCATTATAATATCTCTTTGACTCATCGCCCTCCGCGACAATGATTGTTGCATCGAAATGTCTTAAAATAAAGCTTATAGAGGTGTCTGCATTTTCTTTTCTTTTTTCGGAATCGACACGCAGGGGCATGAGGAATGTGAAGTCAGTTAAATTTGTCTTACAGGTCGTGCAAGTCCAAGCTTCTGCTGATTTGCCATGTATGCGAGGGAAATCATTCATATAGGAACACTTGATTAACTCACGTTTGTATAACTGTATGATTCGCTTTGTATGTTTGCTTTGTCTCTGAACTCTGAGCCCATAGCAATCCTAGAGCTAACCCTGAAAGCCCGGTAAGTCCCAGGTTTTCACTGGTCAGGTTCTCAAGTCGTTTATTCCAATTGTACTCGTTATCAATAATTGAAAATATCTCCTTGTAATGAAATTTCATGCCTGTCGTATTCGCCAGATAGGGTGCATAAACCAGTTTCTGCCATGAGTCTTTGATAAAATCTAAAACATCGGTTTCATCCGGCTGGTTATTATGAACTTCGTCATAATCAATTTTCCCAGTTATACTTTTAAGAAGATCCCTTACAGTGTTATCCTTTACCGTTTCTATTGAACTTTCTACAAGCCTGAGCAAAAGTGCCCGCCCGGTATTATCACACGACTTAAGCATTTCCTTTTCTATATATTCCGGAATAGTCTTGAAAATTTTCTCGACTTTAAAGGGGAAAACATTTAGTTTCTGTATCTCCAGCAGAAACCATAGAATTGAATTGAAAGAATTGATTGTCAGTTTTTCAATATTGAAACGGGAATATGATTTATGCTCAAGAAGTCTCTCGCATTCATCTGCAAGAAAAATCAAATGATATTTCTTTATCAGCGTGTTCAGGTCGTTATCATCAATTTCATGACCGAGTATTCTGGCAATATGATAAAGACCATAACCAAAAAGATCATTACCCGTGTTTATCAGCACGGGACTATTAATCCTGTGTTTATAGACAGCATTATCTATTTCTGCAAGCGCTTCATCAGTATCTGCCTGAACAAAACCATTCTTTACAAGGTATTCAATTCCCCAGCCAATACCGGTTAGCCCGTTCTCAAAATTTACAGGTGTTGAAGTGTTTATTTCCTCATATATCTCATCTAGCAGTTCCCCGGCATAATCTTCATATAGCTTATTCTTCGAGTATCGTGAATAATGATAAAAGAATATCGCGATGCCCATTTTGCCGTTCAACAATCCGGGATTGTCAAAAAAGCCGGCATTCAACATAAGTACATTGGCAATACGGCTAAGCCTGATATTTATTCTTTTTTCCATGACAATTTAACCGTCAGTCCCAATAATTTTTGATATTGACCAGCGCTATCCGGAATCGTTACGGTAATAAAGTTCGGAAATCAGTATGACACGGCAATAAAATTTAATGATAAAAATTCATCAATTTTCATCAAAATTCATCAATTTTCATCAGTATTTTCATTCTTGTCCTTTTTTAAGTCAGGCAGACCTATTTTTTTATAAATGATTTGTTGAGTGTTGGGAAAGATCAATCCTTTAGGAAGAGTTATATTCGCAAGCTTAAGCACCTTTTTAAAAGTGTTAACTGAAATTTTATATTCAGCTGCCATTTCTTGTCGTGTCTTTGCCTTTAAACCGACTGGCTCAATAATATGATTGTCACTGTCTTCCATTTTATTAATTTTATGTGTACAGGGCTTTTTTCTATACAATAATCAAATTCTCTTACAAGAAGACCTCAAGAAAAAGATCTTTAAGAAATCCACATAAATCTTAATTCAAGGAACAAGCACATTACATACAAACCTAATCTTATGGCTTTAAATTTAATTAATTATTGATTTCCTTCCCAAAAAATATACCTTAATTATAAGTAATATTTTTTGTCGTGCTTAAGACATATTTTCCACCTTCACTAAGCCTTCCGCGAATGAAGCAGTTGCCGCAAGGAAGTCCAAAGTACGGCATGCTACCAAGCGCAGGGCACAGGGCACAGAGCACAGGGCGCAGAGCACAGAGCACAGGGCGCAGAGCACAGGGCACAGGGCACAGGGCACAGGGCACAGAGCACAGGGCGCAGAGCACAGGGCACAGAGCACAGAGCACAGGGCACAGGGCACAGGGCACAGAGTAAAAGACTTAGAAATGAAGGGACCGCAAGACTGCAAGACCGCAAGACCGCAAGACAATGTATCATGTATTATAGGCGATGTATAAACAATTAGCAATTAGCAATTAGCAATTAGCAATTAGCAATTAACAATTAACAATTAACAATTATTCGTTAGGGTACTAGCCACACAACCAGCACTAAGCGAACAACTCACACGACCTGCACGACTTGCAAGACCTGCAAGATCCCGCGGAGCGGGACTTCGTCGTTTCACTCCTCAGCCTGCACGACCTGCAAGACCTGTCCCCGTGCCCTGTGCCCTGAGCTTCTTCCTCTGCGCCCTGTGCTTTTCTTATTCCCCCCTTCTCCCATTCTCCGTTTCTCCCCTTTATCTTCTTCCTCCCTCAACGTCCCTCTGCACTAATGCTTAAGCCTGACCTGAACCAGCACCGGGTTGTCCGTTTCCTTTAAACTGGCAGCCAGTTTTTCAAGCTCTTTCTTCTTTTCGGGATAAAGAGGTTTTGATTTTCTGAAGGTTTCTGAGGAAATATGATTTTTAAAATCAATGGCATCAATCCATGTAACCAAAATATTGTTATCTTTTACTGTCTGAGGTATTATGTTGGGACCACCGTCCAAATCATTAATCAAACCCTTCTCAGGATCAAAAAATATTTTGAAATTATTCCCTTTTGAAGCGATTACTGAGAAACCCTCATTTTCATCATCAGGTTGGTAAGAAAACTCATAATAAATATAATCTCCACATTCAAATAATTTATGAGGTGTAAGAAAATTATGAATTATATAGGCCACCGGGGAGTTTGTTCTGGCTTCCGGTGTAATACGTAGTTTCCCCACATCAATTATAATATGCGGTTTAAAGGCTTTGTCGCGATAAACGAATACAGTATCGCTGTACATTTCCTTTTTAAAAATCTGGTCGTTAAATCTGTAAAAGAGATTTTCATGTAGATAGCCGACGGTGCGATTCGTTTTATCCTGCCATTTATAAGTATTTGGATAATTCATTATTACCTTACCTAAAGTATCGATCAGAATGAAACTGTCAGTTGTTTTGGCCATATTATTATCATTGTAACATAATATTCCATCATTTGTAATTCTAAAGTTAATGGCAATCTTAAGCGGGGACTTAAAACTTCTCATAAGCTTACCATCCCTATTATAAACTAAGAATTTTTGCAACCAGCCATCAACAAGATAAATTGTTTCGTCTTTGGGATTTATGTCTATATCATGGGCTACTGTAATCTCATCCGGCCCTCTGCCTTCCTTGCTGATTTTTGTAACAAATTGACCATTGTATCTGAACATGTTAATATTTGCATAACTATGGGTCAGAAAAAATGATTTGCCGAAAACTATTTTTTTGATTTCAGGTAACACGTTTTGTTTTGTTGTTTCCAGAGGAATGTATTGAATATCTGTTGCTCCCAGATCAGATAACCTGACAGCCTCTTTTTTAGGTAATTTTCTTAAATCAATTTTTAAAGACTGGCATTCTGCCGGTAACGACAAAATCAGACTATCCATTAATAGTATTCCAAATAGTACTGCTATTCTTATTAAAAGATTCATTAATATGGTCTTAAATAATTGATATTAAAGCTTGTATTGTTTATAGTATTGATAGTACTATCAGAAAATATAAGGTTTTAAACTTTAAAAGGAGGCTAAAACTGTTTTACCTTAGCCTCCTTTTGCATTTGATTAGTTTAAAAAGTCCTTTACTGTTGGCATCATTTTAGATTTATAACTTTGATTAAATAATACACTGCCACACACCCCAGCCCCCCCATTGTGTATAGCAATCAGAATTACACTAATTTGGCGTTGACTGGATATAACGAACTCCATCTCCAACTATATGACATTCACAACATTCACTGCCATAGCCTCCCCTTAAAGTAATTAATTCATCATTTTTCATAATCCTTTCAGGATTGATCCTTTATTTATTAATTTTTTTCATGATGATAAGTTTTAAATTACAGAAACATTTTCTCAATATTCAATATGTACCAATTTGTTTTTCATGCCGCCACGGCATGCTTTTTATCGCCCGGGATGAACCCGAATTAAGAAATGCCTCCCTGTTTATTATTTCATAGGCTGGTGATACCGACCCATGAAAAAGCGTCAGGGTCCACTACCTGAGTTAAAAAAAGATGTTATATTTCCATAGGCTAACTATTTTTTAGGAAAGTTCCGGGCAGGAAGTGTCTCAGGGCACGGGGCACGGGGCACGGGGCGCAGAGGAAAACCCCTGCCCGGATCTTTCAGATTAATAATAAATGAGTTCATAAATGTTAATAGATTGACTTATTGTTAATTAATTAACAGCATTCGTTTTTGTTTCAACGCCCTCCTTTCCCCCGGCGACCTGTCGTGCAGGTCTTATTGTCTTGCAGTCTTGCGATCTTGCGGTCTTGCGGTCTTGCGGTCCCTTCTAATGAGGCATATCGCCTATTATACATCGCCTATTATACATGTCACATGGTTTTGCGGTCTTGCATGTCGTGCAAGTTGTTCGGGTAGTGCTGGTTATGTGACTCGTGCTGTTTGTGTGGTTAGTGCCATAACGATAATTGTTAATTGCTAATTGCCAATTGCTAATTGTTTAAACCAAGAACCCACCCTTAGCCCCCGCTGAGCGGGGCAGGAGGGGATCCGTTCTGTTCAACCTTTCTGCCATCTCTTAGTTTCCGCGTACCGCACGCCGTGTACCATTCTTCTGCCCTGCGCTCTGTGCTCTGTGCTCTGAGCTTCTTCCCCTGCGCCCTGTGCCCTGTGCCCTGAGCTTCTTCCCCTGCGCCCTGTGCCCTGCGCCCTGAGCTTCTTCCCTTGCGCCCCGTGCTCTGTGCTCTGCGCTTCTTCCTCTGAGCCCTGTGCTCTGAGCCCTGTGCTTTTCTTGCATTAACGCTTCAGCCTGACCATTACCAGAACCGGGTTATCCATATCGTCGAGCGAATCAGAAAGTTCTTTAATACGTTCTTTCTTTTCCGGGTACTTCACTTTAGCATTCTTAAACTCTTCGCTTGCGACGTGTTTCTTCAATGCATGTGCTTCAACAAATGAAAATAGCATGTCTCCATTGAAACTATAATCCAGATGACTCATGTTAAAAGCAGGGCCTCCGCCCAGGTCATCCACCAAGGGGCTATTGTATTTATTGTCAATATCCAGCATATATTTGGTATCAGTTGTTTTGTCGAAGATTATCCTGTTTTCGTTAAGTTTATCCTGACTATCCCTTATGTGGCACATAAAGAAAACATACCTGGATGTCTCGAATATGCCAGTCACACTGCTCCGAACTCTGCCTGAGGCTTCGGCACCTCCTCTGATCTCAGGAGTAACAACTGTATTATGCGAATTTAAAATCATCCTCGGCTTAAAATGATTGTCTTTTGTATCAACATAAAAGACCGTGTCACTGAATCTTTCCCTAAAGCAAACCTTTTTGTCAAAGGAATAAACCTGCATCTCACCCAATGCGCTTGATCCTCCTTTGCTTTGCTTAGTGTATTTGTAGCAATTCGGTTTGAAATGTACGGTGTCGCCAAAAATGTCTATCAACAGGCTTAAGGTTTGTTCATTACCCCTCCATGGCGGGATAGGTATAAAAACGTGATTTGTTCCAGGAACAATTTCAGACTTGTAAAGGACATCTTCGTGAAATGCCAGGGATCTCTGGAAATAAAAACCCGTGTCGGATATCCCGTAGAACAATAATTTGTTGTGATTAGGTATTACAAGATACTTATTATCGGGATCAACATCAAAATAGAATATGACAGAGTATTCCCCGGGACCCCTGCCCAGTTTATCCAGCTTGTATAAAAACCTGCCTTCAATATCGAAGCACATGATACGCGTTGCATCGGAAACATATATCCTTTGTTCCCTGGATACTACTCTTCTTGCAGGTCCTCCTATTAACGATTCCCTTGTTGTCTGAAGGGGTATAAACTCAATATCATCGGCAAAAGCAGATAATTTCCCGCCTGCAGGCTTAGATTCTGAAAAAAGATCTATTTCAAGGACAGAATCTCCGTCATCAGCTTTATTAGGATTTTTAACGCTGCAGTAACTCATCCCGATCAGAAGGAACGACAATAGAATTATTCTCTTCATACTAATGATTATTATCGGTTAATCAATTATAAAATTAAGCAAGTTTTCCATACAAAATACCCCACCTTCATAAAATTTTCGGACAACAAAGCAGATGCCGACATTAAAAGAAGTCTTGCAGGTCATGCAGGTCATGCAAGTCGTTCAGGTCTCATACAATGAGGCATTGACTTAATGGCAATTAGCAATTAGCAATTAACAATTAACAATTCATAATTAACCTGAAGCTTTGAACTTAAAATGCACAGAGCCCGAACCGCTAGCCGCGTGCCGTTTTTTTTTACTTTCACCTGCAAATTGAAGTCAACCCCTCCGGGGTTGTACCTGTTGTGGGGCGCCATTTTCCCGGGGCGACACCCGGGCTATTGGGTGGTGACACCTCCGGTGTCAGGAATCACCTAATAAAACACTCCTGATTTTCCAGTAGCCCCGGTACTGCCAGGTGACGATAATGTCAATGAGTTTAACCAGCCTGGAGGGCTGGTCTTCCAATAGCCCCGGTTTCGCCCGGGGTAAAGGACAGTAGCACCAGTTCCACCCTGGAAGGGTGGCCGTCAGTATTCCTCCACGGGGTAACTCGCGTGACGCAAGTTCATTAGGCGAATGCCCCATGCCGCGTACCGTTCCGTTATAACAATGTTATAACATATCCCGGACCATATTTTCGACAGCAAAATACATTGGAAGAGACCGCAAGACAATGTAGTATGAATGCGATGAGTTAATTCTTAATTCGCATTAGTAGTAATAGTTGGCTGTTACCGGGTTGTAATATCCTTCAGGAGTTAATACCCTGGTCAGCGTTCCCCCTGTATATATGAAAGGCCCGTAATAGAGTGTCGTGGTGGTGGTTGAGGCAATTT
>ERZ1026796.1072-NODE-1072-length-19366-cov-2.874942_pt1 | contig 19366 bp, 28 predicted proteins | sample MGYA00520874_ERZ1026796 | MGnify/ENA primary metagenome ERZ1026796 (study PRJEB33270, sample SAMEA104284474) | anaerobic digester metagenome | biome: Anaerobic digester microbiome; feature: mesophilic sludge digester; material: Anaerobic digester biomass...
AACGGCATTGATTATAGCTGCAGTGGTCTTTGTGTTTATGTTAAATAGAAGCTTAGATGATCCATATGAATAAGTTCTTGACATAAACATCCTGTTAATAATTAATAAGACTAAAAAAAATCAAAGGAGGTATAAACCTTGAAGTATCAACTAAAAGACTATCTGGCTAACACTAAACCAGACTGGTCTAAGCTTAGCCCAGGTACCTACTGGATGGCAGTAGGATTTGAGAAAACTGGAAAGACTACGGCTTTCTCTACCTTCTCTCCTAAAGGAGAAGATGGTGTGCTATTCCTTGACCTTGAACAAGGAGTGCGTACAGATAAAGCTATCTCTGTCCAAATCAATTCACTTAACCCGCCTCACGATGACAACGGTAACGTAATCCTTCCTATTAACAGAGGATTAAAAGACAGTAATGGTGACCCTATGCCTGCTCTGTCTATGGCTGAAGCTGTCGAACTCGTCGAGCAAACATGGAAAGACTCAGGCAAAACTACGCTAGTCATAGATACAGTAGACAAACTAAATCTATGGTGCGTAGAAGCTGCAATGCATGAGCTTATAGCTGAAGAGAAACTGAAGAAACAACCTAACCTTCAGATACTTCATGCTGTTAGTCCTGAAGATATTCCATACGCTGGTGCATACACCAGAGGTAGAGATAAAGTCATGAACGTTGTCAATATGCTGCTTGACATCATCAAAGACAACGGCATACTAATACTAATCTCTCACCTCAAAAAGTCTGTGTCAATCACAGATGGGAGAGACGTAGTAGTTAAACGTGTACCTGCTATGCCAGAAGGACTTGCTTCACGCTTAGGCTACAATGCTGAGGCTATAGTAACTCTCGAAGTAGATCAGGCAGGCAAGCATATTGCTGACTTCAGAGGATACTCTGAGGTAGTTATGGGCACTCGTATTGAACCACTACACGGTCGCAAGTTCATCTGGGATAAGTCAGGCAACAATACATTATACAATGTTATTATGAATGCCTGTCAAAAATATCAGGAGAGAAAAGATGCAGGAAATTAAAGTAAATTCTGCTGTATTAAGAACGGATGATAACGATATTAAGGATATGTCTGAACTTACTATTGGTTCACAAGTTGTAGTATTCGCAAAAGGATACTCTGACTGGTCTATCTGCCCAGGTATAGTTACAGGCTTTGCTGACAATGGATCAGATTTGTCTGCCATTGCCGTTACTATTTACAAGGATGATAAAATTATTACAGTGCCGATTACAGAAGATACAAAAGACAAATATCTACTGGCTAAAACAGCATCAATGGGTATGCTAATTTCAAAAGAATCAATGCTTGAAAAGCTATACTCAGCCAAGCATGAACAAGAGCTTAAACTTGAAAAGATTATATCTGAGATAAAGTTCTTTGAGAACTTCACAAAACTAACATAAGGAGAAACAATGCCAAGGATCACATTTGACAACACAACTGAATACGCACCCAAGCCTGTTGGAGTATTGAAAGCCGAAATACTATCGGTAGATTGCAGAGAACCTTCTGATTCTATGCTGCCTAACATTAAGTATATTAAGGACCCAAGCAATGACTATGTCATTATCTTCAAGGTAAGACCTGAAGAACATGATAGAGAACATGATGTTTATGTTCCCATAAAGATTGCATATGCTGAAGATGGTATGGTTGATATTAGAAACTCTAGAGGTCTAAAAACTATCAATGATACGATACTTAATGAGCTTGGCTTTAAGAAAGCTGGTTATAATCCGCAGGGAGCCTTTGAAGATGAACAAGGTAATATCATCCAAGAAGATGAAATCCCAATGTGGCTTAACATGGAGATCATGAATAAGCAAGGATTCCGAGTAGTAGTCTTTGTGTATAAAATAGAAGGTACTGGAGATTATGCTGGTAAGCATTTCTTCAGATGTTCTAGATTCATCTACTCAAATACAGAAGCAGGCAGAGCTGTTGCAGAAAAAGCATATCAAGATCAGCTTACCTATCTCGAAAAACAATCACAAGAGATAGAACAGCATAAACAAACACAACAAACTAAAGTAAAACGGACTATCTAAGATGCTATACGAAGTCGCCAAAGGGAAAGGATTTTCCAAGCCAAGAGGCATCCTTATTCATGAAGATGAATTATATGACTGGGTATTGGCTAATGGTGACGAGCAAATTGGTATGTCAATCTATGGATATAGAGATCAAGATAAGGATATTCTTTTAGACACACCTGTAAGGGACTGGATGATACAAGCTTATCTCCCATGGTTCCCTATAGACATAGATAAGGGAGACACTTCTGATGAAGGAGTGTTAAGCATAGTTAAAAAGTTCTTGTATCATTTTGATGAACTTGGGCTAAGAGAAGAAAACTATAAGTTATATTTCTCTGGCAGAGGATATCATATTATGATACATGGAGATTGCTTTGGTTTCCCAGAAAGCCATCAAGACTTAGAGCTTGTTGTCAGGCTTACAAAAGAAAAGCTACTGGGAGAATTTGATATGCTAGGTGTTGTAGATCATAGTATCTATCACAGAAAAGCACTCATCAGATGCCCTCATTCTATTAATGAAAAGAGCAATCTCTATAAAATACCTATTACAAGAAATGAAGCTCTTACCCTTAAGCCAGATGATATTAAGGAACTTGCAAAAAGCAAGAGACTTAACTTTAATTGGCCTGAGCATTATGGAGATGGAGAACTAGCCAGCTATGTCCCTACAGAATTGCCCAAGATAGCCTCGTATGAGAAAGTTATTGAGCCCTATAAGCGGGCTTCATGTATCTATAATAGACTTGTACGAGGCCCTATCGAGGGCTCAAGACATATCGATACCTTAATCCTTTCAGCTCATTTCGCTTCCGCAGGAGTCCCATCTATGATGACTAAAGAATTTCTTTTAATGTGGAATAATAAGATTGATGATCATACTACTCCACTTGAGAAAAAGACCATTATAGAACTTGTGGAACAAGCATATAGAAGAGGATATGATTATTCGTGCAACAACGCACAAAAGCGTGGAGTAAATGGGGAGCTTTGCTCAACCAGATGCATACATTACTCTGAGCGTAATCATGCTACAGCAGAGAGTCCAGACCCTGACCTCATTATCAAACAAGCAAAGAAAATAAACTTTGTAAAGATGAGAAAGGAAGGTTTACAAATAGGTGCTCAGTTTGGTGTAGATGATTTCGCAGCTATACGAGGAGAAGTTATATCTCTTCTTGGTGTAACAAAGGCTGGGAAAACAACCCTAATGAAGAACCTTTTGTATGGTGTTAATATGCACAATAATACTCTTCTACCAATAGAACAACTAAGAAAGACTTATTATTACTCGTCTGAACAACCTTCAGACTTGTTCTACTTCACTGCATTACAAATGCTTGAAGATGTCCCAAACTAACATATAACAAGATCACTTGAATATCAAGCATCTCTTTATGATAAATGGAAAGAAAGACTTTCCAAAGTAGTTCCTATTGAAGGCCTACCGACAATCAATACAATTAAGAAACAATGTGAGTCTCAAGATAGGCCAGAGATTATTGTCATTGATACTATAGACCATGCTGTTGCTGAAGCTAAGAGTGAACACCAAGGCATAAAAGATTTTATGGTAGGTATTCAACAGATAGCTCAACAAACTGGTATTATCTTTTTCCTTGTATCACAGACAAGAAGAGATGATAGTAGAGAAGGCAACATAACGCTCTTCTCAGGAAAAGGATCAGGCTCTATAGAAAATCAATCAAGGAAAGTTCTATCTATCAAGCCATCATCAAATAAGTCTATAAAGATAGTAGAATTCTTAGCTGATACATACGCCCCTGTGCCTGAAGATAAGCTTGAGTTATTCAGGACACGAGGTGGCAGATTCAAAATCATTTACAAATAGGAGATTGTAATGGACAACACACACATAACACTTACAAGCGCATACGATGCTCTTTTAAGAGCAGAAGAAAAGAATAAAGATATCTCAGTATATCTTGATAGAATACTTATAGCAACCCAAACTATTATTGATGCTGCTAAAGATATAGGAGCAGCAAGAAAACGTGAAGCTTCTTTCATAGAGGAAGCTCAGAACAAGTTTAGTGCAATAATGGCTCAAGCAAAGAGAACAAATTCTTCTGCTTCAAATTCTGATAGTACCATGAAGGTGCCACAAGAAATTATTGAACTAAGAAAGTTACCATATTACAATGCTGTTCTTATAGCTCTCTCTCGCCCTCTTAAAGATAACTGGAAGAAACATCTTATGGTGATTACTTACAACGATAAGGATGAAGTGACATCCTTCCTTATATCAAAAAGAAAACTATTCTCTTTGAGAACTACTAAATACTTTAAGAATGAAATAGAAGAGATTGCAAAAGCAAACTATTATCTATCTGATAATGGTATGTATTATAAGTATATACCGCAGCTCTTAAGAGAAGAGATGAAGACAATGGGGGTATCATGTTCGTTGGTATAGACCCAGGAAAGAAGGGAGCCATAGCTATAATGACAGAAGAGCCTACTATCTTTAAGATGCCGCAAGAAGAAAACAGAGAAGACCTTGTTAGTATTCTTAGTAACATAAAAGATATTGGAGCTAAAGTAATTATAGAAAAGCAAATTACCAAACAAATGATTGGTAAAATGCCATGTCCAAAATGTAAGGCTCTTATACCATATAGGTATCCTCAAAAGGGAGTTCATGCATCATTGACAAACTATGGTATTATTATAGGCATCTTGATTAGTCTTGAAATTCCGTTTGAAGAAGTAGACGGAACAAAATGGAAAAAGTATTTTAAGCTTGAGAAGAAAGGCAAGCCTGCCTCTATTAAGCTAGCTAAACAACTCTTCCCTGAGCTTATTAAAACAATCAAATCAGATGATAACATAGCAGAAGCTATACTCTTAGCAGAGTATGGTAGACGATGCTGTTAGGAGACAGACATGAACTTAATGAAGTATGAAGAAATATATCGTAAGCTTGACGATATGCTCGAAGAATCTGGTGGAGTTATCACAAAAGAAATAGAAGAATATATGGACAAAGTAAATGCTATTACTATAGCAAAAGTATTTGACCTTGCTTCTATTCGTGATGAACTCGAAGGATATGCAAAGATATGCAAAGAAGAAGCTGATAGACTTACTAAGAAAGCTAAGCAGCTTACACAAAGAGCAGCATGGTGGAAAGATAGAATCATTGATGTTATGATTGCTTCGGGTCAGAAGACATTAACAAACGGAGTATATAAAGTAACACTAACTCAGAATCCATTAAAGATTCAAATCGATGATGAAGAAGAAATTCCAGCATCTTATAAAACTGTAGAGCTAAAGCTTTCTTACGATGAGTATAAAAAGATTAAAGACATTATAGTACCTATATCTGTTAACATGATTCCAGACAAGATAAAGATTAAGGAACTATATAAAAGCGCCATGATAGAAGTCGCTGGAGTTAAGTACGTAAAAGAGAACAATGTTAGAATTTCCTAACATTGACTTAGTAAAGACTTAGTAAAACAGAGCCCCCTGTTCTGGGGGCTCTAAACTTATGGAGAAGATAATGAAACTACACAAGCTACTATTGAAACTAAAACATCATATGTCTATACATGAAAATATGTATAGCTTTCCATTATCTCATTCTTTTATTCCACGAAACTATAAAACTAAACTAAACAACGCTTATGGTATAGCAATAACCAAAGCATTAAAAGATAACATAGACATAGTGGAGTATGCTTACAATAAACACTGTATTATTCTTAAGCTTACTATAGATAAAAATTTAACTATGTCATTACCGTCTCGTAATCTTACTACATGGTGGCTTATAGAACCATCATCTTCTGTGTTTAAAAAGTCTACGTATTTTAAATGGTCAAAGATAAAGACTCTCAACTCCCTGCTTAGCAATAATACGTGGACAAGAAATACTATAGTTACCAAGCAACAAAAGTATATTCCCCAAGTATTGTTTACTGGTAAGATACTGTCATTGGGATATCCTACAAGACTTTATACCTCAAACAGATTTAGTCCTTCAATAGTTATAGGAACAGACAGCAACAAAGAATTAAAGAATGGTATATGCGAATATAGATTTTCTATTCTCAGAAATAAGAATGGTACTCTTAAAATAGATATGGGACAGAAACATAACAAGATTAATCTTGATGATTTTTTTGCTGCAATAATGTATACTAAGCGAGACAATCCTGTCCCTGTAGTTATAAGAATATACAGTGAGAGTAAAAATTTTCAAGATCCGTATATTACTGCTATCTATATAGACGATATACCAACAGAGATTGAAAGCTTATTAAGAGTTCAATATGTAGAAGACAAACTAATAAACAAGGAGAGTTATGCCCTCTCTTTGGAAAACTCCATCGATTTCTGGTTCAAGTAGAAGACAAACTAATAAACAAGGAGAAATTATGCGCCCCGCAACTCTAAAGAACACGATTAAATTCGCTATCAAGAATAATCTCCCAGGATTAATTAAGGGAGCACCTGGAGTAGGCAAGAGCGATATTGTCGCTCAGGCATGCAGAGAAGCCAATGCTGAGCTTATCGTAAGTCACCCAGTGGTATCAGACCCTACTGACTATAAAGGGCTACCATTCCCAGATAAGGAAGGCAGAGAAGCACACTTCCTGCCATTCGGTGAATTGAATAAACTTATCAATGCTGATAAGCTTACAGTATTCTTTCTTGATGATCTTGGTCAAGCACCAATGAGCGTACAAGCAGCTTGTTTTCCCGCAAACACAAAGGTGTCGGTGCCAAATGGAACAGCAAACATAGAAGACCTTGTGGTTGGAGACACAATAATAGACGGATACGGAAACCAACAAAAGGTTACGTGGACATTTGTAAACAAAACAGATAGGCTTGTGAAGATAAATGCGGTTGGTATACTTCCAATAGTATCAACAGAAGATCACCCAATACTTGTAAGCAGCGGAAGAAAACGATCATACAAAAAGGGCTCTGATGGGAAATACAATATAAGCAGCGTAAAATACGGTGAGGCTAAATGGGTAAACGCATCAATGGTTAAGGCTAATGATTATATTGCATTGCCTATACCAAAGCCTTACATAACTAATCATGAGCTTACAATCTCAACAAATGGAACAGTTAAAAGAACCGTGCCATTAACAGAAGAGCTATCGGAACTATGTGGATACTATGTTGGTGATGGATGGTACACACAGCACAAGAACGTGCAATCAGTTGCTTTTGCCCTTGACAACAAGTATCCTGAGATACAAGAAAGACTTATCTATCTTATAGAGAAAGTGTTTGGAGCAAAAGCATTCGTTCAAACATATACGTCACATAAGAGAATACAATTTCACGACAAAGAGATTGGTGAGTTCTTTAACACACACATGGGGAATAGATCAAACAACAAACATGTACCAGAGTGGATTGTGTTTAATGAAGATATTAACATAGTTACGTCATTCATAAAAGGATACTATTACACAGATGGCGCAGACCTAAGAAGCTCTGGCGTAAGAAGAGGAGTACAGTTTAGTACGGTTAGTAAGACGCTTGCTCTACAGGTACAACAAATGATGCTTAGGTATAATACTGTTGCGCCAATAAAGTATCACTGTAAAAAGGGCCAAGTGATGAAGTCTCCAAGAGACGGCAAAGAGTATAGTGTGCAAGACGCATACGTTATTCAGTGCTCATCAAAGACTTTACTTGATGCGCTTGGTGTTGAATATGACAAAAAGCGTGACGTAGAGTGGTCTTATGAACATGATGGAATGATGTGGACAAGAGTTAAAAGCGTATCATATACTGATGCCCAATGTGATACATACAACATTGAAGTATCTGGCTCTAATACATACTCTGTTAATAATGTGTGTGTCCATAATTGTATGCAGCTTATACTGGCTCGTAGAATTAATGGATTCAAGATATCAGACAAGGTTATCTTTATGGCTGCTACAAATAGACGTGAAGATAAGGCTGGTGTAACGGGAATACTTGAACCTGTAAAGTCTCGCTTTGCATGGATAGTGGAACTTGTTCCCTCTCTTGATGACTGGATTGATTGGGCAGTGGAAAATGATATGCCTCATCAACTTATTAGTTTCATCAAGTGGAGACCACAACTTCTGCTAGACTTTAATCCTACTTCTGATATTATTAACAGCCCATGCCCAAGAACAATAGCACATGTTGGAAGAATACTTAATGGTAATCCTCCAGAAGATGTCAGAAGTGAGCTTATAGAAGGAGCAGTAGGAGCTGGATTTGCTGCTGAGTTTGAAGCCTTTGTAAACATATATACAAAGTTACCAAGCTTAGATGATATGATAAAGAATCCTACAAACATCGCTATTCCTGAACAGCCTGATATGCTTTACGCATTATGTGGCTTAGTAGCTTATGGCATTGATGAACATAACCTTTCTAATCTTCTTAAGCTTATTAAGCGTATACCTGAAGAGTATCAGACAATGATTATGTCTGTTGCTTTAGCAAAAGCAAAGAAAGATAAGAAAGACTTTATAAGACACAATTCAGACTTTGCACTATGGGCAAAGAATATGATGAATGTCTTGCTAACAAATAATGGGAGGTAACAATGGAAATCGTCGGACTCATGGTCGCTCTTAACATCTCAATGTGGATGGGAAGAAAGAAATCAAAAGAAGCAGAAGACATAGTGCTTACTCACTTCTCTGCTAAGAATGCAGGAAACTTCTACAAGAAATTAGTAGATGATCCTTCGTTAAAAGAAATACAGAGGATAGCTGGTGCTGCAAGGATAGCTCATTTTAATATGACTCAACCTTGGGATGATCAAGGATATAGATATCTTAGTCCAGTTAAAGCACTAGACTATATCGCTGAAATGAATACTTATTCTGATGAGTATTATAACGCTGTTAGCGTATTCTTGAATAAGTATAACAGTTGTATTGATGAAGCAAAGACTCGCTTAGGAGCTTTGTTTAATGCTAAGGACTATCCGAGTATTGAACATATAAAGAATAAGTTTTCTTTTAGTTTCCATACTCAAAGTATTCCTACACAAATTAATAATGATTTGCTTGATGATGCTATTGCAGCATCACTACAAGAGAAGCTATCTAAAGAAATCGATAGTAGATTTAACAAGGTTAAAAAGAGTATTTGGCATAATGCCTATGAAAAACTCTCTCTTATAAGAGACCGTCTTTCATCTGATAATATATTTAAGAACTCAACAATAGAAAATATAGTTGAGTATGCAAATGATATTATGCCTCTTACAGACATTGTTGATGATACATTAGCAGATTTCTTAGATGAACTTAAAAGCGTTTACTCTACTGTAGAGATTGATAGGTTGCGAACAGACAATGAGTATAGGAAAAAGTATGCTGCAACAACATCGCGCCTTATGTATGAGGCTTCACAAAATGGCTGATGTAATAATAAAACCTATATCTCAATGTCCTGTAAGTTGCTTCTTAAAATCTTCAAACAGTAATGCTAATTATGTCGTTCTAGAAACGTTTGCAGTTTTATTAAGTAATGTTGAGGGCTTCTTAGGAAGCCCTTTATATAAAGAAGCAATGGATAAATGCTCTGTACCGGATAGAAAAATATATACAGGAGGTTCAAGTGGAAACAATGGATTCCAAGGCATGGGAACACTTAAAGAAAAGCAAGGTTCTAATGACGACAAGGTTACCATTCTTTGCATCGATGGCTCTGAAGTTACCATTCCAAGAAGACTTCTCTGTCAAAACGATGGCAACTGATGGAACAAAGATTCTATATAATCCAACATGGATATATGCTTTGCCTATAAACCAAGTAGCTGGAGTAATCTGTCATGAGATTATGCATTGCATATTATCTCACAACACAAGAAGAAACAATAGGGATTCCTATTTATGGAACATAGCTTGCGACTATGCTGTTAACAATATCATATCAAAGGCAGAGATTGAACTGCCTGCATACTCACTAATAAATAGACAGTATGATAACATGACAGCAGAAAAGATATACGATGAACTAATGAAAATGTCTGAACAAACTATCTCATCAATGTCAAAGAGTCAATTTGGAGATATTAAAGACTTCAAAGGAACTGATGTTGCAATATCTGAACAAGAAAGATATTGGAAAATGTCTGCAGCTATGGCCTCTATTTCAGCAGAAGCTATAGGTAGAATGCCAGAGTCATTAAAGCGTATTATAGAGGAACTTCTTAATCCTAAGTTACCGTGGAAAGAAATCCTTAATCGCTTTATTATAGAGAAAGCTAAAGATGATTTTAGCTGGAGTATCCCAAACAAAAGATACATATGGTCAGGGACATACTTGCCTAGTCTTGAATCATTAAGACTAAAGCCCATAGGCATAGCCGTTGATACATCTGGCTCAATAGACAATAAGCTTTTCGCAGAATTTATATCAGAGATAAAAAGCATATTATCAATGAGCCAAGGCTCTCAAGCATACATAGTATATGTTGATAGTAAGGTTCAAGGTACAGATAATCTTACTGCAGAATCAGACACTCTAAACCCCATAGGGGGAGGAGGAACAGACTTTGTTCCTGCCTTTGAGTATTTTGATAAGTTAGATGAAGACCTATCATGCATCTTATACTTTACTGATGGCTATTGTGATAGCTTTCCCAAAAACTGCGATAGACCATGCCTGTGGATAGTATACGGATATAAAAACTTCAGACCGCCATTTGGTGAGGTAATAAATATCAGTAGATAAAATACTAATATAACTTAAGGAGATCACTATGATGTCAACAATTACTTTAATAGCTATGATAGTTATAGGAATAGCGCTCATCATTCTTTCTCACATGTGCGTTAAGCTTTCTAGGCATAACAAAAAATTAAATATCGATGTCATCATTGCCGAGGCAAATGCAAATCGCTTAGAGTACTTGATACACACATTAAGACTACAACTTGAGTACAGTATCTTAAAATGTGGGAAATGTGGTAAACTGGTATCTAAAAAAGATAGGCGCATAAGACGTAACATACCGTATTGTCCTAAATGTTATGCTGGATTTTCCGCTATAGATAAAGGAGAAACACATGACAATTAAAGAATTATTGGAGATGGAAATACACGAAGAGCGTGTGTTGGATCACAGAGTGCCACATTGCTTCAGGGTTGTGATTCGTGTTCCTGGTGGCTGGATTTATGAAACAGAGATGTACAAGAATGGTGTGTATGCAGGCGGAACAACGTCTTGTTTTGTCCCAGAGCCTGTTTGGTCCCAGAGCCTGTTTGCAAACAACCAATCCTACAAACAATGGGATATGATGAGTGGTTAAAGACCTTTGGGCAAGACATGCCTGAGCCGGAGGATTACGATAAAACAGTACAGGCAGAAAAAACTTCCTCACAATGGGAAGATTCAACTAAAACTAAAAGGAGAATGTCATGAGTATTAAGTCAGAATCAATTGCCACCCAGCTTTTTCTTACAATGGACGAAGCTATCGAAAAGAAAGACCGTAAAGCATTTATGAAAGCCATGAAAGACGAAAGGCTACATAACTGTGTTGTTGGTAATGAGCAATACGAGAAGTATCTGCTATCACTTTACAAACGAGCTCTGAATCGCTTTATTGATTCAGAGGATTAAACGCAAGAACAATATGGGGTAGAGCTAATCTCTGCCCCAATTAACTAAAAGGAGAAAGACAAATGATTAATTTCAAAGAACACGATGGGCTGTTATTCAAGATGCTGGATAAGCCTGTTCCGTTAACTGATGATGCCGAGCTACCTGTATTAGTGAGGATGATACAGGATAATACAATGCTTGGCAAGGCAAACAAAAGTATTTACCACCCAGACAAGCTTGCCCAAAGAAAAATCTGTAGTAAGCTAACAGACGACGGCTTGTTTTTGGATAGAATTTACGCATATCGTTACGAAATCATTGGCACACTTGTTGAAGAAGGCTCTAAGGAATGGGCACTGTATCAAATGATGCAGGGGAAATGGGTATATAACCCATACTTAGAGAAACACAAGTCCGATAAAATAGATACCAGATGTTTACACGCCTATAGTAAATTCGGACAAGATGTAGTCGTGAAGAATATTTTAACGGGAGTTGAATCAATCCTTGGTGCCGCAAATATAAGCCATTGGACGAACTATGCTGAGCCTACTGGTTGGCAAATCTACGAAGAGCCGAAGCCCCTGCTGGCTGATGCTAAGGTGGGAGATTTGGTTAAGCTGCGTAATGGCAGCTATTCGCAAATAGTAGAAGTCAAAGATGGCTCTGTATTCAAATACCAAAATCCAGAAGTAATTGGCAGTGTAGCCCTATTTTGGTGTGATGAAAATGGTGACACCAGTAGATGGGGAAAAGTAAAGGATTTTGACATCATCTTCACCGAACCTCTGGCACCCAAAGGCACGAAAGAGTGGGCGCTTCAAATGATGAGGCTGGGGAATAAAGTCAGAAACAGGGATTGGGATGGCGGAACATACGAAAAGTCGCTACTCTATTGCCAGCTTATTGGCGAGACAATCAAGTACAATGAGGGATGTAGCGCCTTTGATGTTTGCCTTTCCGATTGGGAAGCGCCATATATCAAAAACACAGGCTGGCAAATCTACGAGCCAAAGCCTGAGTCACAATACAAAGTCGGTGATTGGGTAGAACATAAGGAGTCCAAAGAACAAGCCACAATTAGACGCATAATGAGCTACGGAGCAATAGAGATAGAGTTTGCCTATTCAACGGAATCAGATATATATCAAGCCAATGATTTTCATAACGATTTCCGCAAGCTCTCTCCTTCCGAGGTAGTCATTCGCATTGGCTGTCTGAGTGGGACAATAGCGAAGTCTTCTGATCCTAATTACTTCTTAATGCTGCACTCACGTCCAGTAACGGATTGCAATCACAGCATAATAAGATTCTCTGCCATTGACCCAGAAACCCGTGAACTTGTGGAAAGCTTGCTGGAAGCGCAGGAGGATAAATGAAACTGATAGGATTAGTATTTACACGGCTGGGCGGCATTAGCCGCCTGGCTTTCGTGTACCGGTGTGCCGATGGCACCATAAAAAAGATCCCGGCTGGGATAGGAAGGAAGAAATGAAAAATATTAAGAATTTCGTGATTACAAAGCATCTTATCTCTGTTCTTAATGATGCGGGATTTGATGCGTTCGTAGTTGGTGGTGCGGTCAGGGATATGATTCTTGGCGTGTCACCAAGTGATTTTGACATAGTGACAGATGCACCAATTGAGACCATTAAGAATTTGTTTCCATTCCCATGTCATGGCAAGATTACAGAAAAGTTTCTTGTTCATGCATTCAAGTTTGAAGGTGCAATTTTTGAAATTGCATCATTCAGGGATGAGGGTAGTATTGAAAACAGAAATGACGCCCCAAAGCCGGGCAACGCGCAAACTGATGTCTTGAGAAGAGATTTCACTTGTAATTCAATTATGTGGAATCCCCTGACAGACGAAATTCTTGATCCCCTTGATGGGATTCAAGATATTCATGATAAGATTCTAAGGACTACAAGGGATGCAGATATTGTATTTGCAGAAGACCCTGTCAGAATATTTAGGGCAATTAGATTTCAAAGAAAGCTTGGGTTTAGTTTTTTTGGGTTTGAAATTACCAATGAAATGATAAGGGATGCGATGGCGTCTCAGAATGCAGACAGATGCAGAAATGAGATTGCAAAGATAACAAAACTCCCGGCTGGAATATGCCGGAAAGGAGAACAACAATGAAACACGTAAAAGTGTTAGACAAAAATTTATGCCCACCAATTCAAGGTGGGGAGCCATACGAAATCGGTGTTTGGCAGCATTGCGAAAACTTCGATACCAGCGATAATGAGTGTGCTCCAGGTTTCTACGTGATTCCCGTGAGCGAACTTATATGCTACCACAAGCCGTGGCGGGACACGAAAGTATTGCCCGCAGAGATAAAAGGAAACAGCAAGATATTCACGGCTGATAAACAGCGATATGAATATATGAAGCTTGGAAGCCCTTTGTCTGATGATGAAGTAAAGGCTCTGTGCCGTGAGATTGAGCCTGAACTTAGATATAAGTTATCAGAAGCATTATACCCAGTAAACCCATTGTTGTTGCCAAAAACTACAGTGAATGATGAAGATCTTGAGTTACTAAAACAGTGGGACAGCGTTGGAGGCAGCGTTGGAGGCAGCGTTTGGGACAGCGTTGGAGGCAGCGTTCGGGACAGCGTTCGGAATAGCGTTGGGTACAGCGTTTGGAGCAGCGTTAGGGATAGCGTTTGGAATAGCGTTGGGTACAGCGTTTGGGACAGCGTTAAGAACAGCGTTGGGTACAGCGTTTGGAACAGCGTTCGGGACAGCGTTCGGAACAGCGTTCGGAACAGCGTTGGGTACAGCGTTTGGGACAGCGTTTGGAACAGCGTTTGGGCGTACATTGGCAGCCTGTTCCCAAGCATTGGTAAATGGGAATACAAAAACCACGAGCACAGTCAATATCCCTTCCAATCAGCAGTTAATCTCTGGTATCGTGGTCTTGTTCCGTCATTTGATGGCAAGATTTGGAGATTACATAGCGGGGAAAAAGCAGAAGTGGTGTGGACAGAGCCTGAGATTGGCTGGCTGAAGGCACAGGAGGAAGAGAAATGAAAACTATAACTATATACCGGCTTCCCTGCTCATTGACTGGGCTGGACGCAGAGGTAGACAATTGCGACCCACCTGCCATTATCGTGGGAGTAGAACATGCAGACGACCCGATGTCTGCTGGGTGTGTGGATAGATATATAACCACTGACGGGCAGCTAATCGACTGCTCAATAGATTGCGCAGACTTTGCGCAATGGTTCGAGCTTGAAGAGCTTGAAGAGCTCGAGGTGGATGAAAGCAATAATAAAAAAGCTTGTCTCTGATAAGAAAGCATATGAAAACTATGTATTAGAAAGAGACGGCTTTAGGATAAAATAAAAGGAGATTACCATGATTAAATGGATGTGTGAAGAATGTAAATCACGATTCGATGAGCCAGAAGCCAAGCTATACAAATTAGGGTATACTGGCAACGGCTCAGAGAATTGGGTAGATGACGAGTTCATAAGTGTCTGCCCATCCTGCGGCAGTGAATATTTCTACGAGATAGAGATATGCGAAGGGTGTGATGACGTGTTTGAACTGGGTACGCTGGATGAGAACGACCTCTGCCCGGCATGTGCTGAGCAGCTCGAAAAGGAGCTGGAGATGGCAACCCAAAGGAGCAAATCATGAGCAAGAAATTTAAACACAAAATAGCAGATATAAGCCTTCTGATAGCGATACTTGCAGAAACTCCGCTGGTGATTGCGTATGTTTTTCGGGTGAACATTCCACACCTGAACATCGCTGCCGGCATAGGCATCATATTTTTGCTGCTCTTTCTATGGAGCGGAAAATGATCAGCCTATATTTCGACATCACGCCGAAGGCTAAGCAAAGCTTTCGCATGGGTAAGCACAGCTACCAGAGCAAAGCCGTAACCGATTACCAAAAAGCGATCACAGCAATGGCATTGGCGCAAACAGATCCGAGCCAGCGGAATCAATCAGGGATGCTGTTTGTGTCAGTAGAGTTCGTTTGGAAGCACCCAAAATCGTGGGGAAAGAAGCGTATCGCAGAACTGCGAGAAAGAAGCGTATACAAGCCATCGCGACCAGACATAGATAATCTATGCAAGGGCGTATTCGATGCGCTTAACGGCGTGATTTGGAATGATGACAGCCAAATTGTGAGCATCCATGCGTGGAAGCGATACGGATATAATGACGCAATCATTATGCGCGTATGGGAAACAAAAGAGTTGACAAATAATATTCGATTATGAAAGCTGGTTCGGTATCTCCAAAGCCTCGGTTGTTTATTTCGCCGGGGCTTTTTTTATTGCGCAAAACAAATCTCTTGACAGGAAGCGCACGTCAAAATAGATTGTTCACAGTTTAGGTATTCTGTCTCCCCCGCCCGGCTCATTCTAACGGGTGGGGGTTTTCTTTGCCTACAAAAAACCGCCCGTATTGCAGAGCGGTCAGGAAGGAGATGATGGGCATTATTCTTTATCACATTGTATTTTGATGAAAATATCCAATTTCCCCATCAGGTTTTGTAGCGTGTCGCTAATGTTGCGGATATCTTGCCGCAACGTATCGATTTCGTTGATTTTAGATTCCAATTGCTTCACTCTCTGATGGAGCGTAGCGTATCCGAAAATGAAAGAAACCACTGCGAGTCCCAATGTGATTACGTTCCCAATTGTGATTCCCATTTGTCAGTCCTTAGATGTATATTTTTTCCAGCGAAGTTATAGCGGTTGATTTGTCTCGTATTTTGGTTTTGATTGTGTATTTTAGCATACCGATATCTGAAGGCTTACCGGGTTTCTGCTCGTAGTATCCGTCAGTTCCGATTTCCGATTTTGATAGGAAACAGCCGTTTGTGCCATACCATGCTCTTTTTATGCGGATTGTGTTGTAGTCGCAGGACATGAATTCTGCCTTGTCTGTCTGCATTTTGTGGATGTGCCCCATCACGCAAACATCTGCGACATCCCAGCGGAACACATCGTATGCTTTGTTGATAGGGTATCCTTCCCGCATCCCTCCGCCGCCTGTGCCATGTGCTACACAAATGCGATATGTTTCTGCCGCATTGCCGTGTTTTTTTGTTCGCAGAAACCGCAAAATTACCCAGCCTTTTCCGCCAAGCGATTCTGTGTTTAGCAGCTCAGCAAGATATTCGGTCGGATCAAATGTGCTATGCCTGCGAAGCGAATCCTCATGGTTCCCGGAGATAAGCCCAAGGCATTGATGCGCTATCGGCTTCAGTTTATCCGCCAGCTTTTGGCACTGGCGTTTTGGCAAATCGGCAAGGTCTTTGATGTTATATTCTTGCGCCATTTCCAATGGGTTGAATCTTGGATCCCGGTGATTGATGGCGTCTATATAGTCGCCCATGCCAATCCAGTATGCATTAGAATCGTTGGCGATAATGTCAATCGCTTTCGCGAGAGCCTTAGCTTGGTGATTGGCGGCACCTTCATGAATATCGCCAAGAAAATAAACAGTTGCAGTTTCTGCCTGAATTTCAATCAGTTTCGTCTGCATCCGCATCGTCCTCTATTGTGAAATTGCCTGATGTTGCTACCTGCCAAATTTCCATAGTGAAGTCGGGGTTATCAAGCAGGATCGCATTGATTGAGGTAGCTATGGTGTCAATATCGCTTTCAGATAACGTATTGCGCAGGCGATATGTGTCGATGTGGTGGATTATCTCGTGCCATATCGTTTGCAGCCACGCAGACGGTTTCATGTTTTTTATGATAATCTTTTGCTGTCCATAGTTTATTTCGCCATCGATAGCGGACCCAAGTTCGTTTGGCTCGATTATGGACACAGCATAGTCTATGCCATCCATCCTCAATGTGTCGATACTGTTAATGTCCATCGTTTCTTCCTTTCACAAAAATATGAGAACGCCCCCCACCCGTCACCTGTAGCGCGCTCAATACGCTCGGCGCGCACCTGCGGGCTGCAATCGGCGAACGGGCGCAGGTGCGCTGTTCTGGCTGCTATTTCAGCCAGGGCCTTGTGTTGGCGCTGCGTGAATTTTGACATCTGTTACGGTCTCAGGAGGTTTCCGCCATAACTGCCCAACACCAATACTGACCAGGGAAGCATGAACGCCACCCAGCCCACCACGATGTCAGCCAGGCTGTCCAACCACTTGTTGCTGATGTACTGGTTCTTCTTTTTACTGGTTAGGAGCTGCAGCAGTTCCCACGCCAGGATAATGCCAATCCAGGCTACTGTCCCAATAATCCAGGTCTTGTTTACCTGCGGGTTGGCCGGACGCCCTGGAACCTTGTCCATCCAGGGAAGGAAATTCACCAGGATGGCTGAAATAAACCCGACGGCAAAGCCTACGAGGGCGTGTTTTTTGAGATTGGTAATCATGTTAAACTCCTTAATAAATGGCTGTTTTAGTAGCTAAAGATCGTGGGGTGTGGCTTTGAATCGTCTATGTCTGCGTGAACGAATCGTTGTTTGAAGTTTATCCCTATGCGCTTGAATCCAGCTGCCATGAGTGACTCGATTATCAGATAGCGAGATTCACCGGTGGGGGTGGCGATGTCAACAGCCTTGCCCGATAAATGAGCGGAGTTTGAAGCTCCGCCCACATTGCGATTGTGCTTTATGCATCGGCATCCGCTTGTGATGCGTATTGGCTTGCCGTATAGGTCACGTGCTACCTGTAGCATTCGGATAAGCTCTGGATTTGGCGTATCGTATCCGCATCCGCATTGGCAGGCAAACTCTTCCGATGTGAAGTTCTTTGATAGCTGTGCCATTATACTATCCATCCACCAGCAAACAGCCTCAGCAACACATTGTAGCCAAGAAAGAATCCAGCATTACCTGCAACGATGTCAACAAAGCTATCCAGCCCACGCTGTTTGAGTAGAACCATAAACGGCTTTCCGCTTCGTGACCATTGGCGGTATTCTACCCATACCGTGACCATAACAGCCGCGATATTGGGGAAGTATCCCAATCCATGAGCCTTGCCAAAGAACGCAAACGCCCATGCGAGTATGCCAAGCAAAAGCATTAGCCCAAAGTGCTTGTGAGTGTTAGTCAATTTCATCTTCCACCTCCACTATTTCTAAGTGGTTATCTTCTATGTATTGAAGCATCTCTGCCTCAGTATCAAAATCCCGCATAGTGTATGTGTCGGGGTTAAATAGCGGTCTTGTGTTTGCGTCAAGCTCTGCTACAAATACAACATAATTTGCTGTGTATACTAATATCCATTTCATTGAACTCATTCTGCCCACCAATTTTCGAAGTTTTCAGGGAATCCGCCAGCATAACTATAAGCAGATATACCTTCCAGCGTCACCACCACAGGATTTGTTCCTCTCTTCACCAACGATTTTATTGCAATCGCTGATGGTGTTGGGCTGGATGCGCCGGGGGTGGCAGAGAACGTTCCCCAATCATAGTAATCTCTGTGGAAGTTTTTGCCTGATCCCGTTATCGTAAGCGGTCTCGTCGTTGAGTGACTCCATGTGCTTGCGGCAGCATCTATAAAGAGTTGCTCGTATTCCGCATCTGTTGCAAACACTGTGTTGCCCAAGAGTTGGATGCCATTTTTACTCGTAATATTCAGCGAATTCGTTCCATATGTCAGGGATGAGCCGAGGTCGGAAAGGTACAGGATTGTCAGCTTCATCCCCGTTATATCGCCTGTGATAACAGACGAGCCCATCCTGTCGAGGAGCAGGTATGTC
>ERZ1026796.1084-NODE-1084-length-19290-cov-3.378072_pt1 | contig 19290 bp, 11 predicted proteins | sample MGYA00520874_ERZ1026796 | MGnify/ENA primary metagenome ERZ1026796 (study PRJEB33270, sample SAMEA104284474) | anaerobic digester metagenome | biome: Anaerobic digester microbiome; feature: mesophilic sludge digester; material: Anaerobic digester biomass...
CATCAACGCCGTCTCCAGGTCCTTGGGTGTCAGGGCTTCGGTCTTGAGGACGGCATGAGCGGCGCCGTCAAAGTCGTTCCATTGTTCCGCCACCAAGTGTCCGTCGCTGAGGGCCATGTCGTAGTAGGTCGTGCCGGGGTAGGGCGTGACTATGGAGAATTGCACCGAGTCTGGATCGAGCTCCGCAGCAAAATCGCTGGTGCGCTGGATAGTATCCTGTGTCTCTCCCGGCAGGCCAAGCGTAAACGTAAGGTGCACCTTTACGCCTAGCTCCTTGGTAATGTGGACCGTTTCCTTGACCCGCGCGAGATCCAAGCTCTTGTCTGCGGCGTTTACGATTTCTTGCACACCCGACTCCACGCCGTACTTGATGGCGTAAAGGCCAGCGCTGGCCATGGCTTCCAGCATCTCCCGGTCGGCTGTGTCGGCACGGGCCATGGCCGTCCAGGGCAGGCCGAGACCGCGCTGTCTGATTTCGGCGCACAGCTTGAGGATGCGTGGCTTTCCGATGTCAAAGGTGTCATCGTCAAAGGAGACCGAACAGAGATCGTACCGGTCCACGGCCTGTTCCACTTCGTCCACGACATCAATGGGGTCGCGCACTCGGTACTTCTGGCCACCGTACATCACCTTGGGCCAGACGCAAAAAATGCAGCGATAGGGACACCCACGGCTGGCCCACATCTGCAGACTGGGCATGGGCAAACCGGCAAAGCTGTCGCAGTAGTTGCGCATCGGCAGCAGGTGGCGGGCCGGCCAGGGCAGTTCATCCAGGTTTTGGATCAGAGGCCGGCGCGGGTTAACCTGCACCGCGCCCCGGGGTGTGCGCCAGGCCAGGCCCAGCACCTGACTGAGATCGCCGCTGCCTTCCACGCAGGCCACCAGATCGCGCAGTGTGTATTCGTACTCACCCACCAGCACCAGGTCTACCTCGGGCGCGACCTCCAGGGTCTGAACGGGCAAGGCGGACACGTGAGGACCACACAGGGCCAGTTGGGCCCTGGGCACCCGGACCTTGAGCTCCCGGCCCAGGGCCAGGTCAAATTGGATGGAAGGAGTTGATGTTTCCAGCAGAATGACCGCGGGATCCAGGCTCACGACGGTCGCCAAGAATGTTTCGACGTCTATCCCTTCAGCGATGGCATCAATGAGTTGCACGTCATGGCCGGCTTGCTCCAGTACTGCTGCTGCGTAGGCGAGGTAAAAAGGAAACGGGACATAAGACGGGATCTTGTCTCCTCTGCCGGCAGCCATGGTAAAAGGCCAGCGGGACCCGGCGCGAACACCCAGGCGCTCTTCCCGTGTCCACGGTGGGTTGGCCAATAGGACTCTCAAATCCTACTCCTTTGCATGGTCTGCCGCCTGCTCCGTAGCAAGCGCGTCCAGGCGGCGGAGGGAATTATACCCCAACTCCACAATCCAGGCAATCCACAGAACCCATGCGGGCCATTCGTCTCTGAGCTTATTGTGGCAAGTCCACCGTCATCTTGCTGTCGCGTAAAGGTTCACCACCTGGTCTATCAGGACATCCCAATAATAGCGCTCCCGCTGGACCAATGCCCCTTGTGCCAGACAATGCCTCAGATCCGGCTGGTCTAGTACCCTAGCCAAGCCATCGGCCAGAGCCTGGGGATCGCCTGGCGCAACCAGGACTCCTGCCCTCCCTTCGGCCAGGAGTTCGCGACGGTCTCCTACGTCCCCCGTGACGACAGGCGTGCCCACCGCCAGGCTTTCGACAATCTTGAGCGGCGAGCGAGCGCGGGCAACCAGGTTATCGAGGACCGGATCGGTTGTCACATCGGCCAGGGCCAGATAGGCAGGAATCTCGCCCGCAGGAACCCAGCCGACAAAGCGCGTGGCCTGGGCAAGGCCTAGGCTCTCGACATGGGCACGCAGCCGGTCGTAATCTTCGCCGCCTCCCACCAACAACAGCTTGGCTTTGGGATGGTCGACCCGCAGTTGGGAAAAGGCGCACAGCAGTAAATCCACCGCGTGGCCCGTCAGGCTCATGCTGCCCATGTAACCCACAACCTGGCATCCCTCCAGCTCCCAACGACGGCGCAGCCTCTCGACCTGGGCCGGTTCCGGCAGCGCAAAACGCTCCCGATCTATGCCGGCCGGCACGTAGGCGATCCGTGCTGGCTCGACGCCGCACTGCACGCATCGCTGCTGCATGAAGTGGGTGTTGACCGTTACCCCGGCAGCGAGGCGGGGAAGCTTGTCTTCGAACAGGACGACGGCACGGCGCAGCCAGGCATTCGCGAATCGGTTGCTTTCGGCTTCGTAATCGTCACAGTCGACAAAAAGCCGCCGGTTGCTCAACCGCCCGCCAATCAGCCCCGCGAGGCCGTTAATGGGCTGCGGTTTGCCCAGGTGCAGCAGGTCACACTCAATCCGAGCAGCTTGAACCGCCATCCTCCAGGTGGAGGCCAGGGCGACGCGCAGCAGACTGGTGGTGGAAAAGTAATACTTGCGGTTGCCAACCTTGCGTACGTGCATCTGACCCACGTAGCGTACCTGCACACCATCTAACGTCACCTGGCGTACGGTGTCGGGCTTCAGATCGTGGTGCAGGGCCAGCAGCACGCATTCGTGTCCCCGCCGCACCAGGGCCTTGGCAAAGGGCAGGTAGCGCAATCCTGCTGGGCTTTCCAGGCTCGTTGCCGTAAGGAAAACAGCCTTCATTCTCGGACTAGCTTTTCGATGATGGCTTCCATCCGCTCCCAGGAAAAGCGGGCCTGCCTCGACTTGATGTTGGCCCGCATAGCGGGGCCCAGGTCCAGTCGGTAAAAGTCCAGAATACGGGCTGCCAGCTCCTGGCTGTTGCAAGGCTGTACTAGCATTCCGGTGCAGCCATCTTCCACTACTTCGGGCAACCCTCCAACGCAGGTGGTCAAGACCGGAAGCCCATGCCCAAACGCGAGGGATACCACAGCGCTCTGAGTGGCGTCCACGTAAGGTAAAACCATCAGATCGGCTGCGGACAGGTAGAGCCCGAGCTCCTCATCGGGCACGTACCGGTCGATGATAGTTACGTGCTCTCGCAGCCCCAATCCCGCGATGCGCTGTAGATAGGGCTCTGGATCATCCCAGAACTCGCCTGCTATCACCAGTCGGACGTCTATCTCGGACAGGACATGGGTTAGCGCATCGATAAGGTAGGTGAGACCTTTGTATCGACGCACGAAACCAAAGAACAACAGCACATTGGCTTTCTCGTCCAGACCGAGTATGGCTCGTGCCTGAGTTGGTGATGGTGCGGTGCCCGCCAGCTTTTCGTAGGTCGGGAGAACCGTGCGGCATACACGGGCCTTGGGCAACAGCTGATGGAGGTCCTGGCGGTCTCGCTCGGAATGGACGATGAAGGCGTCGCCCTGGGCGAGCACCCATCGTGCCAGCAGTCCTCCGATCCACCCTCTTTCATGAGGCAGCACATTGTGGCAGATGAACAGCACACGTGGATTGGTCCAACTCCGTGCATAGTGAGCGATGGTCCACAGGGCAGGGGACCAAAACGGATGCCACCATTGAAGGATGAGAACATCGGGCGCCAGATCCTGGATCAGCCGGGCGGCTCGGACCCACGTTCGGGGCGACAATGGGTCGATCACCCGTTCAGCGGCGAAGGTCAACGCTTTTTTGCTTGGGTCCAGGTCGGTGCGTCCAGGAAAGAGCCAGACGGGGTACTGCCGCCGGAAGCTCAGGACCTGCACCTGGTGCTGTGCCGCTAGTTGCTGGTAGAGCAGCGTTGTATAGTGGGCAATTCCTCCTCGGTAAGGATATACGGGGCCGACCAGGGTCAGCCGCATGGTGTTTTCTCCTTGTGTGGGCGATGCCAAAGTGGGGACCCTTTCGTCTCGCGTCATGGTTCGAGGGCCAAGATCCAGACGCGGTCCTGGTGATACACCACGGAGCAGTGCTCGCTCTGTAGAAGTTCTGCTGGCGAGAGAATGTGGTCGCCCCCGTAGTTGACGCGGCCCTGTCGCTGCCCGATATAGACGTGGGTAATACCCTCGCGACGGAGCAGAGCCTGCACCTCTGGATCGCCCAGCTCTCCTTGCACTAGCTTGCTCAGATCCTCGACCCGCTGCCGAAAGTCCGATCCCGGGAGCAATTCACTGGCATAGTTGAGTGGTGGTACGTTGACTTGCCGTTCGGCAAGCAGCGGCAGCCACCACCCCCCGTCGGACCCGACGACGGCGGTATTGTCGTAGGCAAAGAAGGAGTTGATCAAAAAACGGGAGTTGGCCGGGGTGTTCTCCCGGATCCATGCCGCCGCCCGCACATCGGGCCTAGTCAGCAGGGTATGTTGTTGCACGTCGATGTCGCCCACCCGCTCCCGAGCTCCCCACAAGCCCAGCGCGACGATGGCAAAGGCGACTGCCGCCGTTCCCCACTTCTTGTTTTGCAACCGCGAGGCGGCACCAGCCGCCAGCACGGCCGAGAACAAGGCCGCTGGAAGATAGGCCGCGATGAACAGGGCAAAGTTGCTGATGGCCCCGGTGCCAGGCAGGCCGAGCCAGCCCGGGTTGGTCATGACTAGAAGCAGGAGCCACCATAGTCCTGCCATTAGGATCGGCTGGCGGCGCTGCCACAGCCCAAGGCCCGCACCCAGTACCAAGGCCAACCACCAGATGGGCGAGAGATAACTGTCCAGGCGGCCAATGGCATTATACTCCTGCAAAAAGGGCGTTGCTTGTGAGGGCAGTGTAGTCAACTGCAGGCCCAACATGGCCATCATCTGGCTCCCGAAGGCGTTCACCAACCAGGGAACAGAGAGCGCCACCGCTGCAGTGGCGCTCGCAGCCAGGGGCAGCAGCCTAGTCTGCCTGGTGCGTCCCCTGTAGACGAGCAGCAGCCCAATCACAAAGGCCACGTAAAACAGCAAGACACGATAATGAGTCAGGCTCGGGCCGGATACTACTAGGGCCAGGATCGCCGCTAGTGACCAGTGCCGATCCTCGCTCTCGTAGAGTTCCCAGGTTAGCCAGCCCGCACTAGGCAAAATAACCATGCCTGCCAGTTGAGTGTAGCGCCCCCAATTGACCATTTTCATAGGCAGCGGCGAAAGCAAGCCGGTCAGAAGCACAGCCCAGACGCTGGCCCACCGGCTGCCTGTCATGCGAAAGACTAGCGGATAGAGTACCAGGCATGCCAGTCCGTTCAGCAATTGTCCGGTCCATAGGGTGGCTGTTGGGGCCGGAAGTCCCGTAATCCAGTGGAGAGCGGCTGCCGTGCTGTGGAAGCCAAAATGGTAGGTGAACTGGTCAAGGTCCACGTAGGGGGCCCAGGAATCGAACAGCCCCCGGTTGTCGACGAGCAGTTGGACGATCATGGTGTGCTGGTACGAGTCACCCCACAGTGGCACGTCCAGCGAGCGCACGATCAGCAGGCGAACGGCCACGACGAGACCGAGCACCAACAGCAGGGCCAGGTCGGGCCAGGCGGCTTCCGAGTGGAGCCACAGCCGGAACCCGGTCCAGGCCTGCTGCGGCCGCCAGCTACGGTGCTGCCAGCCCAGGGCCGCCACGCCGAGCCCCGCCGGCAGCCAGGCGTAGAGGGGGCCCAGGTGCAGCCCCACCAGGTCGGTCCACAGGAGCAGCACCGGGTAGAGCGCCAGGCTGATGCCGGCCGCCAGTCCCAGCCTGACCGGCCAGTTCAGGTCCCGCTCGCGCATCAAGCAGTTGAGGAGTGCCCAACCGGGCACCACAAACAGCAGCCCGGCCGCCAGCAGCAGCCCCAGCCCGGCTATACCCGCACCCAGCAGGTCAAGGAGGGTTCGCCCCGGATCGTACGCCAGGCCGAAGGCCAGTTGCCGGTCCTGTGGCTCGTGGCCTGCATAGGCAGCACCGTTCAGGTAGGCCTCGCCGCCGCCAGTGGCGACGCGTGCCCCCGCCTCGTCTGCCTCCAGGAATGCGTAATAGTAGCGGCCGTGGGAATCGCCCCGGGCCGGAAACGAGAACCGGTAGAAGCGCGCTGGCTCACCCGCGGGCACTTGCAGGCTGGCGGTCGCCAGGTCCGTTGCGGACTGTGGGTCGCTGCGCAGGTGGAGCGTCAGCGTGGGCTCGGTGCCGGGATCGGCCGCCAGCAGCAACTCGACGCCCGCCAGACCGCCGTGTTGGGCCACAAAGCTTTGCCCCACGGGCCTGCCAGGTGCCAGCGACAGCTCGCTGCCCTGTTCCCAAAGGGGCTGTTCGGCATCCAGCAGCTTGCCACCGGAGAAGGAACAGCCGGCCAGCGGCAGGAGGAGCAAAAGCCCGACCAGTCGAATCAGGGCGCGCCTCATTTTCTCTTCTCTTGCTCCCACTCCAGCTCCAAGGAGCGTATGCGGTAGAGCGTCTCTTCCATGATCTTGCGATTAAAGCGAATGAGGTCGGCCACGAGGCCGATGAGACACACCTGAAAGCCGACGATGGACAGGATCGCCGCCAGGATGAGGGATTGCAGATTGCCGGCCGCCCCTGCCCGGGTGATAAAGAAATAGAGAAAGCGCAACCCGATGAGCACTCCGGCCGTGATCATGACTATGCCAAGGGACATAAAAATGCGCAAGGGCCGGTAGAGTCCGTAGGTGCGCAGGATGATGATGCTCGACTGGGTCAGGTACTCGGGCAGGCTGCGCATGAGGCGCGACGGCCGGGTCTGGGGATTGGTGCGGACCGGCACGTAGGTAATGGCCATCTGGCTGGCGCCAGCCTGGATCAAGGACTCCAGGGTGTACGAGTACTTGCTGAGGATAAGGGTGCGCAACGCGGCGTCGCGCGTCAGGGCCCGGAAGCCGCTGGTGGCATCGGGCACCTGGATGCCGGCTGCCTGCTGCACAACCCAGCTGCCGAACCGCTGCAGCGCCCTCTTTAGCGGAGAAAAGTGGGCGAGGCTGGCAACCCCCCGATCTCCGACGACAATGTCCGCCTGGCCGGCCAGGATGGGCGCTACCAGGCACTCCACGTCCTCGCCCCGGTACTGGTTGTCGCCGTCGGTGTTGACGATGATGTCGGCATCCAGACGAAGGGCCGCCTCCAGGCCCGTGAGAAAGGCCTTGGTCAGACCGTGGTTGCGGTGGAGGCGTACCACGTGCTCGACACCCAGTGATTCCGCCAGTTCGGCTGTTCCATCCGTGCTCCCATCATCAATGACCAGCACTTTGATCTGGTCGATGCCGGGCACCGTACGCGGTAACGCCTCGAGCGTACGGGGCAGGGTCTCTGCCTCGTTGAAGCATGGGATCTGGATTACGAGCTTCATGCCGTTGTCCCTCTTGGTCTCCCGCGATTCTTGCAAACTATCCTACCACGACCCGGGCCCCATGCCAAATCCTTGCGGACTGTGTGCTGTTGCCCACTATGGCGCAGCTTTTGCCCCAGACAGGGATCAACTACTGAAGGATGGGCTGCGCAGCCTGAAAACCAGGCCGTTGGTGTGGACGCTGTGCGGGATCATATCCGAGGCCGGTCGTGCTTACAGGTGGGGAGCTCCCGTCCTCGCGCCAGCAGTGCATGCCCATTGGCGCAGGCTGCCAGTTGTGCTATAATCTCGCTCAAGTCTCGGTCAGAAGGAGAGGATGTTTTGCGGACAATTATGGCGTACGTCTTGAGCGCGGGGCTGCTCTTCAGTCTCGTGCTGGGCTGTGCTCAAAGCACAACTCCCACTCCAGTGCCGGCGGCGACCGCTTCCGTCGTTCCGTCAACGACGGCCGTGGCCGGGGTCGCGCCCAGTGCGACAGCTCGCCTGACCCGCATCCCCCGCCCCTCAGCCACGGCCAGCCCCACGCCGAGCGCCACTCCCAGTCCTCTGCACTCGCCGACTCGCCGGCCGACCCGCACGCCCCGCCCCTCAGCCACGGCTAGCCCCGTGCCAAGCACCACCTCAAGTCCTGTGCCCTCTCCGACGCCTTCCCGCTATCCAACGCCGATCGCTTCCATCTTTGGCATGCACATGGAGGGTGAGATGGCCCGCGGCAATGAGCTGGATCTGGCGCTCGACGCCGGCCTTCGTTGGGTGCGCTATCGCGTTCTGGACTGGGATAGGATCGAGCCACAGCATACAGATCCACCGACTTATCACTGGGAGGTGGTGGACGAGGCCGGCCTTCAGGAAATGGCGCGGCGTGGGATAACCGTCATTGCCCAGGTGCAGTTCACCCCTGAATGGGCCCAGGCGGCCCCTGGCTCGTTCTGTGGGCCGGTCAAGGACGATGCCTTCCCGGACCTGGCTCGCTTTCTGCAAGCGGCCGTCGCCCGTTACAGCGGTGCTCCCTACCACGTACGCTACTGGGAGCTGGGCAACGAGCCCGATGCGGGCCTGGGGCTTGTTCCTCCTCGTTCTGTGTTTGGTTGCTGGGGGGATCCCGGCGACGAGTATTATGGTGGGCGGGCGTACGCCCAGATGCTGAAGGTAACCTATCCGGCCATCAAGGCCCAGGATCCGTCAGCCCTCGTGCTCAACGGCGGCCTGCTCCTGGACCGGCCCTCGGGTGGGAACGACACCCACCCTCGTTTTCTGGAAGGCATCCTGGAGGGCGGGGGAGGCGACTATTTCGACATCCTCAGCTTCCACGCCTATAGCCACTATCTGGGTCCCCGGCAGATGGGCAATCCTTCCTGGCCGGGCTCGCCGACAGTGATGCCGGCCAAGGTAGCCTTTATCCGCGATCTGCTGGCACGTTATGGGCACGGAGACAAGCCGCTGATGAACACCGAGTCGGCACTTCAGTGCGGGGAGCCCACGGCGGAATGCCTGGACATGCAGGCCGTCCACGCCGCCCGCAGCTATGCCGAGGCGATGTCCTTGGGGCTGGTGGCCCAGATTCATTACGCCTGGATCAACGAGCACTGGAGGCACACAGGGCTCGTCATGACCGACCTGAAGACCAAGCCTGTATACTATGCCTACCAGGCGGCTGCTTCCTTTCTGGCGGGTGCCTCTTACCGCGGGCCTGCGGCAGGCTATCCCGCTGGAGTGCAGGGGCTGGCCTTTATTACGGCCGCTGGAGGGGAATTGCTGGACGTTGTGTGGTCGCGAGATGGGCAAGCGCGGGAGGTAGAGCTGCCGGAAGGAACGTTGGCCTATGATCATCACGGCAAGCCCATCCCCATCGATGGCGCTCTCGTCCTCACTGGCGATCCCGTGTACGTCGTGCGAGGGGACGGAACTGCGCCCTGATTGAAGGCTCCGGCTCCTTTTACCTGTCCTCCGACGCAATCCTCCCCGCCACGCGCCAGATCAGGAGTAGGAGAAGCAGGCCGTAGACCACCGCCAGGCCCAGGTAAAAACCCTTGGTACCCAGAAAGTAGGGCCGCCCCAGGGCCATGCGCTCCAGGAGCAGATCGACCTTTTCCCGCGTGCGAAGGGTATAGTGTGTCTGGAACGCCAGGTTGCCCGGTACCTCCTGGCCATTCACGTAGGCACTGCCACCCTCCAGCTCCGATTCCGGTCCATAGACGGCCTTCACGGCCTCGCCCGGGCCGGACTCGGGTGATTCCAGGTAAAAGTAGAACGTTTTGGCCTTTGAATCACGCAGCGGCTCGAATTCGACGGCATAGGGAACCCCGGCGAGGATCTGTTCCGGATCGATTGTAGCCGTCCAGAGGTCCGGCCCGGCATCAACCCCCGCCCGCAGGTGAAACGTGAGTGGTTGCCTGGCAGGCAAAGCTGGAGGCTGCAGGAACAGCTCGATGCTGTACAGCCCGGGGAGGGGTGCCCTCCAGGCCTGGCCCACCTGCGTGGGGCCTGCCACCTCTGGAGACAGGTCCCCGGCGACGGCATTGCCCCAGGGTGGCGCATTGAGGCGATCCACGCCTGCCTTGATGACGAGCATCAGTGCTACCAGCCACAGAACCGCCATCACCATCGCTATGGCGCGCCGGCCGGTCATTGTCCTTCTCTGGCGCGATACACTGTCATCCATAGAGTCTGTTCTCCTGAGAAGTCGCGCACCGGCTCATAGCTGGCAGCGAACCAATCGCTCTTTGTTACGTCAGCGAAAGCATCGCGATGCAAGATCACGTAATCGGGCGCCATTGTCTGGATTGCCCACACGGTTGGCTCAGCATAGGAGGTCGTCTTGCCGAGCTGTTGAGCAACATCGGGCTGGATCAATCCCGCAAAGTCGAGCATGGTGCGGTCGGAATAGTAGCCGATAATGCCCACCTCCAACGTCCCTACCGTCGCATTGATATCCGTGTTTTGGTCGAGCCATTCGCCAATTTCGCGGTACAGTGGTTGTCGCGAGTCAGGTGACCATGCGGCGCGCAGTGTCACGCCCAAAAGTGGCGACAAAAGGACAATGATCAGCAAGCCGGTGCCCACTACGACTAGCTCGCGAGACACAACTCGAGCCAGCAGCCTCGCGAGGGCTCGTAGACCCTCGGCGACGAGTATGACCATGGCGGGCAGGAGGGGAGTATAGTACCAGAAGTAGGCGCTCACCCCCAGCATGCTATAGGCCAGGAAATAGGCCGCCGTCCAGGTCAGAAGGGGCAGCCAGTGGTGGGCCTTCCGGGCGATCTGCGCCAGCCCGACAAGCGCAAGGGCAAAGTGCACCCATACAAAGGGCATGCGAAGATAATTCCTGACCAGGGTGACAAACCGTTCCGGGAACGAAGGACTAATGGCCATTAGCCCTTGCTGCTGCTTTGCCAGGAGGGTCACCGGGATGGGCGAGCCGTAGTAGAGCCACAGCCCGCTGAACCAGATGCCGGTAAGCGCCAGGTACAGGATCACTGGCCGCCAGGGAACGATGCGGCGGGAGAAAAGATGGTAGGCCGCCAAAACTGCTGCGGCAAGGAGTCCATCCGGGCGGATCATGGCTGCGGCAGCCAATGTCACGGCCGCTACCTCCAGCCGGGACCGATCGTAGGCATAGAGACCGGCCAAGACCGATGCGACGTACAGGCAACTCTCTGATCCAAAGGTCGTCACGGCCAGAGGAGCGATGCTCAGGAACAGGCCACCGGCCAGGCCCACTGGCATCTCGTTATGAGCCCGTGCCTGGAGTACCAGGAGTGCCGCGGCCAGAACAAGGGCGAGGGCCGAGAGACTGCTGGCCAGGCTGGGCAAATCCGGCCAGGCCAGGCCCATGCCCGCGAGTAGGAGGCCGTACAGGGGTGCTGTGGTGCTCAGCGTCCGCTGCCCCACGTTATAGACAAAACCATTGCCCTCGAGCAGATTCCGGGCATAGCGAAAGGTGATGTATGGATCGTCGTAACCGTAACGCCCGAACAGCGCCACCAGGACGCCTACCGTCACGATGCCTAACACCAGGGCGACGCGTTCTGAAACGAGTACCGACGAAGTAAGGGACCAAGACCGGCGCTTCCCAATCATTTGCACCTGTGTACGTCAGGCAGGGACGTCATCCTTACCGTGTTTCTCCCGCGATTCCTGGCGGCCGCAGGGGCTCGGGATAAAGATAAAGAGGACTGGAGCCGACAAGGATCGTTGTCAATTCGTCCTTCTGCCCGTCCGCGACATCGTACACCCAGTTCTGGGTGCCGTATTTGTCGACCACCAACACGCGAGTCGCCAAAAAGGTCAGCGGGTATGTTAGCCCGTCGTTGGTCCATGCCACAGTGAAGGGCTGTCCACTGCTCTGGAACTGGTAGGCTTCCATGGCCTCTGTACCCTTTTCCTCTGTGGTGAGAGTGCGGAGGTAGATGGATTCGGCCAACCGATCAGTGATAGTCTGATAGGCATAATAGGCCGGCTTGCGGGCCAGGTCGGGATACAGCAGGCCTGTTTTCCAATATCCTGGATCCTGGTCGACGAGCAAAAACCAGGACAGACTGAGCAGATCGGCGGCCATGGCCTGTACGTAGAGGATGGGCACGTAACGGCTCTGGATTTCGTCCGTTCCAGTGTTTACGTTTTCTACGCCCGCTTCCGTGCAGATCATCGGCTTGTGCAGGTCAAAGGCCGCCAGCTTATAGCGCAAGAACCTGGTCTTGCCGATGAGGCCAGGGCCGTAGGGATCCCACTTGGAGGCAAAGGCCGTGGGATAGTAGTGAAAGTTCAGTACGTCGAAATACTCGCCTCCCCCACGCTCCAGAACGCGGTCCAGGAAGTCTTTTATAAAGGGTCCGCCCTCTTCTTCCCAGAAATCAAAGCACAGACCTCCGATTAGCACCTGCGCCTCGGGATCGACCTGCTTGATAGGCTGGTATACCGCCGCCAGCATGTCGGCATAAGCTTCAGGGTCGGTTCCCCAGTAGCCCAGGCCCGAGTTTACGGCCCAAAGTAGGTCGCCGTTGTCCGGCTCGTTGTAAAATTCCCAGAGTTTGACCCCATAAGGTGGGGAGCTGTACCGCTGGACTGCGGCAACCACAAATTCGACAAACTCGCCGATAGGTACCTTGTCGATAGGGCCAGTGGGAGTGGTCGCGGCCCAGGACGGATTGCCTTCGATGGTGAGGATCAAATCCATGTTGCCGGCTGCAATCCGGGCCAGGCCCCGCTCATAGAGCGCGGGCCACTGGTATTCGCTGGGGCTCGTGTTGGCCGGTTCGACTGCTGCCCAGAGCAGCGGAATGCGAACCTGGCCGACACCTGCCGCGGCTGCTTCGGCGACCTGTGACTCGGTGCTGTCGTACATCTGAATGCCAAAACGGGTATCCGGATCGCGAAGTGCCGGGCGCGCCACAAGGGGGAGCAAGAGCCGCCAGCCTTCCGCCTGCGCTACCTCGACGGCCCTTGCCGGACCGGACTCGGCTGGGTCATAACGGGACACTGAGGAGCGAGCTGGCGACCCGGGGAACAACAGGAGCGCCGCGAGCAGTGCCGGCAGCCAGCTTGTCTTCGGGCGCCGGGTCCCTCCATCGCGCGGACGGCCAGGATGCATCGCCTCGCGCTCCTTGCCGCGGCAGCGTACATCGTGCATGCTTCTCTCTGTCGCCCCCTTTGTCCGTTTGCTGTGCTCCAGGTTCGCGCGAGAGGCCATTATAGCATCTTTGCAGTTAACCGGCAAATGCTAGTCAGACCTGATCGGCGGTGCAGCAAGAGCCAGGGGCAGCCATGTACCGTGGCAGGCAAAGAAGACCGAGATCTCGTGCTCGCCGTCCGAGACGCCGGAGATCAGCAGCCCTTCGTCGGTCATCTCTACGCCTTGCTGGACCAGTGGCCCACCATCCCATAGAGTCAAGCCGTCCATGATCACCCGGGCATCGAAGCGGTAAAGGGGCAGCAGTACCTGACCGCTTGTTCCCGGAGGGCTGGCCACCCTCAGACCAAGCTGACCGCAGCCCGGGACTTGCCACGCCACGTCGAGGCTGCCTCTGCCCATGGGCAGGGAGCCTTGGGCGAAGCTGAGGCCGCCAGGATGGGGCTCGACCCGCCACCCGGTGGGGCCCAGGACCATGCCTCCCAGGACGTGGCTGGATAGGAACCAGGTGGGTGATGCACCCCACGCATGGGACAGGCTGTTCCCACGGGTCTGTCGCGGCGTGTACAACTCCCACCACGTAGTGGCTCCCAGGGCCAGCATCGCGCCGTATCGCTCGCGGATGACGGCCAGCGCAGCCGTTGTTGCCCCGCCCGCCGCCAGCCCCTCCAACACGTGAAACATCCCGAGGGGCTCACTGGCCGAAAATCCCTCAGGGCTAAAAAAGGGCACGATCTGCCGGCTCAGGGCAGCAACCGTGCAGGCACGTCGCTCCGGAGGCACCACGTCGTAGCGCAGAGCCCACGCCTGGGCATGTAGCGTGGGCTCGACCAGCACTCCGTCCACGCGGCTGGTGGCGTAGCAGCCCTCCACAGGCAGGTAGAGGACGTCGTTGATCCTTTGCCGTACCGCAGCGCTCCTGTCATGATAGTGCTGAGCCCCGGCCTCGTTTCCCAGCGCCTGGGCCATCTCGCCCATCTGCCATAGCACTGCCGAGTACTGGGCATTCAGGGCCGTGGACTCCCCGCTCCTGCTGCTCCAGGCCGACCAGTCGACGAGGGCCGACTCGGACCAATGGGCAGGCGGCACGTTCATTAGCCCCGATGCATCCTCGTAGCTTTCCAAGAAGCCAACAAGCCTTTGCGCCGCCGGATACAGTTCTGCCACCACCTCAAGGTCCTGGCTTTGCGTCCAGTAGAGGTAAAGTCCCTCGATCCACAACATGCCGAAATCCAGCATCTGCCCGCCGGGCCAATTCGGCGCAAAGCCGGGTGGGCGCCCGTCCTCGTCGACGGCATCGGCCAACTGGCGCAGACCACGGAGCAGCAGGGCCAGATCCCCAAACGCAACGCGGTTCGCGTGGTAGGCAATCATGGCATCACCCCACCACTGACCCCGCTCCCTCCAGGGCGTGTCCGTGTAGGCATCCGTCATGTTGACCTGAACGGTGTCCACGCCCATTTGCCAGATGGTATCTAGCAGTGGATCCGAAGAGGCAAAGGTGCCAACCTGCTCCACCGGGTAGAGCTCTTCCTGCACGTGCACACCGTGCAGTTGGACCGGGCCGGGCCCCCACACCTGGAGAAGCAGATATCTCCCTGCCCGAGCATCTATAGTCGTCAATGAACGCCGGGTGCCGTCCAGGATCCAGGAGTCGACCTGGCTCCACAAGTTCGAGACCAGTGAGCCTGGGTTGGGCAAGGGCCGTCCCTCCGTCAGGCGCTCGTCCCATCCGGCGTCGATCACCGTGCCCGCCGGTCCTTCTGCCTCCACCGCGACCCTGCCATGGAGGGTGCGGCCAAAGTCGAGGACCAGGTAGCGAGGTGCGCTGCCGGGGGGCAGGTACACCTGGGCACCTACCTCTTCCAGGCTGATCTGCGGGGCCGTATTGCCACCGGGTAGGGGATTGGCCAGCAAAGTCCGTCGTCCCGGATCATGGCTGGCCTGGATGCCGATAGCCGCCGAGATTTCCAGGCCCCCCTCTTCGATGGCCACCACCCGCCCACCCATCGCCGTTGAACCGGCCGGGTAAGGAACATGGCCCGCGTCGCTTGCCTGGGCCTCTGGCAGATGCGTTGAAAAGGCGGCGTCGCCCGGCACCGCAATCTCTAATCTGTGCGGCCCTGGCGAGAGCCAGGCTTCTGCCCGAAGCACGTCGGGACGGCGTGGCTCGTTCAGGGCACGCCAGGTCAGGGGCGGCCCACCATCCAGCGCGAGCGGTCCCGCATCCAGTGCCTCGACCCGCAGTAGGGTCGGCCTGGTAGTGGCAGTAACTGCCAGGCTGTAGGTGACACTGGTGGTATCGGCGGGCGCCTCCAGCTCGATGAGTTGCCAGCCCGGCGACAGGAGCCCGCTCTCGATCACTCCGGTGGGCAGGCGCGGCGTCTCGTGCAGTTGAGGGATTGTGCGGGGTGTGAGGGCCGGAAAAGGCGTCGGTGTGATCTCGATGGCGGTGGGCCAGGAGCTATCGTCAAAGCACGGCTCCAGCCATCCGGCCGGCAGCTCCCTTAGGTCCAGGAGCTCCATGGGGCCGATGAGCCCCAGCTCCGAGATCAGGGCTGCCTCGCGGTCCCAGGCGGGCGAGAGGGTGGCTTTCCACTCGGCCGCAGTGGCAACCACCGTCTGCCAGCACGTGCCGGTCCATCCCCGGGCGCTTGCCTGCAGGGCGGGGCGCAGCGATTCGGAGCGGCGCACGTTGGGCGCATACTGAACGAGGATGGCCAGGAGGTGCGAGCCAGGGGAAAGGTCGCCCACGGCCAGGTTGTCAAACTCCTGCCGCACCCGGGAAAATCTTGCCGGTCCGCGACCCAGCCAGTGGCCATCCAGCCACACCTCATAGCGCGTATCGGCAATGATGGAGAGTTGCACGTCGGCCAGGCCCGCGGGCAGATTGAAGGTCTGGCGGAAGAGCGCTACGGCTCCCGCACCTGTCTCACCCGAAGCCCAGATGGGCTTGCCGCCCAGCACGGTCGGAACGCTGTCGTCTGCGCGAGGCGAGGCGGCCCTGGTCTTTCCGATCAGGGGACCTATGCAGGCGTCGGCCAGGAGCATCATCGCCAACATCACCGGCAGGGAAGCAGACAGCCGCTGTCGTGCCGGCCTGACCCGCGAGGGGGCGGGTACTGCTCCTCTGTGCGGCGATGCTACATTTCCATCCAGCATTTGACACCCCTGGGGCTCTGTGCTAGAATGTCCGCCATGCTCCGAGGAGGTGCCCGAAATGAAGTCTAATCGCCACCGCCGGCTGCCGTCCACGTGGCTCCTTTTGATGCTCACCATCCTGCTGTCCGTACTCCTGGTGCCGGGGCCGCTCCCTGGCCAAGCATCTGCGCAGGCCGAAGCGTACCGCTTATATCTCCCCAGCGTTTCCTTTGACTCTGGCTACCCGCGACCCTTTGGCGTAGAGTGGCTCAAGGCGCCCACGTTGGTGCAGACCTATACACAGCACGCCGATAATCTGGGCTTGAGCTGGATCCGGTTGCACCGTGTAAGTTGGCGCGCCGTCCAGCCAAACGAAGGGGACCCCTACGACTGGTCGGTGTTGAGCACGCTGGAGGCCGAACTCGTGGCCGCGCGGGAGGCGGGTTTCACGCCCATGGTGATCGTCCATCACAGCCCCAGGTGGGCTACCATCAACCAGCCCTTTGCCACCGATTGTGGCGCCGTCCGCGCCGACAAGTTCCAGGCCTTTGCCGATTTCATGTCGGCGCTGGTCACACGCTATAGCCAGCCCCAGTTCAACGTCCATCACTGGGAACTGGGCAACGAGCCCGACGTCGACCCCATCCTGGTGCCCACCGATCAAGTCTTTGGCTGCTGGGGTGATATCAACGATCCCTACTACGGCGGACGCCATTACGGCGAAATGCTGAAAGTGGTTTCGCCGGCTATCAAGGCGGCGGATTCCCATGCCCAGGTCATCAACGGCGGTCTCTTGCTCGACCGGCCGGTCTCCTCGCCCACCCAGGGCAGTCCTCATCGCTTTCTGGAAGGCATTCTCCTGGCCGGGGGTGGCCCCCACCTGGACATTGTGGCATATCACGCCTATCCTTCCTACACCGGCGAGACGGGGGATGCCGACCTGGCGGCTCACCTCTGGCAACCCTGGGGTGGCTGGACGGTGGGCAAGGCACGCTTCCTGCGCGAGGTCATGGCTTCTTTTGGCATTTCGAAACCCCTGCTCTTGAACGAGACGGCCTTGGGTTGCAACCCCGACTGGTATAGCTGCAACCCACCTCCCGCCGCGTTCTTTCAGGCACAGGCCGATTATCTCGTTCGTACCTTTTCCCGCGCCCGCAGCGAGGATGTCATCGGCTTTGTCTGGTACAGCTTGAACGAACAGGGTTGGCGAAGCACTGGCCTCCTGGACGAAACCGGCGTCCCCCGGCCGGTGTACTGGGCCTATCAGCAGCTTGCCATTCAGCTCAATCGCAGCGTTTACGAAGGGCCCGTCGCTTATGGTTCGGACGTTGAGGCTTATAGCTTTGTGAGGGCAAGGGATCGTGTGCACGTCGCCTGGTCGCTCGATTATAACGCGGACACCATTAGCGTGCCCCAGTCGGCCTTCGTGGCTGCCTACGATCGCGACGGCACGGCGCTGACGCCCGTTGCCGTGAGTCCGTACTATCAGGTCAACGTGGGCTTCAGTCCCATCTACCTGGTGCTTAGAAAGTAACGCCGTGGGACCACCTGGCGGGTTGTCCTGGGCTAGCCGTGGGACAACACGCCAGGTGGTCCTGGGCTCGCCGTGGGACGACCCGCCGGGTGGTCCTGAGCTCAAGAAGCAACGGCTGGCACAGCTCACCTCAGTACGCCCCGCGGCCCTTGATCACTGCTCCCAGCGTTTTCCAGAGGATGCGAACGTCGAGGAAGAAGGAATAATTCTGGATGTAAAAGATGTCTTCCTCGGTGTGCAGGTGCATGGGCTTGTCGCTGCGGCCGTTCACCTGCCACCATCCCGTGAGGCCCTGGGGAACGACGAACCGCTGCCGCTGCCAGGGCTCGTATTGCTCGACGATCCACGGCAGCTCCGGCCGGGGCCCCACCAGGCTCATATCGCCCTTCAGAACGTTCCATAACTGTGGCAACTCGTCCATGCTGGTCCGGCGCAGCAGCCTTCCCACCCGGGTAATCCGCAGGTCCCCCGGCACTTTGTAGATAGGCTCACCCTTCTCGGAAAAGGCGAGCGGTTCCGTCTCGGTTTCCTCGGCACCCTGGATCATGGAGCGGAACTTGACCATCGAGAAGAGCTTGCCATTTTCGCCCACTCGTGACTGCCGGTAGAGTACCGAGCCGGGCGAGTCCAGGCGAATGGCGAGTGCTATGACGGCCAGAAGGGGCGCAGCCACCGGCATCATGGCGCACGAGAGGATCAAGTCAAAAACGCGCTTGACCCGCCGCTCAAAGCGAGTAAGGCCCGCCTTTTGCAGAGTGATCACCGGCACGCTGGCAAACTCCTCCAGCCTGGTGCGGAACAAGAACGACTTGAGGTGGTCGGGCACGATGCGTACCTTGGCCGGGAGCGACTGGAGGTCTGTCAGCAGCCGGAAAAAGCCGTCGTAGGTCGCTATGGGCAGGGTGACGACGACTTCCTGGATCTGCCGGCTGTGGACCTGGTCTTCCATGTCGCGCACCGAGCCCAGGACGGGATAACCTTCTACCTCTGCGCCTGGCGGCAGCCCGTCGTCCAAAAAACCCACCAGCTCCAGGCCCGTCCAGCGATGGCGCTCGAGCATGTGCGCCATGTCGCGGCCGATGGGGCCCGCACCCAGGATCAGAACCCGGCGCTGCATGTAGTGTGGCAGATGGAGCACTGTCAATGCCAGCCGGAGGATCAGCCGCGAGCCGATGAGGAACAGGAGTTGCATGCCAAAAAAGAACAGGATGGAGAGCCGCGAGGCCCCTGGTAGCAGGAAGAACAGCGCCGCCGCCAGGATAATGGTCGTGACTGCCGTGCCAACCACGATTGCCTGCGCCTCGTCTACGGCCGGCTGATCGTGCGATTCGTAGATGGAGAGCAGCAAGGCCGTCACGGTCCAGGTGGCGACTGCCAGCAAAAAGACCGCGGCAGGCAGGCCAGGTGCGGGAGCCCCTTGCGGCCCTGCCAGAGCCGAACTGATAACACCGCCCAGGAACAATGCCAGGGCCGTGAGGGTGGCGTCCAGGATAAGGCGCAGAAACGCTCTATTTGTGCCAATCCAGTTTGACATCATCCTTCTCCCGGTGAAGGCGCCTGCGGTTCGGCCTGAAGGATATTATACCGCATCCAGAATGGGAGTGCAACAGCCCGGTGGCCGGCATCCGGGAAAATGCCACCGGGCCATTGGTTTATTTTACGACGATGTTGACCAGGCGTCCTGGAACAACTACCACCTGGACGATGGTCTTGCCTTCGAGATGTCTCTTTGCTCCTTCGG
>ERZ1026796.1095-NODE-1095-length-19168-cov-3.586156_pt1 | contig 19168 bp, 27 predicted proteins | sample MGYA00520874_ERZ1026796 | MGnify/ENA primary metagenome ERZ1026796 (study PRJEB33270, sample SAMEA104284474) | anaerobic digester metagenome | biome: Anaerobic digester microbiome; feature: mesophilic sludge digester; material: Anaerobic digester biomass...
CTGGTTTTAAACAACCACAATAAGGAATATGTCTTAATTCAATTCCTTTAACCTCAAACTTGTGCACAAAACTATCTTGAAAAGCACAAGGTCTTTTATAATTCCCCCAAGAAATATCTTTATCTTTTAACCTTTCATAATCTTTTTTAAAAATTAATTCAGTCTTATGGAACCAAAAAGATTTATTTTCTTCAGTAGGAACTAAAACAATATCATGCCCACAATTTTTACATTTAACCATATTTTAATTCACTCCTTTTAATAATCTAAGTCAATTCCTGCATTTTTACAATAAGCCAAGGCTTTTTTATATATTTGCCACTTGTTTTTTTGGGCTAAACTAATTGCTTGGCGATGTTCTGGGTGTTCTATTTTTTCCCCACCATAACCTTGCGTGTAAATGTATTTTAAGTGTTCGTCAGTTAAATAATCTTTTAAGTATGATTTGTTTTCTTTTTCTGCTCCTACAAAAAATTCTTTTTTGAATTGTTCAAACGATTTTTTTTTGCTTGATTTTTTAACAAGTTTAGCCCATGATTCAGGAGCTTTAGCAATCCATATATCTATTCCAGGAGAACCCATTTTAGATCACCTCTAAAAATTGTTTTTCTAATTCTAACCACTTATCTAATTGTTCTTGAGACTTAAAATTAAACTTAGAACGTAAGATAAAATCAATTTTAACATGGCCAGAAACCCTAGCATCATAAACCCAAGCATCGCCAGAAACTCGAGCATTTCCTGAAACACTAGCATTTCCTGAAACACGAGCATTATCCGAAACTCGAGCATTCCCCGAAACCCAAGCATTCCCTGAAACACGAGCATTCCCAGAAACTCGAGCATTCCCCGAAACCCAAGCATTCCCCGAAACTCGAGCATTCCCCGAAACCCAAGCATTCCCTAAAACTCGAGCATTATTCGAAACCCAAGCATTCCCCGAAACACAAGCATCACCCGAAACTCGAGCATTATTCGAAACCCAAGCATTCCCTGAAACACAAGCATCGCCAGAAACTCGAGCATTATTCGAAACCCAAGCATTACCTTCTTGAGTTAAATTCTTTTCTGACTCAACATAACCGCCGAACACTCCCTTTTTAAAAACACTAAAATCCTTCAAAGCCCTAATTCTGAAAAGAGTTTTACCACACCACTCTTTCACATCATCTTTAACTAACTCGTATTTTTTTTCAACCATATTTTAATTCACCCCTTCAACTTTACTCTGATTCTCTATTTTATTAAAAAAATCCTCAAACAAAACTTCCCTAACCAAAATATTCAAACCAGACTCCCTCTCCGCATAAAGTTTAGGCTTTAATTCAAATCCAACAAAAGAATACAAGCTCATTATTGAACACCTGCCTTTTTTTCTTGAATTAATCTAAGCACCAAATCCGACTTAGTAATATTTTCTTTCTTAGCCTGATTATACAACCAAGTCATCTCACCCAAAGACAACTTCTTTACAACCAAACTATATTCCTTTTCCAATTTTCTATCAATCTCCATAAAACAAAACCTCTAATATATAATACAACCAAACTATTTAAAAACCTTTCTATAAAACAAACAAAAAGAAGCCCAATTCTGCCTTATTTTATGAATGTCTTAGTAGAATTCTCATAACAAACCTCACAAACAGCCAAACGCTTAAATCTATTAACAGCAACAATATCCTGCTGTGATTTACCACAACTAGTACACCTACCAATAGGCAAATCCCCATCCAACAATTCTAAATCCTCTTTTACTAAAAAATGAATAGTGGAAGTGTTGGGTGGTTGGCCCACTTCTTCTATTATACTTTTAGAAGGAATATTAGTTCCAGAGTTGTTAGAGTTGCAGTCTGCATTAGGAGTTATAATATTAATATTATTATAAATAGTAGTAGTGTGTGTGGTGTCTGCGCGTATACTATTCTCTAATACACTCTGCACCTCTCGCACCTCTGACTGCTCTAACTCCCACTTACACCTCAACAAAACATCCCTCAAATTAACATCTACCCTATCACCAAAATCAACAAACTCACACAAATTAGGATTAAAACCCAACCAAACCAAAGAAGAATGTTGGCCCTTATAATCCATAATATAACCCAACTTCCTCAACTTAGAATAAATACTAATAGACTGCCTATTATTAACACCAAAAATATCCCCAATCATATCTTGGGCCTGAGCAATACTAACAGAACTACTATCCCTAGAAGTAGCACCATGATAATTCAACCACTCTAAAAACATAGCTTCTTTCTGGTCACTGGTTTTCCAAATATCCCTACTCAAAGTCAAAACACTCTTATTAGCATAAACCTGAATAGTAGACAACAAAAAATGAATACAATCAAAACAAGCCTGTTTAACAGTATCAACCTGAATCTCAGTTTCATTCCTCATAATCCCAAGAATCATACACATTCGCATAAAATAACTCTTACCGCTGAAAAACATTCTTCTACCAAGTATTCTTACTCTTTGGTTAGGATTTAATAAACAAAATTTGTTCCAGACCTTTATCCAAAAAATAAGTTCTTTAACTGCATCAGGACTAAAACCTTTAAAAGTTGCAGGAAATACATCTGAGTTAATATATTCTCTTAACTTGTTTGTATTATTTTCAGTTAAAAAACCCATTATGGCTGCATCTTCTCCAACTTGGGTTGGTTTTAATTCGAACGCAAACATTCTTCTTGAAGTTCCTAAGTCGAAAAATACTGGCGGAAGAATAGTATCGTGAATATAAAATCCAAATCGTGTTTCGGGACAGTAACTCAAAAAGTGTTTAGCATCTACATTTTTTTTATCAACCCTGTTATTTCCATAAGTATCCATAGCAATTCTAAACTCTCTCATTATTCCTCCAAGATTTTTATCTTCTTCAATAACAAGTGTGTGAGCTTCGTCTACATCTAGATTTTTTTTCTTAAAATAACCTTCTAACTCAATTCCTTTCTTGTCATACTTTCCTATTAATTGCTCAAGGTTAGTTCTTGCTCCACTACACTCTACTGAATCAGCGTGTAATCTTAAAGCATTTTTAAGAATACTTTTTCCTGTTCCAGCTCCTCCAATGCAAAGAGTGTGTATTCTGTTATCACACCATTCTTTTCCTATTGAGCATTTAACTGTTGCTTGTCTTAAGGATTCTATTTTATAAGTCCAGCATTTAATTACTGGGTAATATTCTTTTCCTTTTAATCCAAGTTCTGAATTAACTAATTCGAAAGCAGGTAAATGTTTATGAGTATTTTCGAATACTGCTTGATATTCACTAAAGTCTACTAATGCTAAATTAGGAACTTCATTATCTTTTGTTTCTTGTTCTATTGCTAAAATTATTCTTTTACATTTAGGACAATAACCTTTTCTTAAATCTTCATCAGTTAATAAAGTATTACAATTTTCATGAGGACAATTCATTTTTTTCTCACCTTCCAAATTCTACCTTTATATTTATGATTAGTTATTTTTTCAAGCCAAGCAACTTGCTTTTCAGTAAAGCAAATATTTTCTTTCCAAGAAGGAAGTCTATCTTGTTGCTGTCTTACGAAAAGTTTTTCTGTTTCATTTTTAGCCATTAAATAAGCGTTGGCTAAATAATCAGCAGTAGTTTTCCATGTTAATTTTATTCCAAGTTTAGCAGCGCAATCTTTTCCAATTAGTTTTGTTTTTTTGTTTAATTTGTTTTGTAAAACATATATTTTTTTTATTGGTGTTCCACAACAACAAAATGCTGTTCCTTGATTAATTTGGATTAGTTCCCAGTTTGTTATATCTCCATCTTCAAGATTATTCCAAAAGTGTTTTGCTTTTTTATTCATTCTAACACCTTCTCAATGTTTATTAAGAAGGTGGTGTTCCAAGTTTGGGTTTTGCCAAACTTGTCTGTAAAGGTAATTAAACCATCTTCAATTACATATTCAGTTGCAGTAAAAAATAGTATTTGTTCTTCTACTGTTGGTGATTTAAATTTTATTTTATACATCAATTTCAACTCCATTTCAATTTCAATTCTTTTTTAAAAAGAATCTTCTATATTTGGTGCTTATGTTCTTTATAAAGATTTTGTGGAAGTTTTACTTCCACTATTCAAGTTCTTCGAATGTTAATTCTTCGTCTTTTGGTTCTGGGTGTTGGGCCACCCAGTCACGCAGTTCTTCAAATGTTTTAAAATGCATTTTTAAACCACCTTTATTGTTCTTCTTGTGTCTTTTTGTGTTGAGCCTGTTCTTTGGTGTTTAAATTTTTTACCAATTAAAGGTTTGTTGTTGGCTATGATTTTTAGGTAGTCGTATTGGTTGCATCCTACTTCCATTGTTTTTTCTTTTCCTTCGTGAAGTATTAGGAATTTGATTACTTCTTTTCCGAATTTGTTAATTGTTTTTTCTCCTTCGGTTTTAAATTCTATGTCGGCTGTGTAGGATAGTTCTCCTTCTGGTACTACGTCGCTGAACCAGTTGGAGTCGTTTTTTGGTTTGTCGCCTTTGTATTCGTCGCTCCAGTCTCCGTTAGAATTAGTTGTTTCTATTTTGTTTTCTGTTACCATATTTTATCATTCTCCTGCAAACAACTGAGATATTCAAGTTGAGCATTAAGATTATTGCATAGGTTTTATTTAAATGTTTCTAAAGTGTTTTGCCGTTGTATTGTAGTTACTGATTGGTAACTGTTTTGGTTACTGATTAGTAACTAAATACATCATTTCTTGGACAACACTATATAAAATATAGTTAGCATATTTTTTATAGTTAATTATACATAACAATAGATAGGTTTATAAAACAATAGCTCGGTAGATAGGTTTATAAAACAATAGCTCGGCAGATGCACTAATCAGACCAAAAACTTATGTCAAAAAAACTTGTTAAAAGATTAGCATACCTTACAAGCAATAAAATACCTTTTTTATTGCAACAGTTACTATTCAGTAACTAATCAGTAACTATATATATAAATCTAATCTAACCTTTACTTTAACCATAACATTATTAAACACAAAACAACATAATAAATACATGCCTAAGATAAACAGTATATTCGCAATCAAACACAACGGAGTAATCAACGACTTCTCCAACATACCCACTTTTCAAGAAGCCAGAAAAAAAGTATTAACCTGCAAAACAGCCAAACGTTGGCATCAACCAGCATTTGCAGTATTACTAATCACTGGGTGTAGAATATCAGAACTAGTAGCATTAAGAAAGAAAGATATTACATGGTGTGACACTCGAGGAGAACCAGTAATGCCTAACGAAACAATAGACAATGTTAAACTTGTTTACTTTAACTTAATCACATTAAAAAGAAGAGGTCTGAACAAACCAATGAGAAGATTCCCTGTCTTAAATGATATTAGGTATAACGAGTTGCTTAAAATAATTAGCAGGTATTGGTTAGCTTGTCCTGATGATGACACTCTCCTATTTGAAAAAAAATCTCCTTTCGCAGTATGGAAAGCATTAAAAGTTTATTTAGATAAGGATTATTACCCTCACTTATTTAGACACATATCAGCAACCTATTACGCTCAAAATGGCGTGATTGGTGCAGGGTTAAAAAAACGTTTCGGTTGGGCTAAAGAAACAAGTGCTGAACCATACGTTAATTTAAATGATAGTTATTTGTTAGAGAAAGAATACGAAATTAGTGCTAGAGAAAGTAGCGTTACCCCTAACCTAATCGTTGAAGATAAGGTTAAAGAAAAGCCTGTTGATATAGAAATTAAAAAGATTACTGAGAAGACTTTTAAACAAGTACAAAATTTACACAAGGAATTAGTTTTATAAAAATTGGAGTGTGATTGAAAATGGTAAAGTTTTTTAAAAGAGAAGACAAGAAGTGTACGATGTGTGGTAACCCTTTCACAGAAGATAATCCTTGCAAGCAACACTTACGAGGACCACTAATTGGAAAACAATATATTTGCAAAAATTGTTTCGAAGATACTTATGCTAAAGTTGAACCACAAGTAATGCAAGATGTTTTGAATGCTAAAAATGTAGGGCAAACAATAAACTTAGATCATACAAGAAAATTAAGTGATGAAATAACAAAAAGGATTTTAAACAAGTGATTGGAATTGGATTTTAATAATTTTTTTGGTTTAAAACCTGAAACAAACTCGTGGTTTTCCATTAAAAGAAGATACTCACGAACATTATGTTTTTCAAATGGAAACTTATAATTTTTTATTAAGAAAAAATGGTTATGCTACAGAAGATTATGCTTTTTTATTATTTTATATTCCTTCAAAAGTAACTGAAACTGGAGAAGTAATATTTGATACAACATTAAAAAAAATCAAACTGAGTTTAATAAATCTTCTTGTTTCTTTTTTATGGAAGCAATGTTATCAAGATGTGTTTGAATTTTTTTATTTTCTTCTTTTATATTATCAATTATTTTTTGTTGTTCTGGTTTGCTTGGAACAGGAACACGAATTTCTTTCAATTCATCAGTTGGAATCATGTTTTTTATTCCAACACCAATACAATCTTTAACAAGTATGCCTTGCATTTTATTACTTTGTAATATTAACTTTAAATATTCAGGAATAATTACATCTTCATTACATCTAAATCGCATCAATACTGAATTAAATATTCCTTTATCAAAATGTTGTGGCACAACTGCGACTTTTCCAAGAGTTCCTGCACAAGTCATTAAAATGTCTCCAGCTTTAATTTCAAATCGTTTTAACTCTTGGAATTTGACCTCAGTTAAATAATATCTCCCAGATTCAAAATCATTATTTATAATATTACTTTGTTCATATACTTTATAACTACCTTCATCTTTTCCAACACAGATGGATTTTTTTATTGAACTTCCAAAAGGACCCCTTGTAATTTCAGCTATCTCATCAAGTGCTTTTAAATTGTCTTGTAGTAATGGATTTGAATTTTGAAATGGATTATATAAAGAAAACTTTAAACTATAAGTAAGTTTTGATTTATATTTTTCTATTTCTTTTTTCTTTTTATTTAAAGCAACGTTGTGTTTTTTTATCTGGTTTAATCTTTCTTTTTTTTCTTTCTTTTGAGTAAGGTTTAATATTTCTTTAATTTGTGATTGAATTGCTTCTATTTTTTCAGAATTATTTTTTATTTCATTATCTAATTGGAATAACGAAAGTATGTTTTCATTAATGTCTTTTATGTTTATTACCTTGTTTAATTTTGTAAAGAATATCTGACCGTTTTTTAAAAGCTTATTTTTGTCTTTAAAATATAATTCAATGTCCGAATCGCCTTTTATAACATCTCTGCTATTTGTTAAAGTAAAACCATCATTAACTATTTCAAAGAATTCAATTTCATAATTTGTCTTTACCGGTTGTTTTTTCCAAAATATAATGTATGTTTGAGCAAAAGTGTATGGTGCAAATACTCCTTGTGGTAAAGAAACAATTTTTAGTATTTGCCCTTGTGTTAAAAGCTTTTCTCTAATTTGTATGTATGCCTTTTTTGATGTTGTTCCTATCACACCAGAAGGCACAATAAAAATTGAATATCCGTTTGGTTTTACTACATCTAAAAATCCATTTACAAATTCAGGTTCATTAATTTTTTTTCCAAAAGGTATATTTCCTATTGAAACGTTATATTGATTTTTATTTGTTTCCTTGAATTTTAAAAAATCCTCATTTATTATGTTAGTGTGTCCATCTCCAGCAAAAATCATATTCATTTTAGCAATTTCGGCAGTTCTTTTGCTTAATTCAACCCAAAATACTGATTTAGTTTTTATTTCTTTTAATAATGTTTCATTATCTCCAATTTCTTTTCTTAACTTTTTGAATATACTTATTAAAAATCCACCTGTTCCACAAGTGGGGTCAAGATATTTCATTTGTCCTTCATTGTTTGTAAGCCACCTATCTTTTAATTCTTCATTTAGTAGTTTTATAATAAATTCAACTATGTGTCTGGGAGTAAAATATTCCCCTAAATCTGATTTTATATTTCCATAATTTATAAAATATTCAAAAGCCTCACCTTTTACATCTAAATCATAACTATCTAAATCAAGTTCTCTTATTATTTTCCATAATTCAATCAATAAATTTTTTCCAAGATATTCATTTATACTAAATGAAAATTTATTTTCAAAAATTTTACTAATTGTATTAAACACGTTTTTAATATTTGTTTCAGTTAAATTAGTTTCTAAGTTTTTTATATTTGTTAATAGGTCTTCATTATGTTCACTTTGTCCAAATAATGAAGTGTCTTCTTTTACAAGTTTTAAAAATAAAAATGCCATTGTTAAATGCATTCTTTGGTCTTTTGACAATCCATAAGTCCTAAGTTTGTCGTTTATTTTATCAAATATTTCTTTAAGATTTCGTTGGTTTGTTTTTGAAATGCTTTTTTTTTCAAAGCTTGAAGAGTTGATTTGGAAAAAGTTTTTTGACAAATCATCAAAAGTATCAATATAGTTTACATCTTCAACATATTTTATTTCCTCGTCAATTTTATATTTACTAATATAAAATGATTTTGAATCAGTTATAATAATTATAAAATCTTTTGTTAAAAGATTTTTTTCAAATAAAAATTGTGCATATTCAATTCCTTGTTTTTTTGCTTTTAGTAAGTCATCATATTTAAGTTTGTTTTCAATTATAAATGAATATTTGTTTTTATCCAAAAAATTTTTAATTAAAAAATCGGGTTTTTTTCTATTCTTAAAAACCACATTATAATGATAATCTTTGTCAGGCTTTAAACCCAATTCAGTAAGTTTTTCTATTATTTTTGCATCTACTTTATTTGCTTCAGTATTTGTATTAATATATTCTGAAGTCATTTTTTCGCCTCTTTTTATCATTAAAAGTTTAGTTCTATTTATTTATATTTGTTTTGCTTATTCGATGTTTAACCTTTTTGCACACAAGTCCTTTTCAAATACTTTTTAAACAAGTCCAATTTTTGGTTTAGGTTTTTATATTGGGTTGTATTTTTAATCCATCCAACTTTTTTGCCTATTTGACGCTTTTTTTTTCTTTGGAGCTTCTTCTAAATCAAGTCCTTCAAGTAAAGACTTGGCTTGGGTAGTGGATACGCTGTAACCTTTCTGGGCTAAGAATAACATGGTTTTTGATTTACTAAAGTAACCTTCTCGGTCTTTGCATTCGTGTAAGTTTTCTTGAACAAGTTTTGCACATGCAAGGGGGTGGAATTTGTTTAACTTGGTTTCGTTTACTTTGTTTAATTTATCTTCAACGTTTTTGCCTTCAATTTTTTCCATTAACTCCATTTCTTTCTCATAAAAAGCATTCATGTCGCCTAGTACCTTGTCTTTGATTTTTTTGTAAGGTTTTGCGATATCGTCACTCATTGGTCTGAGCATATAGTCTGTTATTTTGTAATCAAAACCGTCTTCTCCTTTATAAGATTGAGTTTTTCTATAAACTTTTTTACCTTTCCTGTCTCTTTGTAACCAATTAATTTTCATGTAGGCAAAATTCTCGTCTCTATCATACACATCAAATGTTGCATGTAATAATCTTCTTGTAGCTAAAGCTACTGACTCTTCATCAGGAACAGTCAAAAAAAGTATTAAATTTTGGGCCCTGAAAGATTGCATTACATGTTTTATTAGAATTGATTTTTTGTCCCACCACCTAGTGTTATCGTTTCCGATTCCTGCTTCATCCCAAACGATAGCTGAACCTTTAGGTAGTTTTGATTTAACGAGTCTAATTAAGTCTGTTGCTGAGAAAATTACTCTGCAATCTGGTGTGGGTGTACCATCTTTTTCGCAATTAACTATGAAATTGTTTTTGTATTCTCCTTGGCCTGTGGGTGTAACATCAAGCATGTTGGCTATGTTGACTGCTGACCATGATTTTCCTGCACCTGTTTCTCCCACAAAGATGATTAGAACGTTTTTGTCTTCGTAGTGTACTCTTTTGAAAAGGCTCCATAGTAGGGGGTCTCTTATAATGTGTTTTGGTAATTCGTTTTTTTTGATTTTGTGTCTTGACCAGAGTCTTTTTTGTTTGATTTGTGAGTCTGGTTTTAGGATTTCTTGTTCTAGTTCGAATGCTTCTTTTTCTTGTTCTGGTGTGGGTTCTAGGAAGTTATGGTTCGAGGTCGGCTTCATCATTTTCGTCAGCTCCTAAATATGCTCCTTCTCCTGCAATGAAACTTGTTCTTTTGGTTTTTTTCATTGAGTTAAGGAAAGGGTTTAATTCTTTTAACCAATCGTCTATCATTAATTGTAGTTTTAGTTGTTGAAACACGTCTCCATACACATAAACCCTTATAGTGTCCATGTTTTCTTTCATTTTTTGGAAAATTAGTGGTTTTTTAACCCAGTAATCCTTTACTTTTTGACTTGTTTTTTTTTCTGGGTTTAAATCGTCCCAGCACATCATTTCGATTCGAGAAACAGCACTAATTTGATTCAATAATTTACCAGAAACAGCTTTAGAATCATCAAAAACCATTGTAGAAATAAAATTAACCCTATTCATTTGAAGAAAAATAAGGTAATCCCACAATTTAGAGTCTTTTATAACATCTGTTGGAGCGTAAGCTTTAACAGGATTTTCGGCTTCAAAACTCTTAGCCATAAAATTCATTCTCCTAAAACTTTTTTTATTCCTTTTGAAACAGTTTCGTTAAATTTTTTAGCTTGTTGACGAGTACAATAATCAATAATCTCCCCATATGTAGACACGTCTTGTTTAACAAAAGTGTCTATCATATCGGTTAAAGTATTTTTTGGGGAGAAAATAAGTTTTTTATCAAGCATTGAATCTAAAGTTTTTCTTAAACTATTTTTAGGCGAACCATAACAAAAAGTAAGTAAATGATAATTTGCTTGTAAATATTGTTTAACTGTATCTAATTCTTTAACTTTTAACTCTTTATTAGGATGTACTTTTAACACGATTATTTGATATCTTGCTCCACTATTCATTCAGAAAACTCCTTTTCAATATACTTTAATTCTCTCTTAAAGTTTTTGTAAGAAAAGAAAGAATATACTATTAATAATATACTACCAAATAAAGGAAATCCACCAATCATTGAATCTAACCCCAGGTAAAAAGGATACCATGCGAGGGTACAAACCCCTATAATTATTTGACAAACCAACATGAAGAAGGCTTTAAAGTAACTAATTTTTTTAGCTAAATCGTCTCCTTCATTTATTTGACTTTCTGTTAAATATTTTTTAGGATTCTTTATTTTATCAAACTTTTCCCCCAAGCCACTCATTTACAAAACCTCTCATACCATTCCTTTTTCAAACGAGCTAAATGAAAGAATATGCATATTTGAGCTGTTAATGAAAATAACAATATATAAAAAAAGTAAGGAAAAACAAAAGTACTTATAAGAACTAAAAATGCAGACATAACACTTAGAATAATTACATAATCAGTCCATTTTTTTCCTTCTTTTTTCAATTCTTCTTTAGTATACTTTTTAGTTTCTTCATACCAAATCATATTCAAGCACCTCCAATAATACCAAGATTCCTCATAATCAAAAACAAACCAATACCAGTAACAACCAAGTTAATTAAAGCAAGAATAAAAGTCCATTTAGCAAAATCCATGCCTGTCTTAGCTAATAACATTCCCCTCTTATAACCATTATCATCAGCAAGAATTAATTCATCTTCACTATTACCAAAATTCTTAGCCACTTGAACAATATGTTCTTGTTCTTCATCAAACTTAATAGGATAACTACAACCTTCAACAAAAGTATACAATTTTTGGCCAGTAAAATCATCAGTGTCAGGTTTTCCTTCTAAATAATAAGGAATACTAGTCTTTTTTAGTTTGAAACTAGTGACATGGTTAGGAATTGGTTTCATTAACCTAAAACCATTTTTTAACCTAATTTCTGCAATAAAATCTTTTTTCTTTGCAGGTAAAAATTTTTGTTTAATTAAATAAATTATTTTACTCCATGCCATTCAAATCCACTCCTAAAAAAAAATTATTTTCTTTTACTCACAAAAGAATCTTCGTCTTCATCCACAACATAATCTACTTCTTCAACTACTGGCTCTTCTTTAGGTTTAGGTTTAACTTTTTCTTTAACCTCTTCTAAATTAATAGAATCTAATCTTTTTTGAATAACAATAGCATTATCAATAGAATCAATTACTTGAATCAAAGCATCTCTAACTGCTCTCTTGTCTTCAAGATTGAGTATTGGTAATACTCGTGCTATACTTTCTTCATAACTTGTTTGGTCAAATTCTTTTACTTTCAACTGCATTTTTCATCAACTCCAATAAATTTTTATGTTTGAAACCCAGTATAATTTTTTTCTGGTTCTTCTTTAGGTTTTCCTCCAAAGAAACCCATTGCTGGTTTTTTATCTTCAAGAGGCTTAATCCATTGCTTATCAAAAGTCTTGTTAATGAAAGTTTTAACTGCTTGAAGAGTTCCCCCATTAAGAGACTTGAACGAATTAAGAATAATTAAATTATCATTTCTCAATTTATGTAAATAATTTGAATAATCTTGACTAGTTTTGTTTTGTTTATACAAAAACCTAGAATAAAGAAAACCTGTTCTTGCTAATTGACTACAAGCATCATAACTAAGGTTACTAGTGGAATAATCAACATAAAGTAATTCACTTGCAGGAACAAAATCGCTTTTAGCAGTGTAACCTTCTTGAACCAACTCATATTTTAATATTTTAAAAACTTGTTGTCCTCTTTCATCAAAAACTGGTTTATCATCAACAAGAATAGGAATAGGGAGGCCTTGTGAATCTAATTCATAAATCGGTTTTTTAACCATTCTAGGAATTTTTTTGATTATGTTAGTTGTTTGTGCTTCTGGAGTTAAAACCATTTGGTCTATTTGTTCATGGTACATTATAGGGTTTCTTTGTTGTTGAGGAGACATTCCCATGCTAGTATATTCTTGTCCAGAATACATTTCAAATCAAATCCTTTTTTTTATCTTCTATTGACTTCTCTTTGAGCATAATAAATGCTAGAAAGAATACCAATTATTGGTAAAATCAAAAAAATGTAAACGTAACTCATTACAAAAAAATTGTTATCCATATCTAAGTTATCATAAGTATAATTAATTGTTATTGAATCATCAGGATTAGTTACTACCGTGTTTCCTGTTACCACATCTACTCCTTCATAAGCCATGGTTAAACTAGAGAATAAAAACAAACCCATTGCTAAATACATTAAAGTAGCCGTCTCGTATTTTAAACTAATAATTAAAAATAAACTCGCTAGAATAAAAAAAGCTATGTAAATTTCTAAAATCATTTCAACTCACTTTATTTTTTCCTTTATTCAAGGATGCTAACTTGGTTATTTTTTTAAAAGTTTTTTTAGGACTTTTAAACAAATCTACCGAAAGCATATAGAACAACTATTATGATTGCTCCACCAACTAATACCCAAGGTAATAGTTCAATTATTCCTGCTATGTCAGCACCGAATAAATCAGTGAAGTTCATAGTAACGTAAATCTTTCCGAAGATTAACAATACTATTAGGAACACTAATGCTCCAACAACCATAGTTGTCATTTGTGCTTGTCCTTTTTCATTCATTGGATATACACCAATAACACTATATAAGTTTTCAAATAATTTTATTATTTGAAACTTCAATCAAATTATTGTTTTTTAGTATTTAAAAAGGCTATTGTTTGCATTCAATTAATCTAAAAAAACGTGTTTCTTCAAGAATATCGCATTGGATGGGCACTATATTTTTAGGAGAATTAATATCAATCACAATTCCTTGATACTTATATTCAGTTAAACCACTATAACTTTTAGTCTTTCCTCCAAGATAATGAATAGTATGACCTACACTAAAATCATTCTCTAACCAACAATCATATTTACGACAAGCTAAATTTACTCCATTTTGAATTAAAACAATATCTTTTTCAGTAAAAGGTTGAGTTAAACTAAAAAATAAAGCAAATACAATAAAAACTATTCCTGAAATTAAAACAAAATTCTTAACTTGATAATCCCATTTTTCTTTTAAAAAACCTATTGAATTACAAGCAATTATTAAACCAAAAGGTAAAGCAAGAACCCAAAGTTTAGCGACAAACACGTTAATTAAAACAAGTAAAATGAAAGTGATTTTGATTTTAATTTCTTTCGTATTCAAAAAACCAATGTAAATCAAAGGTAAAATTAAACCATAATTCATAAAACCGAGCCAAGGCGTGTGTTCAATTATGCTTGATTCAATAGAAAACACAAACCACCAAAAACGTTGAAAATAAATTAAAGAAAATATTACAAACCAAATAGGGAATAAAATTAACCAATAACCAGACCCTTCCCAAAACAAAAAAGCAACAAACAAACTTATTATTGAATAAATTTTACGCCAACCCCTATATTTAAAAAATAAATAAATTGCTAAAAATCCAAGCAAATAACCAAACGCATCATTTTCAAATTTCATAAACTCAAAAACAAGAAAAGTTGCTGAAACAAGAAAAGGAGTATACTCACTATTTTTTGAAAACAATTCAACTATTTTAGTTAAAATAATCATTGAAACAAAATAAAGTAAAAAATAAAATAATTTAATTAAAAACAAGTTGCAAGGCAAAAAATCTAGTATGTAAACAAACAAATAACTAGAAGCAGTGCCTTGAGTATTATTACACACTGAGTTTAAATAATAAAAAGAATCACCATCAATTAAACCACTTGAAGTTAAATAAAATAAAAAAGGCACAAAACTAAGTATCGCTATTATTAATAATGTTTTTTTATCCATAAAATTTTTTCTCCTTTGTTCAAGGATAATCTTATAGTTTAATACAACTTTTTTTTACTTCTAATAACAGAAATTACTTTACCAGATGGTTGATAATCTCCTTGATTTCCTTGTCTTGGTTTTGCTGGCTGTCTTGCTAAATATCTTGCTGTGTCTTGTCTTATTGCTCTACCAATGTTTTGAACATCAGTGATTTGCCCAAGTTTATTTCTAACAACATACACATAACCACCATTATGTACTTTATGTCTTGTTCTAATCATTTTTTCACCCCCTTGCATTTTTTCTTTTTTGGTTTCTTTTTACTAATCATTTTTTTCACATCCTTTAAAGTGTTTTCATTAAATCTTTTAAAATACTAGCCCTTTTAATAGCAGTAGGAGACTTTTTATTTAAACAACCAGTCGCATACCCATTGAGTCTAATCATTGCTCTAGACTTATCCTCCTCGAGAAAAATCTTTCGAATCTCAAAATAAGGATTCCTACGTTCAAGTACTCCATTCTTTCGCATAATCCAACACTCCTTTAATAATTAAAATTGCTAATCCAATGCTTAAAAGCAATAATATTGCTTGTAAAATAACACTTTGTCCTCCTCCAAGCAAATCAAACATATAAACAAGTACCCAGCCAATAGCTAGTGACAAATGATAAGGTAATCTGAACAGATAGCTTAAAGCAACTATAATAATCAAACAGACTATCGCAAACAAAGTAAAATCAGCACCAAACCAAGAAAATACATATTGATTAGTAATATCTGCAAAATTATTAATCGCTACTTCTAACAACACCCAAAATCACTTCCTAAAACCTGAAAATATATAAATAAATAAATAAATTAAACCAACTAATTGAATTATTAAAAATATTCCTTTCAAAATCCAAGAAATCCAAACAAATCCAGCAAAACCAATAATTAAAGGAGCGAAAAAATAATCTATCCAAAATAAAAATCCAAACAAAATCATCAAAACAAAAGAAACTAAATTAAGAATTAAGCTTGGAGCGTTGACTGCTAAACCTAATCCTCCAAGAATACTACCTAGTAAATCAATATCGTTTCTTGATTCGTTACTACCTGTAACTCCAGTTGTTTGCGAACTAAGCGCATTCATGTCTGCTTCTAAATCAGTATAAAAACCTTGAATTTCATCTTGTTTACCACTGGGTAAACCAAACTCGTAAGTAGTAGAACCATCAACACTATTAGGAAGTGTTGTCATAAACATCATCATTGCATTAATACCTATAATCATTATCACAAAAGGAATTAATGCTTTTTCGATAGTAGCCATTTTAGTCCCCCCTCAAATAAAATATTGAAGCAATTATAATTAAAACTAATGCTACCCACCAAAACCAACCAAGATAAGTAAATACTGCAAGAATACCAAGTCCTGCAACTAGTAAACCTTTAGGGTTAACAAAATTAAAAGTAAAAACCATTGAACCGATTAACAAAATCATTATTATTATTGAAACGATTGAAGTTAAAGGACATGGCCACATTGTGTCGGTTGTGCATCCGAAGTCTGTTCTTGCTTTGACGAATAGGTCGTGTGTGTCTATGTTGCTTGTTGTTCCGTAACTCCATGTTTTTTTGTAGTTAAAAATATAGTTGTTTGAATCTATGTAAACGTTTAGGTCTAAGTATACTTTGTTTCCGAGTGTGATGTTTAGGTCTTCTATTGGAATGGTTACTGTGCAGGGTGTGGTGCAGGGTGCGTCTCTTGTGTAGGTTATTATTTTGTTTCCGTCTTGTATAATGTAAAATTCTGCTCTTGTCCTGTTTAATCCGCTTGCTGTTACTTTGTAGGATATGTTTGTAGCGTTTTTTAGAATGTAGTCTTGGATTGGGTTGAATCCTACGGTTATGAATTTTCCGTCTATTGTTTTGATTTCTCTTGTGGCTAGGTTTATTGTCCAGTATACGGTTGAGCTTGTTACTGAATAGTTTTGAGTTTCAAAAATCACAGCACCATTATAAGTAAAATCTAACCAATATTTATCTCCTGCGATTAAAAAGAATAAAGCATTACCTGTTACATCACTTGCTCCACTAGATATTAATGTTTTTACTCCACCAACATTTTTATAAATATTTATTATAATATTTTCTATTGAGTCTCTTTTTGGGTCTTGGAATACGAATTTTACGGCTATTCCATCATCAGCATTTACTAGATATGGTTGTAGAGTGTCTGTTAGTGGGTTTCCTTGATAGATTTTACTCCATTTTCTTTTGAAGTATGTTCCTGCTGTGTCTTGAACTGCTATTGTGAATGGATATTTTGTGTTTGGTAGTAGGTATATTATTTTGTTTGTTCCTTGTGGTATGTTTAAGTCTTGGTAACTAATGTTGTCAGTTATTTCTATTCTCCAGTTTCCAGTTATATCTGCGAGTGTTTGTTCGTCTTTTGGATAAAGTATTGTTAGTTGTACTGCTTGATAAATGTAAGTTCCTTCGCTTATCCAAACTAAATAGTTTTGGTCATCTGAACGTAGATTTGCAGTTAGTTCTCCTTCTGAATTTGATTTTAGTCTTGTTATTGTGTAATTTGTGTCTTTGTCTTTAAATTCTATGTATGTATTTGCTAATGTTGTTGTTCCTGTTGGTGGAAACATTTTGAATTGTAAATCTGTTGCTAAACTTTCTGGTAATAAAGCGAATGTTGTATTAAAGTCGCTGAAGTAGTTTAGGTCGGTTTGGTAGTATCTTGTTGAGTAACCTGTTTTACTTAAAGTGAATAAGTAAGTTGTGTTGGTGCTTGGTAAAGTTTGGAAATTAAAATCTAAGTAATTATTAGCTCCTGAATCATAGTCTGTTCCATTGAAATTAACTTGCACACCAGTTAAATCGCTTCCACTATTTTCGTCTTTAAAATAAAATCTTCCTTTACCGTATGTTGTGAAGTTGCTGGTTTTAATTGCTTCTTTGTTGTCGCTGTTGTCGGTAGAAAAGTATTGAATATTATGGTCGCCAGCACCAGAATACAAAAAAGAATAAGAAAAAGGATTTGTAAATCCATACTTTTCATATCTTACATTAAAATCTCTACAATCTTTTGGAGTACCAGTACTGCTATGCGTTCCCCAAAATTCAATAGTTTTAATAAAATTAGTTATTTCAGGAATATTAAAATCTTTTTTTATTAAACTTGAACCTTGCCATGCTAAAATATCACTTTCAACATAACTATCATCTTCATAAATAATCTTTAATTTTGCACCAGTGTATTGGTCTGGATCTGAACCTCTACAAGTAATATTAGCATAATTTATAGAATTTTCTCCTTCTACTAAATCAAAAGATTTCATTAAACCAAAAGTTGGAGTTTCCCAAGTCATAGTTGAAACAACATCCGAACTAAAATATTCACCACTATTTAACAAAAATCTATTAGGTAATTCAATCCAACTATTATTATCTATGTTGTAGTTTATTGTTTTGCATCCTGTGTTGTTGTCGGTGCAGGTTAAAGTAATGTTTTGGTCGGTTGTTCCTTCAACTTGGAAACTAGAAAAAGTTGTTACTGGTGGGGTTATGTCTGTGATGCTAATTGTTTGGCAAGTAGAATCTTCTAAGCTTAGTGTTGTGTCTTGTATTGTTAAACAAACATTATAATCAGTTAATTCTGTTCCTGTAAAAGAATAATTTTGGTCTGTTGAAACACTTACATCATCTATTAGCCATTCCCAAGAATCAATAACCGCATTACCATCAACATGTGATGTGTCGTTTAAATCAACTTGTAAATTATTAATAGAATAATCAAAATCAGCATAAATCGCATTAAAAGGATAAGGTAAACCAAAACCACTATTATATAATTTAGTAATTTCTGTTTGTGTTAAAGCACGAGACCAAAAACCAGTTTCGTCAATTAATCCGCTAAAATTTTGAAAATAACCCCCTATATAAACCATATTTTCACTAATTGGTACCAGATTATCCCAATCACCAGTATTATCTAAAACACCATTTAAATATAAATTAATGGTTTTAGTATCACTATTAAAAGTAATAGTAAGCATAGTCCAAGTATTTGGTTCAATAGTTGAAGAACTAACTCCAGTAACCCAACTAGACGCAGTGTTTCTTGTTTGAACATAAATTTTTTTATCAGTTTCTCGTCAAAAGGAATGGCGCGCGCGGTTTCCCGGTTGAGGCGCAGGCGCTGGCGCAAAACCGCCAGCTGGATGAAAAACAATTCTTCAAAAGCAAACCTTTTGCGCGCCCGCGCCGCCAGATCTTCGGAATCCGGGAAGTGGATTTGTTTGATTGCTTCTTCAAACGGCATAAAATCATACGCCTCCAAAATGGTTTTTGGCAGAGGGTCGGGTATTTTTGCGGCCTGTCCCAGAAGCGGTTTGATGATGTAT
>ERZ1026796.1098-NODE-1098-length-19132-cov-4.806419_pt1 | contig 19132 bp, 30 predicted proteins | sample MGYA00520874_ERZ1026796 | MGnify/ENA primary metagenome ERZ1026796 (study PRJEB33270, sample SAMEA104284474) | anaerobic digester metagenome | biome: Anaerobic digester microbiome; feature: mesophilic sludge digester; material: Anaerobic digester biomass...
TCGCCTGCGTCCGTGTTGAGCGACGTGTTAGGTTTCGCGGTTGATAACGCAACACAAAATAATTGCAAAAAGTTCTTGACTATCGTTTGATTGCGCACTACAATAACAACATCAACTCAACAAACGAAGGAGAAACAAAATGTTCTACACACAAGCAACCCTCGGAAAAATTAACAAAGACGTAGTGACCTACTTTGAAACAGAAGCAGCAGCAAAGCGTGCGGCAAAGCGCCAAGCAAAAGACAAGGATTACACGGCGGTCTGGTACGGCAACCCGAACCGGATGGAAGCAAGGGTTCAAGTTAAATGACAACCAGAGGCGGCCCAGGAAGGGGCCAAGGCCGCAAGCCCGTGAAGCAGGGAGAGGAAACGGTAACGATCTCCCTGCGCATGACGACGGCGCAGCGGGAAAAGCTGGCACGGCTGGGCGGTGCCGAATGGGTGCGGCAGAAGATCGACCGCGCAAAAGAAACATAACGCAGAAGTCAGCGGCGCCGGAACGGCGTCCGCTGGACTGCCAGGTAGGCATCAACTTTTGGAGAAGCGATGAAGCTGGAAATTGAGATTACCGAGGATGAGATTCGCAGCGCCGTGGAGCGCAAGATTCGCGTTGCCGTGGCCGACCAGTCGAACCAGTGGGGCGCTGATGAGTACATCAAGAAGCAAGTCAAGGCGCAGTGGCAAACCGCCGTGGACGCCATGATTCTGGCCGCGCTGAACAACAGCCAAGCGCTGCGCGACAAGATCGCGGCCGAACTGGAGCGCAAGATCAGGGCACAACTGGCGGCAGCGATGAAGGCTGTTGGTTGATGCCTAACGCACTAGCTAACGCGCCGGCCAGTGCTGGCGATTGAACAAGGACGGACGTTGCGGCCGGTCGCGTTGAGCGATGGGTTCGGCGGCGCTGGTTGATACGGAGAAAGAAATGCGAAAGAAATTACTCGCGCTGGCAATGGCAGGCGCACTTGCGGCAAGCAGCATGCCGGTAATGCCTCAAACAAGCGGGTGGAGCTACGGCGACAGAGGCGCGCCGCCTAGCAAGAAAGGTGCTTCCAACCGGCGAGCGAAACGCAAGGCTCAGAAAGTAGCGCGGCGGAAGAACAGGAAGTGACGCCGAACGCTTAGGTGATGGGCCGAGGCAACGCCAGTTGCCGAAGGTCCAGCGCGAAGCGCGACATCGACCGCTGTGTTATGCGGGTTTTTGGAGATTGAGATGGAAACGATACAAGACACGAGACTGCCGAAAGCAAGGCTGTTTTGGGTGCAGTGGCAAGGATGGTGGTTTGGACAGTTGCGCGACGCTTTGCACATGGAGCGGCGGTATTGGCCTGCGTTTTGGATGACGACGCGGGGCGCGAACTTCTGGCAGGCATGGCTAGGGCCGGTGCAATTTGGATGGCGCAGGCCATGGCTTCGCGGCCCGGCAGAACAACACCTGAAGCAACACTATGGCGACGCATAAACGCTGAGTTGTGCGGCTCGCGTAGCGAGTCCGAACCAACGCCGGGTTATGCCTCGAACGATTGAAACGGAGATATACGATGAAACAGCAACAACTGACTATCAGCACCTTGCGGCAAGAACTTGCACGGCTACAGCACGAACACGGCGACTTGCCTGTGGTGCTAGATGACGCCGATACAGGATGGATGTTTGTACTCAAAGCAAGCCACCTGACGGTCGAAAAGGCCGGCAACCCGCACGGCAAGAAGCTGGCGATTGCGGTTGATTACGGCGATGACCAAGAGGCATAACGCCTGAGATAACCGGAGCGACGCTTGCGGCGCGTCCGGGTTGATTGATGGGTTCGGCGGCATTTAACGAAGAGAGGATAGAGCGATGGGTGAAGCAAAAATGCGAGGAACTTTCGAGCAACGCCAGGCTGAAGCAGTGGCGAAGCAGGAGGCTCGAGAGGCTGCATGGAACAAGGCGCAAGCCGAGCGCCGGAAGCAACGCCTTGAAGAAATGGCGAGGATTGAAGCGGCCAGGCCGAAGGCTCCAAGCGAACGACCAAGGCGGGCACGAATGGGCGGCATGGGAGCGCTTGCTATAGCTACCGTGCTGGCTGCTGGAATGTCGAAGTGACGCCGAATGCAGAGCTGTGCGGCGGGCCGTCAGGCCCGTCCGAACGAGCGCCGGGTTATGCCTCGACGCCAAAAACGGAGGAATGATATGGACCACCTGATTGACGACAGCGACCGGCTGAAGCCCTGCCCGTTTTGCGGCGCGGAAGCGGAAATTATCACGCTCGAAGGCGAGACCGACGAGCCGAGCATTGGTGCTCAGTGCGTGCAATGCACAAGCCGCGCATGCGGGGCGGCAAGCGGCCTGATTTACCCGCTGATGGATGATGTGACCGACCTACTGCGCGAGCGCTGGAACAAGAGGCATAACGCTTAGGTGATGGGCCGAGGCCGTCAGGCCGAAGGTCCAGCGCGAAGCGCGACATCGACCGCTGTGTTATGCGGCATTTTTGGAGATTTGAATGATTCGAGAACCGAGCAACATGGATAACCTCACCATCAACGTGATGCTGAAAGACGGCACTAAGTTTCACGGCATGGATGTCACAAGCAACCCATTCGGTCAGCATGAGCGCGTTGTTTCGTTCTGGTTCGGAGACGTGATCCGCATGTATCCGATGAGCGAAGTGGAATTCGTGGAACTGGTGCCGGGTGCCGCATAACGCTTAGGTGATGGGCGGCCCGTCAGGGCCGTCCAGCGCAGCGGCATCGACCGCTGTGTTATGCGGGTTTTTGGAGATTGATATGCGAAACAAAATTTGGAATGTAGTGCGCTCGAAAGTACCAGAAGGAATGATTCTTCCGTGGTGGGCACTGGCTGTGCGAGCGATTCTTTACCCGCTGGATTTCTTTTACTGGCGCATGGGACAGACGCGAGGATACCAGTGGCAGAGCGACACGTGGCTGATTGAAGGCGTGACCTACTCTAGCACGGCCCTGCGGTACTTAGCGCAAGCCCAGGGGGAAACCTTCCGTGTGGCACGGACAGGAGAAACGGTGACGCTTGAACGAGTGCATAACGCTGAGCTAAAGGGCCGGAGCGGCGAAGCCGCGTAGGTCCGCTTTGAGCGCCGTGTTATGCGGCTTTTGGGAGATTGAGATGGCAGACCTGACTGACGAAGAAGTGATTGACGCCATGCATGGTGCAAGCCAGCGAATGACCTACGTGGTGGCGAACATCCTGCGGATGACGCACAAGCACCACAACGGGACACTCGGCACGGCGAAAGTGCTGCGCAGGCTGAAAGCGCTTGAGAAGCGCGGCGTGGTTGAAAGAGCACGAAGCGATTACGCCGTGCAAATCTGCTGGAGGCTGACGCCGCCCAACGCACTAGCTCAGGGGCCGGGCGGCTATTCGCCCGGTCCCGCTGGAGCGATGGGTTCGGCGTCTTGTGAGGACTGACTTTCGAGAAAGGGAAGAGCATGACCGCAATGGAATGGGTAAGTGTAGAGGATGCGCTCCCTGAAAATGGGCAGGCAGTTATTGTTCGCTATGCCAGAGACAACTGGCATAGCGAACACATCGTGGCTGGTGGAGAAACGCGCAAGCACTGGCGCTGGCAGGCGGCGATGTTCGTTCGCGGCAGAACGGCGGCAGAGGCCAAGGCGGTGAATCGGTACCGCAGTGAGGATGAGCATGGGAACAACTTGCGGCCCTACTGCTGGCGCGAGTTTGGGCCGGGTACGTTGTTCGGACAGGATGTAACGCATTGGGCGGCGATTTCAGATCCGTGCGAATAGACGCCGAACGCACTAGCTCAGGGGCGCGGCGATTAGCCGCGTCCCGCTGGAGCGACGGGTTCGACGTCAACGAGAGGACAAAATGAAACTGACTGACGCACAAAACGAAAAGCTGGAATGGCTGCACAAGCAAGGCGGAAGCGGCTACCTGGATAAACACGGGCGAATGGTTGCCGGTGGCGACCACATGCCGCAAGGCTGCTGGCCTGCGTGGCTTAACTTGGTGGCGCACGGCCTGATTGCTGGCGGCGATGGGCGGCTGACGATGACCGACTACGGACGCCGCCACATAGCACCAAGCGGAGGTTCCGAGTGACAACGCCAATTGGACTGAGACCAATGCACAGCAGACCGAACCCCGGCCAGCGCGTGACGGTCTTGATGCGCGACGGAAATCAATTGCACGACTGCTGCGCGACGATGATTTATGTAGCCGACCGCGCCGGGATTGTGATTTACAACAAGCGCAAAGCAGTTGATGAGTCACTGGCAAAAGGCTGGTGGCCTGTGACGCCGAACGCTGGAGGTAACGCGACTGAGCGTAGCGAAGGTCGCGTTGACCACAATGTTGGACGGCTTTGAAAGGAATGGAAATGAAAGACCAAGAAAAACGCGACTGGCTGCTACTTGCCGCGCTTTTGCTTAACAGAAGAGAACCAATGGCACCGCATCATGTTGCCGCTGTACGTGAACGCCTTGGCTACTCAACTGACGAACAACTGTTGGACGCTGCGCAGAAAGGCGTGCCGCCCAACGCAGAAGTCAGCGGCGCCGGAACGGCGTCCGCTGGACTGCCGGGTTAGCCGGCGTACCACGAGAACCGACTTTTACAGGAGATGAACATGGAACCGAAATGCGACATCAGCGGCCCACCGAGCACGCCGGAGATTGCGCTCGATAATGCGGCAATACGCACAGAGCTTGCGAATAATCTGCGGCGGATCAAGACCGGCAGTTACACGGAAGATCACGGCAGCCACTTTAAGCATTTTTCGGTGGCTGGCGTGGCCCATGTTGCCGCCGCCGCGCTTGAACGTGCCACCACGCACGAGCAGCAGTTGAAAGGTGAATGCCTGATGCTGGCCGACGTGCTGCGCGACGCCTACGAGGTTGTGAAAACCATCGAAGGCGAGGACTCCGACGAGTGCGACAAGCTGCAAGACCTGCGCATGAGCATGGAGTATGCGCTGGCGATGTACGACGAGCGGCGGATTGAGACGGCTAACGGTGCCGGTAAGCGGCGGACGCGCTAGCGGCCAGTCCGCTTGAGTGGCGGGGTTAGGGCGCATGGTTGAGAAACGAGAGGATGTGTGCATGCTTGAACTGAACCGTATTCACTGCGGCGACAACTGCGACTTGCTGGGCAAGATGCCACGCGAGAGCGTTGACCTTGTGGTGACGAGCCCGCCCTATGACGACCTGCGCACCTACGGCGGGCATAGCTGGGACTTCTTCGGCGTGGCGTGGCACCTGAAGCGCGTGCTGAAACCTGGCGGTGTGCTCGTGTGGGTGGTCGGAGATGCCACCAAGGACGGCAGCGAAACGGGCAGCAGCATGGAACAGGCGCTGCACTTCAAGCGGCTGGGCATGAACCTGCACGACACGATGATCTACGCCACCAACAAGCCGCCGATGAATGACAAGCGGTTTCAAGCGTGCTGGGAATACATGCTGGTCCTGACGAACGGACAGCCGAAGACATGGAACCCAATACGCGAAGCAGCGACCTATGGAGGAACGCCAACAGCAGCGCGCTACCGCGAGAAGAACGGCGACTTGAAAGAGCGCCACGGTGCCGGGGTCATTGGTGAAACGAAGGTGCGGGAGAACATTTGGCACTTCCCGAGCGGGAGCGGGAAGGAGGACGCGCTAGGGCACCCTGCGGCGTTTCCATTCCCTCTTGCTCGCGATCACATCGCCGCGTGGAGCAACCCCGGAGACCTAGTGCTAGACCCGTTCAGCGGCAGTGGCACGACAGCCAAAGCAGCGAAGACGCTGGGCCGCCAGTTCATCGGGCTGGAGGTGAACCCGGACTACTGCGCGATAGCGGAGCAACGCATCGCACAGGAAGTGCTGGAGCTGGCATGAGGCAGCGCCCTAACGCTGAGGTAAGCGGCCGAGCGGCGTAGCCGCGAAGGTCGCGCTTGACCGCCTTGTTGGGCGGCATTTTAGGAGAATGCGATGGAACACGGATTTTACTGGCTGCATCTGGAAGACGGAGACCCGGAGGTCGTCGAGATTGACGGCGACTCGATGTACCGATGTGGAAGTGATGTGACATGCCGGCTCGAAGACGGTCAATGGATTGAGTTCGGTGAGCCGATGGACGTGATCTCGATCACCGGCCCGATCGTGCCGCCTAACGCGAAGTAGGCGGCAAAAACGCCGCCTATTCTGTCCAGCGCCGTCTATTCTGGCGAACGCGGCGCTGGAAACCATTGCAGCACAGTGACCAGCGCAGGCTGCTTAAATAGCGGAACAGCCAAACACGGCGTGCGGAGCGGCTTTCCATTTGGCCAGATCAACTACTTGTGCGGGCATGATTCCCCCTTTGCGAAACTAAGCGCCTCGCGGCGCGTTTTGAAGCGGCGCACTGACACCGGCCGCAGCTTCCAGACCCGATAGCGGCCGACGAACAGAATCAGGAAGTTTCGCCATGATGGGAATTCATGCTTGTTCGGGATGTACTCAATTACCGAAATGGTTTTCCAAGAGAACGCCTCGGCGATGCCGGCATGTGGCACGGCGCCTTTGAATTTATAGCTGCGCCGTTTCCAGACGTAGCGCCGCCCTTTGCCTTTGAAGCCGGCCAGCCATAGCCAGGCGGCGGCGATCAGGCAATTGAGCGGCAGGCGCATTATCGCGGCCACGCGTCGTTCAATGTTCGGCAGTCGGCAGCGAGTCGATCAGTTGTTTCTGCCAGCGCGCTATATCGTTCCGTGCATTCGTCGTGAACGTCGAGGCAGACGCCGGCAACACGACGGGCGGCTTCGGCGGATAGGTCTGCGACACGGGCGCGCATGGCGTTGCGGTCGTGGCGCACCCGCTCAAGCTGGCGATGGAGATCAGCAATATCGGCAGCCAGTGCCGCCTGGCGTTGTTCGGCTTCATGGTTGGCCTTTCGGATCTGGGATTGATAGGCCGCGTCGCGGTCGTTGGCGGCTTGCTCGGCCTTGAGCTTGTCGGCCGTGCAGACGGCTGTGGCACGCTGGCTGCCAATGCCTTCGTGATACGAAATCAGCCGGACATAGCCGACCATGAGCGCGATGCCGATGGCGACGATGCCGGCGATCTGCGCGGCGAAGCGATACGGCGCCGGGATCAGGTCGAGCGGGTTCATGCGACCTCCGAATAGCGCACGCCGTCGAATACCAGCGCCTGGTGGCGCGGGTTGTCGGATATGGCGAAGTGAATCCAGGTGCCACGCTCGGCAATGAGCTGGTCGTACACGATGCCGCTCATGCGCAGCGCTTCGAAAACATCGATCACCTTGCCGTAGCTCGGGCAGATGAAGTCGGCCGCCAGCCCGGTCAGGTGCGCGGATTTCCGGGCGCCACCGACGCCCTTATTGACACCGGGCGAGCGGTAGCCACTGCGGATGATGACCGGCCGGCCAAGCCAGGCGCGCACCTTTTCAAGGGCGACGGCGAGGCGGTGCAGATTGGCCAGCGCCGCCGGGCCGGGCGTGTTGTCGATCTCCATGTGGGCGGCAAACTCGCTTATCGTGAGTTCGGCCAGGGAGAAGTTCGGCGAGAGCATCATGGTCGTTACTCCGTGTCGTCCTGCCGTGTTTGCCGACGGTGACGCTGTTTTGATACGTCCCATGCACCGGCAACCGCAAGGACGATCATGATGACGAGTAAGGCCAGGGTGTTGATCAGGGCGGTTTCCATCAGCCGGCCCTCCCGGCGATGGCGCGCTGGAATAGCCGCTCGAGGCCGGATGCGCCAAGGCTGGCCAGGCTGGCAGCAATGCCGATCTGGCCCAGCAGCGGCAAGTCAGGCACCCAGACAAGCACGGCGCCGGCCGCCATGCCGAGGCCGCCCGTGGAAAGCGAGCGGCCAAGGATGATGCGCCAGGTGAGCACCTCCTGACTGGCGAGCAGTTGCCCGAGGCCGATGATGATGCCGACCAGCGAAAACAGGGCGGCGTTGGCGATCTGGTCGAGGAATCCGGCGATTTTTTCGGGCATTTTGGTCCTTTCGTCAGACGTCCGCAGTAGCACGCACGATGTTGGTGCCGTCGGCATACACGATGGCGCGCTTGCCGGCGCCCACGGTCACCCCTGTTCCACTGGCGCCAATGAACTGCAGGCCGAAGCCGCCGGTGGTGCCGTTGAAAACGGTCCATTGCTGCGCCAGCAGCGGCAGCACGATGTTTCGGGTGGCGGCGAGCGTGCCGGTGCATTCGAGTATCTGGTTGCTTGCCTGCGCTTGTGTAAGCGTGGTGTTTGCATCAGCCATGGCCAGCGCCAGGCGGCCGGTAAATTCCGGTGTAGCCAGGCGGTGATCGGTGTAACTGGTGACGGAAAACGCGGCAGTGACTATCGTGTAGAGCGGTATAAACCCCGCAGTGAACCCGCTTGTGTTGACCGTAACAGCACCCGTCGATGGATTGGCCTGCAGGTAGTTGGTGGCGGACCCGGCCATGGTGATGACGCCGTTGGCAATCTGCGTCAAAACGCCGTTGATCAGCACGTTTCCGCCGTAGTAACCCCAATACAGGGCGGTGGTGGTCGATTGGCGGCGACCGTAAAGCGTCGCCGGGCTGGCCGCGTCAAAAAACGCATTGACGGTGATTTCCTTGCTGGCCTGGCTTTGCACCAGCGCGTCGAACGTCGGGGAACTGTTGCTCATGGCTTATCCTGTTATGCCTGCTTGAAGTGGTTTTCCACGGCCAACCTCGGCCGATATCTGATAAATCCGGAAATAAAGCACCTCCGGGTTGTAGCCGTGATAGGTCATTTGCTGCGCGGCGGTGTAGGTCGCCGTCGGCGACGTCAGGCCGGTGATCGTGAACAGCACGGTCGTAAATTGCCACCCGGCAAAAATGTCGATCTCGTATATCTCAGCCACCTCGCCAAGAGCGGCATCCACGTTGTCGCGCCACTCGCCGCCGACCCGTGTGCGGCGAACCCACGACAAGGTCCAGTCTTGTGTGGTTGTATTGCGGTGCGCCTTGAGCCACACCGGCGCCAGGGGCTGCAGGTTTACGGCGTTGTATGTGAAGTTGCGGCGAACCGTGCTCTGGTCGGCCGCGCCGACTGTTTGCGCGCGATACAGGGCCGCCGAGCCGATATCGTTCAAGCTCCCCGCCACGAACTTCAGGCGGTTTTTGTCGAGCAATACCAGGCGGTCGCCGGTCGCGTGCTGCGCGGCGTGCGTCTCGGTGCCGAATCGGCCGCGCAACAGGTCGGAGAGGATATAACTGCCATCGACCTGCAGCTCGCAGGTGCGCGCGGCGATGATCTCCCAGCGGCCGGCGACCCCATAGGCGAAATGGTTCTGTCCGTTGAGCATCTGCAATTCGCCGATACTCGACAAGTCGGTCAGGTGCATGTTGACGGTGAGCTGGCTTGACGAATCGACCATCCCGAAAGACGCCGGCGATGACAGCGCGTTCACGGCAAAGCCCATGCCGGCCGGGATGGTGGTTGTATCCACCAGCGACCACGTTTCCCCGGCGTCCTTGCTGCGATACGCGGCGCCTCCGGGCCAGCCGGAGCGATAGCGGCCCAGCGCCAGAACGTAGCCGACCGACGCGTTGATGTCCGACAGCGCCGGAATATCCAGCAGTTCCATGGCCGTCGTGCCGGCCACACTAGCGGCGGCGCTGACGGTGGTGCCGCTGTCGGCCACCGCCGTACTCAGGTATGACGCCACCGGCCTCGCCTGGCAAACGATCACACCATTCGACTGTCTGTTCACATCAACCAGCCGCAGGTCGTAGCTGCTGCCACCGGCCTCTACCGTGACCACATCGCCAGGCTCTGCCGCGCCATACGACGGCGGCAAGGAAAAACCGAAGCTGTCGCGCTCCGACCAGTAGAGATAAAGCAGGATTTCAGCCTTCTGTGCGGCCTCGGTCGCCGTCATCACGATAGGCATTTCAATCGCCCGGGTGTTGACCGTGTTGGCGCTGTTGCGCTCGGCGGACTGGGTGCCGGTATCGAATTCGCGGGCGTGGTCGATGTAATTGATCGTCACGCTGACCGGGAGTTGCGTATCCATTTCACGCGACCGGGCCAGGCGTGGGGTGAGTTTTGCGTCATCGCGCGCCGCCAGGTCGGTTTCCGGGATGGCCAGCACGCTGCCGGTTAATCCGCGCCGAATGAAGCGCACTTGATAGCCGCTCTGAATGATGTCGAACGGAAATGCGCCTTGCAGCGGGTCAATGTTGGACCGAACGGCCGCCACCGCGCCAACACGGAAGCCACGCACCTCGTCGGTCAGGGTGCTGACGTCAATATCGGATACCTCGAGTCCAACCAGATCGCACTCGGCCGCCACGATGTCGGCCAAAGACTCGCCGCCAGGTATGACGCTGTTGACTGATGACGTCACGACAAAAACGTCGGACGGGTAATAACTCATATTACTGGTGATATTGCCGGCCTGCGTCATCATCTGGCCGCTGATGTATGTTTTCCAAGGAACATGGACGAGTGACGACACAGGGAATGTCGAATAGGCGTCATCGATGCGCGCCATTGTCGATAAATTGATCCGATCAAAATAGGTTGGGCCGGTTGTCAGATCAGCGCTGACAGTCCGATAGACGCGAACCAGAACACCGCCGTCAACATAGCCGTCGGTCAATGCTATCGGCCCGCCAGCGGGCTGTGTAATTGAATAAGACGACCACCCATCGACGGGCGTGTATTTATAGATGTTCGCGCCACCAATAACCACGAACGACAACTTTTCACCAAGGCTGCGAACAAAAGACTGCTCGGCAACGCGATACGGCACATCAACGTAGCCGCCGGCAAAGTCATAAACCCGCGTGTAATCGCCGTAGTCGCTTTCGGCCGTCGGCCGCCATCCTCGCGTCAGCGCAACGCCGAAGCTGCCTTTTTCGGATGACGATATAAAATTATCGGCATAGCGATCCGCATACAGCGCCGACAAGGGACCGATGGCATTACCAAAAACGAGCACCTTCAACGGGGGGGAAGGGTTTTCCAGGTTGGCAGCAAATTCTATTTCATCAAGCGACACGTCGTAATTAAGCTGTGCCCCAAAGTTGGCAAAATTGGGGTCTGAAACCACTTTCTGATCGCGTAGCGTGGCGTCATCGTTTAATGTCAGAACGCGCAAATAATCAAACCCAGGATATTGCGCAACGATGAACCGGGTGCTTTCGGAAATGCCGGCAATAGAAACGGCCGCCATGTTGTAGTAGATATTGACGTCGCTGACCGGCGCGTGCCACTCGGACAGGATCGCGCTGGTGTAGGTGGCCGCCTTGACGACTTCGACCTTGAACTGCGCGCCGAGCAGGCTGTTGCCGTAATCGGCCAGCGCGAAATCATCAAAAACGATGTAGGCCAGACCACGGAATGCCGGCGTGTTATTCACCCCGAGCGTCGCCTGCATGCGCGCATCAGGCGCTTGCGTGTCGGCGCCGAGGTACAGGCGAATGCCGGGCGCGAGCTGCCGCGTCACTTCGGCCGTTTCGAGATCGGTGGCGCCTGCGTCATAAATGAGCCGGCCGCTGCACCAGATGCGACGAATGCCGACCACAGGCCCATTGCACAGCCCGAGCGCGAAGGTGGCGAAGTAGCTGAAGGTCGTTACCTCGGAGCCCCCGCCGCCCTTGCCGCCCTGCGTCTCCTGCGTCGCAACTTCTTTCAGCGCATTGTTCTCAACCCAGAAAATATTCCCCGCGACCGCTGTTGTGCCATAGAGCCGAGGGATGACGACGCCGTAAGCGGCGCTTTGTGTTGACAGGTCGCCGAGGCGCGGGCCGACGATAGCCGGCCCCATGGGCGGATCGATCATGCCCCCGACCGCCATGCCGGTCGAGGCGCCGGCCGCCATTGACGCGGCCGTTGCATACCACGTCGCGCCGCCGGTAAAGAAGCCGGCAACCGCCCCAACAATCGCGCCGACCCATTGGCCGGCAGACATGTTCGAACTCATGCCGTCCCCCCGATAAAGCGCCAGGCCGTCACCACCCGGCGGCGCCAGGTGTCGTCGAAGGCATGCTCGCAGCACGTCCGCACGGCAGCATGGCTATGAATAATGGTGTCGCCAGCCAGCACGGCGAGGTGCTGCGGCTCCTTGGCGAAGCGCATGACCAGCACGTCGCCGGCAGTTGCCTCGGCCACCTTGATGCGAACAAGGCATGGCTGGCTTTCCATGACCCTAGCCAGCAAGCCGGTCGGGATGCGCGAATACCCGGCCACATCGACATACTCGGCGCCAATGGCGGCGGCGACGGTCACCAGCAGGCCGGCGCAGTCGAGCGCCTTTCCAGGAATGCGTCCCTGATGCACAAATGGCGTGCCGATCTGGGCACGGGCGGCGGCGACGATATCGGCGCCGGTCACTTTACCCCCCGCGAGGCATAAACGCTGCTGGTCGGCACATCCGGGAAGCCGCCAAAGTTCGGCACATTGGCCCACTTGTCGCGGCAGTCCTGCAGGCGACGACGGCAGCCTGGCGCCATCGTGTAAGCGTCACCCACGGCCGGCACGTAGTAGAACGGCTCGAACGTCTGGATCACGCCGCCCGCGAAGGATTTGATCTCCAGCGGCTTGAGGCCAGCGTTGGCGCCGCTGGTGAATTGAATGGTGCCGTAGCCGAACCAGTCGTCGACCTCGCTCCGGGCGCTGTCGGTGACGCTCATGTCGCTCGCCACGGCAGTCAGCGTGCCGCTGACCGTAATCGGCGCCAGCGCGATCTTGCAGCCGGCGAACTCCTGCCCGCCAAAGCGCTTCTGGCAATTCGGCGTGTAGATGTCGCCGACCGACTGGTTGAGCTTGTCGAGCAGCGCCATTTCTTCGATGCGGTAGGTGTCGTCGACCAGCGTTATCTTGCCGAGTGTTGAAGCCGCAATCGGATCGTAGTCCTCGACCGGGCTGCGCCAATCGACGGCGAACAGGTAGCAGCGGGCGCCATCAAATACGCCGCTGGCGACCGTATCACGATCAATGCCGGCCAGCCCGGCGATCCCTTCGAAGTCGAACGCCGCCGGCGTCGTTCCTGTACCGGATTGATAACCTGTGAATTGATAGCCGCTTGACGTGACGTATCGCTCGCCGTTTGCCATGAGCAGGTCGGTCGGGTAGTCAGTGAGCCGGATCGCGGCGCCCAGCGTCGGCTGGATGCGCAGGCACATGGCGCGATATTCGAATGGGGCGACCGTCGTTTTCATGGGTTGAGCAGCTCGATCAATTCGACGCCATCAACGACGCGGTGGCCTGGAAAGTCCTGTCCGATGGGCAGCGAGGTATTGAAACGCACCGGGAAGTCGAACTCGCAGCCGCCGGAAACGACCTCGCCAGATTGCGGGCGGGTGTGCACGGCGCCGCCGCTGACATAAGCATCGAAGGCAGTCGAATTGATGGCCAGGGTGATGGTGGTGGCGCCGATGGCGGTGACCAGCGCCCGCAGGCCGTTGATCTGGGTCATGCCGGCCACGCCGCCGACATGCACGGACTGCCCGACGACCAGCGGGTGCGTGCCAATGGTGAGAACGGCTTGTGCCGCCTTGGTGATGGCGGTAACGGCAGCGGTCTGATCGGCAGCGAAGGTGACGCGGCCGGTGGTCGTATCAAGCGACCAGTCGGCCGAACGGATGGCCGTAGCGCCGATGGAAAGCAGCGCCGAGCCGGCCACCGGCTTCTTGATGTTGCGCAGCGGGTAGCCGGCAGCGCCGGCCGGCTTGTCAAGGCCATAGCGCTTGCTTAATTGATAGACGCCGGCCGAGACCACGGCCAGCGGATTATCGAAGGCGGTCGGCTCGCCAATGCGGCCATTGGTCGAGTATTCATCGACGCAGCGCACCCGGAAACCGGCGAACCGGCCGTGGGCGCGGTGGTAAAGCGCCTGCAGCTCGTTGTAGGTTTTTTCGGTGTCGAGCAGGTAGGACACATCGAACCGGCGCACCGGGAAGGGATGGACAAGGCTGCGGTATTCCTGCCCGCCGGCCGTCTGCACGATGTCGACCGCGTAGTCGTCGCCGTAGCTGGCGCCCATGCGAACGAGGCCGCTGATACGTTCTTCAAGAAAATCAGGCATAGCGCTGCGCGCCTCCTATTGCGCCGAGGGCGGCGCGAGCACCGGCGGCTGCACTGCGCCGGATCTCGGCCTTGTCGCCGGTGCTGGAATTGACGTGGATGACGATGGGGCGGTCAGTTCCGCCCTGCATGGCGACCGGTATACGGCGGCCGTCGGGTAACGGCACATAGGCTTCCGGCTTGCTGCCCTCGCCAAACATGGCGAGCTGCGGCGAGTTGGCGATGCCACCGCCGGCATATTTGCGCAGCGGGACAGGCCCGCCGCTGGTCATGACGCCACCGTCGGCGAAAAATGCGCCGATAAACTGCGCAGCCTGGCCGACCCAGCCAAAATTTCCGCCACTGCCGCTGCCACTCGACGTTCCTTGCCCCATGTCGCCAAATAGGTTTTTCATGATGGCGGCGGCAGCGGCTTCGGCGGCCATGCGCTGCAGCATTTTTCCGAAGCTGGCGGCCATGTTATCGACCCCATTGGCGAACGGGTCAAAGATGAAATCGGCGAGTGATGTCTGCATGTTGCGGGCGGCGGATTTAGTGAACTCGTCCAGTTCGTTGATCGATTCCTTGGCCTTGTCGCTGTCGTTCAGCTTGAGCCGGGCGCTGGCGGCTTCGACATATTGCTGCTCGGTAATCACGCCCTTTTCGAGGGCGGCGACGAGCAGCAGCATGTCGTCGCGGGCCTTCTCGATGCCGGCCGATTCGGTATCGGCCAGCATGTCGTTGAGGCGCTTGGTGCTGTCGGCGGCTTCTTCGGCGGCGCGGGCGGCTTCGAACTGGACGACGGCGGTTTCTTTCCAGGCGTCGGGCATGTTGGCCCATTCGGCGCTGGTCATCAGGTCGTACAGCGTTTTTTGCGACTTGGTCAGGTCAAGCTGGGCAGCATCGGCATCGCCGGTCAGCTTGGCGAGCGATTCCATGGCTTTGCCGTAAGCGGTGGCTTCGGCGGTGGCTTCGGCGATTTCCTTGGCGGCTGCCTTGCCTTTTCCTTTGCCTTCGCCGGTTGGCGTGCGGGTGATGGCCTGTTTGCCGGTGCCAGAACTCCGGCCACGGCCTTCGTTGCCGTAGTTGCCGTCGGCGCCGTCGAGTGCTTCGGCGCGCTGCAGCGCCTTGAAGTATTCACGGCGGCGGGTCAGGCGACCGAGTTCGGCTTCCATGTCGCCTGTGTCGATGCTGCCGCCGTCTTGCTTATTAGATGCCATCGCGGCATTGCGCGAGGCGGTGAGCTTGTCGATGTCTTCGGTCAGGCTCTTGATCTGTTCGCCGGCTGACTTGCCGGGATTGGACAGGCCGATGCCAATCAGCGACTCCCAAAAACCCATGCCGGCAGACTTGGCGGCGAGGAATTCGGCAGCCAGTTTGTTGAGGCTGGGCAGCAGTTCCCCGGCGATGGACTTGGCGACTGACCCAGACAGCACGGACAGCTTGTCCATGTTGTCGTTAAAATCGGCGGCCTGCTTGGCCAGCTTGCCGTCGATGATGCCGCCCAGGCTGGCGGCTTCTTCGCGCATGGCTTTGAGGCCGGCGGCGCCGCCGTTGAGGACGGGTACTAACTTCGCACCGGACTTGCCGAAGGCGTCGACGGCGAGCGCGGTTTTGGCCGCTCCGTCTTCAAACTCGCTGAATTTGTCGGCCATTTCGGCAAAGACGGCGTCGGCGGTCTTGAGCTTGCCGCTGGCGTCGGTGACTTTAATGCCCATGTCGGCGAACAGGGCGCCGGATTCTTTGCCGCCGGCGGCGGCGTCCTGCATCTTGCTCGATAGCTTGGCGAGCGCGGCGGTCATGTCGTCGAACTCGACGCCGTTCATCTTGCCGGCGAAGTTCAGGGCGCTGAGGTCTTCGACGGAAATGCCGAGGCGCTCCGAGGCGTCGTTCAGCTTGTCCAGGCTGTCGATGGCGCCGGTGATGGCGGCGGTGAAGCCGGCGCCGAGCAGGCCGGTGGCCAGGCCGCCGGCAATGCCCCCGGAGAAGGCCGAGAACAGGGATTCGGATTTGCTTTTGAGCTGGCCGAGGCCATTGCCGACCGACGCGAAGGCGGCTTGCGTCTTGTCGCTGGCGGTGAGCGTGAAACTGACGTTGGTGTTGCTCACAGGTTGTCCCGTATGGTCATCAGGTCATTGATCAGCATCTCGACATCCTTTACGCCGAGCAGGGCGGCTACCGTGTCCAGCCCTTCCCAGTCCAGCGCGTTGCCCAACATTTTCCAGGCCCGAATGGCGATGTGAAATTCCTGCGGCGGCGGCGGCGGTGGTGGCGCCGGCCGCTGGCAGATCGACAGCCAGGCCGCTAGACGTTTCCCCGTTCATCGAGGCTCGCTTCGTGCGCCTTGTAGGCCGCGATGACGCCTTCGATCAGCGGTTGCCAGGTGGCCGGGTGATCCTTGACCCAGGTGGCGAATACGTCGGCATGGAAGGCGACCGGCTCGGGGTCGCCACCGGGCAGCAGATCGGCCTCGGTGAAGTCCCAGCCGACGACGAACTGCGCTGCCCACTCGATATCCATGCGCTGGCCGGCGCCTTGCGCGGCGGAGACATCCCACGGCGTTGGGCGCTGCAGGGTGACGCTGTGCTTGCCGAGCGGCAACGCCGACTGGCGTGCCGCGGCAAACTTGGCGAGGTTGATTTCGCGCATGGTCAGGCGGCGCAGATGGTGAGGCCGCCGAGCATGGTGATCTTGGCCGGGCTGGTGGTGACGCCCTGCTTGCCGCCGCCCGGTGCGCCGGTATAGCCGACGGTGCCGTACCACATCGTAAATGCGCCGTCCGGCCACAGAACCTTGAAGCCCTTGTTGGCGCGGGTCTTGAACGCGGCAATCATCGCCTGTTGGGCGCTTGATGCCGGGTCCCACTGCATGGTCATATCTGCAGATTGCGCCGTAGCGCCGACGACGATCTGTGTGTCTTGCGTGTCGTTGACCGTGGTGGTGTCTTGTACCTTGATTTCACCGCCGGCGAAGTTGAAGTCCTGGACGCCGGTGATCGAAGTTCCGAGCGTGACCTTTTTGGCGGTTCCGCTGGTAAAGGTCGAGAACAGTGTCGTGTCAATGCCGGTCGTGCCATTGACGTCGGCGACCTGGAACGTGTCGGTGGCGGTGCTGACCACTTTGCACAGGTAGCCATGCAGCTCGACCATGCCCTGAATTTCGAGCAGGACGTTGTCGCCATTGGCGAAGCCATGCGCCGTCGAACTGATGACGCCGGGCGCAGCCTTGGTGATGCCGGAAATGGTTTTTGCTGCGGCGATGGCCGACTCCATGTAGAGCTTGAGGCCGGAATTAGTGTGGATGGTCATTGATGGCTCCTAGAGGGCGACGGCCGGGTTGGTGCCGGCTATGAAATAGGTGATCGGGTAGGTGATGCGATTCAGCCCACAGGGCTTTTCGAGGCTGTCGTCGACGTCCGGCTCGATACGCGGGGCGCCGAGCTGCTTGACGCGCCCGCCAAAGCTGCGGTCGGGCGTCGTGGCGAGCTGCGTCTGCACTTCGAGGGCGATCTGGTCGAGGATGTCTTCCATGTCGCCACCGTCTTTGGCATAGGCTTCAATGACGAGGTCGGCGCTGCGCTGCTCGACAAGATCATCTGTGGCGTTGAGCAGCTCGCCGTTGTCGTCGCCGATCCAGACTTTGAGGAATGGCGGCACGGCAGTCTCCGGGCGGGTGCGCTGGCCAAATACGGCAGCGCCCGTCGTGGCCAGCCCGGCCAGGCGGGCGACGAAGGCGTCGCGGATCTGGGTGCGAACGTGGCTCATACCTTGTCCAGCCGCAATTGCGTGACGCCGGTGCCGTCGGGCTCGACGCCGGTGACGGCGTAGGTGACGCCGGCCGCGATGACGACGCTGCCGCGCGCCACCGGGACCGATGAGACCAGGTGCAGTACGGGGCTGCTGCCGTCGACCATGCCGGCGAATGCCGAGGCGAAGCCGTTGTCGAAAATGCCGCGCGCCGGAATGCCATCGACGGTGACGTCGATGGCAAAATCGGTGAAGAAGACGGCGTTGTCGAACTGCATGGCTTAGGCGGTGAGCGCGTCTTTCATCGCGGCGAAGGATTCGGCGTGGCGGACGGCCACATCGACGTCTTGCAGCGCAACAACGCGGACGGTGCCGGCGGTGCTGCCGGTGTAGGGGTCGACCATGATGTCGAGATTTCCCCACTGGCCGATGATCAGGTCGGCGAAGTTGCCGAAGAGGATCGCCGAGCAGATGCCGGAGGCGGTGCCCTTGGTCAAGTTGGACGGCACCTGGTTGGAAACGCCGGTGGCGTAGCCGTTGACCGTGCCGTCTTCCCAGATGAAGCCGTTCTGGCCGGAGACCTTGGAAACCTGCTTGAGCTTGCCGCGCACCTTGGCGTTGGTCAGGTAGCCGAGTGCGCCGAGGTCGGCGTTGGCGACGGCGACCTGCGATTCGAGATCGACGAGGTTGCCCCAGGTCGGGATCAGGCCGTTGGTGCCGCCGGCCACCGAGCCGATGCCGGCGGTGTTGAGGATGCCGGTCGGCTGATTCGATGCGCCAGAACCGTTGATCGCTGCGAGGTCAATGGCCATCGCGATGACGGTGGCCAGATCGTTGCGAACAAGTCCCTCAACATCGATGGACGATTGCAGAAGCAGCTTGCGGGTGATGTCGGTGAAGGCGCCGAGCGTTTTCGGGGTCATCGTGACCTGGTCGAAGGCTTGCTGGCTTTCGGTCGGCGCGCCGTTTTCGGCGACCCAGTAGGCGGTGGCGCCGGCGGTTTGACGCGGGATGGCGATCTGGCCAACGAGGCCGGTCAGGAACTTGGCGCCGAGTCCGGTTACGGCCATCTTGTTGCGCAGCAGGTCGATGAAGCTGGATGCCAGCAGATCGGTGGCGACGGTATTGCCACCCGCAGTCGGGGTGCCGACCAGCAAGTCACGCTTCTGAACTTCATTTGGGACGAAAAAGCCACGCGATTCGCGGCCCATTTTCTTGGCCACGGCGTCGGAAGCGTCCAGCTCAAAGCCGCCGATGTCGCGCGCCTGGCTGAATTTGCCGTCCTTAATCAGCACAGCGGCCTGGATGGCGCGGACGAAGCTGAAGCTGCGGGCTTCTTCCTGCGTCATGCCGATGTCGGCGCTGGGCAGGGCGCGCGTGCCGATCTTGGTCATGAT
>ERZ1026796.1099-NODE-1099-length-19129-cov-3.304126_pt1 | contig 19129 bp, 22 predicted proteins | sample MGYA00520874_ERZ1026796 | MGnify/ENA primary metagenome ERZ1026796 (study PRJEB33270, sample SAMEA104284474) | anaerobic digester metagenome | biome: Anaerobic digester microbiome; feature: mesophilic sludge digester; material: Anaerobic digester biomass...
GCACCACCGGCGCATCGAGCAGGTGGGTCAGTCGCACCGGCACATCGGAATCGACGCCGCCGCTCGCGGCGCGCTGCGCCATGGTGTCGGTGAACGTTTGCATCTTGTTGCGCAGCTCGGCGATCATCTCGCCGTTGACTGCTTCCGAGTTGCTGTCGGACTTGGTGACCACGAGCACCACCTGCTCGGTTCGCTCGCTTGCCTCGACCAGGAACTCGAGCTCGGATCGCGCCACCGGCTCCTCGGCCGACACGGTGAAGAGCAACGCATCGGCCTGCCCCAAGGCCGCCAGCGCAAGATCGCGGTGCCCGCGGCCCATGCCCCCGACACCGGGCGTGTCGATGAGCACGATGCCGCGCTCCAGCACGGGATGATCGAGCATGATCTCCACCGCGGTCACGCCCTCACGACGCGACGGGTCGCCGCGCATGGAGGCCACGTCGACCAGGTCGTCGATCTCGGCGCGCTCGTGCATCGGCTCGCCGTCGGGGCCGATGCGGGTGACGAGGATGCCGAACTCGGCGCCGTAGCGGATCACCAGGTGCACGCTGGTCGCGACGTCGGAATCCACCGGCAGCAGCTGCGACCGATCCAGGATGGCGTTGAGCAACGAGCTCTTGCCACGCTTGATGTCGCCACACGCAACCACCACCAGCTGTTGCAGGTTCCACTGCTCGGCCTCGGCGGCGATGCGCTCGCCGAGATCTGCACGATCCCACTCGCGCAGTGAGGCATGCACTCGGTTGCCCAGTCGCAACACCTGCACTGCGAGCGGATCGCGGGTGGCGCGGCGTGGCGCCACGCCCGCGTCGTCGACTGGTTCGTCGACCCGCTCTGTCACCGGGTCGGTCGCCGGGTCGGTCACCGGGCCACCTCGTCGAACTCCGACCACATCATCTCGTAGCCCTCCTTCATCACCCGCGCCAGCCTGCTCTCCACCGGGCTCCGACGAGGGTCGTTCTCCCACGCTGCCCAGCGCTTCGCCCCGGCGGCGGCGGCCTCGCTGCTGCGGCCGGCAACCACACCCACGGCGCTGCGCGGATCGGGCGCGGCGGTGAGCGCGAGCACATCGGCGAGCAACGACTCGGGTAGCGCGAGGGTGCCGGCAGCGACCGCCTGCGCCACCTCCAGCAACCGCAGACCGTGCAACGCCGGATCGAGCTCGATCTTCTCCAGCGGCGAACGCAGCGCGCGGAGTGCGCGCAGGTTGGCAGGGTCGTTGCGCAGGTACGACGCGCGCCGGAGGTCGTTCATCGCGGCATGCGCCTTGAACACCTCCGACTGCCCGGCGAAGCGCTGGACGACCACTTCGCGCAGGGAGGCGAAGCCACTCGCCTCGTCGAACACCTTCAGGAAGTCGGAGGCCGTGCGAGCGCCGCCGTCGGCCGCCCGCACCGCCACCTTCAGGCCGTAGAGGTCGAGCATCGAGAGCAGGCGCGCCCGCTGCGAGCGTTCCAGGTCGAGACCATCGAAGCCCAGGAAGTCGTCGGACGTGAGCAGCATGTCGTCCCTGTCGAGTGGGTCGTCGACAGCGGCCACGGCGGCGAGCGCCAGCGCGTCGGCCTCGGTGAACACGGCGGCCTGAGCCGTCTCGGCGAGCAGCCCGATGACAGGGATCACGCCGCTGACCACGCCGCGCAGCTCGGCGGCAACCCTGCCCGCAATGGGCGCGGCGGCCAGCATCGGGTCGCCTCCCTTGGCCAGCCGATCGACCTTGCTGAGCACGGCAACGGCCGACGCGGACGACAGCGTCGACCCACCGAACAGCTTGGAGAAGCCGCGCAGGGCATCCGCATCGGATTGGCGCAGCAACGGCAGGAGGAACACCAACGCGTCGGCCCGGCTGACCGCACCCGCGGTCAGCTCACCCTCACGGCCACTGATGCCCAGGAAGTTGGAGGTGGTCTCCTCGTTCACCTCCGTCACGGTGTTCAGCCCGGGCGTATCGACAACGGCCACATGGTTGAGCAGCGCGTTGGAGAGGTACACCACGACCGACGAGATCTCGTCGGTCGGGCGCCCGAGGTGCTCGGGCATCCGCCCGCGGGCCAGGCCCAGCACGTCGACCACGCCATTGGTTCCCACGACCTCGACGCGCTCGGGGTTGCCATAGCGGAACTCGGTGACCACTCTGGTGCACTCGCCGGCGTCGACCGCTGCGATGCGTTGACCGAGCAGTGCGTTGACCAGCGTCGACTTCCCGGAGCTGACGCCACCGGCAACGGTGATGGTGAGCGGCACGCTCAGCTTGGCCCGCACCTGTTCGACCATCGTGCGGCCGGGGCCGGGTACCAGATGCGCCAGCGCGTCGTCGCACAGCTGGCGAACGCGGGCCGACATCGGCGGCGGGGGTGCAGGCGGCATGCGCGGCTCAACCCTCCGCGGTGTAGACGACGACTTCCGGCACGCGCACGACGGTGGCCCCGTCGCGGTAGCCCGCTCGATCGGTGCTCGCGACGCGACCGACCCAGCTGGCATCCGGCGCCGGCGCGCTGCTCACGCCGCGCATGCGCGTCGCGTCGAACACGTCGCCCGTGGCCGGCTCGAGCGAGTGCACTCCCGCTCGGCTCAGCGCAGCCAGCATCTCGGCCCGCAACGCCTGGCTGGGCACCCGATCCGCCAGATCGATGAGCGCGGTCACCAAACCGGCGGTGCGGTCGGGCGCAGCTGCCGGCGGCGACATGGCCGGCGGGAGCGGCAGCACTGCCGTACCGGCCGGCATCACACCTGCCGGCTGCACGGGCAGTGGCAGCACGGCGGGCGGTGTGCTGGTGCGTCGGCGCAGTGCGGTGGCCAGCACGGCACCCAGCACCAGGCCACCGAGCCCCACCACCACCAGCAGCCCCGCGGAGGTGCCGTCGTCGTCTCCACTCGAGCTGATGCCGGGCAGGTTGGCACCGGGGGCGATGGTGGTGGGGGCATTGGATTCGCTGAGGCAGGCAGCCAGCGCGACCGAGCGCGACTCGCCGGCGGCCATGCGATCCTTGACGCACTTGTCCACCGGCTGCGCGTTGGTGGGCAACATCCCCAACGCGAGCACGGCGGCGAACGAGGCGCGCACCACCAGTTGCCCGCCGCCGCGATGGCCACCGGCCTCCGGGATCACCATCGTCGTCATCGATGTCGTATTCGATGCCGTTGTCGTTGCCGTTGTCGTCTTCGTTGTCGCCATCGCCGTCGCCCCTCCTTCGGTCACGCGCTGATCGAGCGAACGTTACAGACCCGCCGACACCCGGTTGAGCGGCCCACCTGCGCGCCGGCACCCAGCCGCGTCGCGGTTTCTCGAAATCTCCGAACCGACGGAACTTCGTGCGGTCCGTCGGCATCAGTCGACACGACCGGCAGCACCGCCGGCACGACCCGAAGGACGATTCCGCCATGTCACGCATCGCCACTGAAGAGCTGCCCAGCCCGATCGTCGCCCACTGGGCCACCTCGCCGCTGCCGCCGGTCGCACGCCCGCCACGCGCAGGCCGCACCGGCCTGGCGATCGTCGGCGGCCTCACGCTTGCCGTCGTCGGCGTGCTCGCCGTGCTCGGCCTGCGCAGCGACGACACGGCGGCAACCTCCACCACCGAGCCGGCGACGGAGGCGACAGTGGCGGGCCAGGGCGCCGCCGGGAACTCGGCACTCACCACTGCCGAGCTCGACGCGGCATACACCGCAGTGTTCGGAGTGCGCGGCAGCGCCACCACCTTGGAGTGCGTGAACAGCGAGATCGGCCTCGAGGGCGGCCAGGCCGCACGCCTCGCTCGCGGCGAGGTGCTGACCTTCGACGAGGCCAATGCCGCCTTCACCCCCTTCGTCAGCTGCGCACCCGACGCGGACTTCAACTTCGGCATGGTGCCCGTCACGATGCAGCTGTTCGGCCAGCAGGCCGACTCGAGCTGCATCGAAGCCAACCTCGCGGCCTTCGCCGTGCCCGATCGTGCCGAGGCGCTGGCGCTCGCCCTCACCGATCCGCAGCTGTTCGGCGATCGGCTGTTCAGCTACTTCCAGCCCTGCGCCTTCTGATCCACCGCCCCCACGGTTTCGTACCCCTGCGCAGTCTGCGATTCTGTGCAGGCGAACGCACCCACACGACGCCGACGCCCACGTACCCAGCCGACACCGATCCAGTGAAGGAACGACCATGAACGCAGTCTCCCCACCGCCGGCAGGGTGGTACCCGGATCCGAGCGGCCGCGCCCCCTTCCGCTACTGGGACGGCGCCCGCTGGACCGAACACACCGACCAGGGCACCGCGCCGAGCCCACCCGTGGCCCCGTTCGTCCCCGCACCGCCGCAACCGGCCGCGCCACTCGCGTACGCCCCGTCGAGCAACCCCGGCGTGCCGGCATCGCCTGCGGCCGCGCACTGGAATGCGCAGTCGTTCCTGGCCGACCTGAAGAAGTTCGACGGCTTCGCGCTCGTCGTGGTCGCCGCCGTCGTCTTCTTCGCAGCCAGCTTCCTCAGCTGGACGAGCGCGTCGGTCGCAGGCATCGATGCGACGGGCGCCCAGGTCTCCCAGTCCGAGTCGTCGAACGCCTGGGAGAGCAACGGCGCGTGGCTGATCCGCGGGTGGGCGATCAGCGACCTGGTCAGCGCCCCGCCGGGAACCACACCCGACAGCGGCAGCGACATGGTGATCCTGCTGCCCATCGCGCTGGTCGCGGCCGGTGTCGCCGCAGCATCTCGGTTGGGCAAGCGCATCACGAACGTGAACGAGATCGTGCTGGGGGCCTCCGGCGTGCTGGCCCTGCTGATGGTGGCCCAGGCAGTGCACCTCAGCGGCGCCATCGACGAGCTCGGTGACATCTTGCAGCAGCGCGGCGCGACCTTCTCGGGCAACCTCGACATGGGTCTCTACTTGGCCATCGTGGCGTCATTGGTGATGACCGGCGGCGCGCTCAAGACGCTGCTCGCAGCCCGAAGGGCAGTGGCCTGAAGCCACTCGATTTCTCGTGGCGCGCGGAACTCGGGCGGCGCACGGTGCATCACTCCTGGCAACCCACCCGCACGAGCGGGCCGACACAAGGAGCACACCGATGAGCGACACCAGCTACGACACCAGCTACGACACGACCTACGACACCAGCTACGACACCAGCTACGACACGAGCTACGCAGCGACCTACGAGTACAGCTACGACTCGACCGACTGGAGCACGGTTGCCGAGGTCAGCGAGGGATACACCGACGTCTACCAGTGGGGCACCGAGGCCGCCAACACCTACTACACCGCGAGCACCGAGGCCTGGCTGGAAGGCGACGGCATGGCCGCCTACGAGCTGAACCAGAGCTACCTGGCCGCCACTGCCGGCGCCGACGTCGCGTGGGACACGGCCAACAGCGTCTGGACCGACATGGCCGAGACCACCTCCGTGTACAGCTACGACGTGCCCGCCGACACCAGCTGGTCCGCAGCGCCTGTCGACACCAGCTGGTCGGCAGCACCAGCCGACACCAGCTGGTCGGCAGCGCCCGTCGACACCAGCTGGTCGGCAGCACCCGCCGACACCAGCGCCGAGGGGTACTGAACACGACGACTTCGCCGCCGCCACAGAGCCGGCCGGCGGCGCTCGAACACGATGACCGGTGCTTCGGCGCCGGTCATCGTCGCGTCGCGCACAGGTATACGCGGGTCTCATCGTGGCTGGTACGCGTCAGGCCGGTGCTGATCCGAACGACGGTGACGGTGGTCGCTTCGTCGTCGATCTCGCGGACGGCGTGGCATGCACCGCGTCTCGCCGACCACAGTCCTGCGAACTAGCGGAGACTGAGATCGCGAGTTGAGTCGTGGTTCAGCATCTCCGTCGCGTGTGCCATCTGACCCGCCGAAACCCGAAAGAACGTTGCTCCGGCGATCTCCACGGGATGGCCCGTCGCCGGGTAGCCGGGCAGGTCACCCGTGTGCGTTCCGGTGATCCTGAAGCAGAACGCGCCAGACTCACCCTCCACAACGAGGTTCTCGACTGTTCGGGTGTACCCGCTGATCGCCGCGACGATGAACCGGATCACCCCGAGGTTCGCGTCACGCCCAACCACTGGACCTATCCCGGGGTGCACGATGGTGACCTGATCGGAGAACAGCGATCCGAGCCGATCCCAGTCGTAGGCGTTCTCTGCGGCCGAGATGGCGGCGACCAACTCTCTCGTGTCCACCCGCCCACAGTGCCCGAAGTGGAGCCGGATGTCCAGCGCACCCAGCGGCAGTTCGGCATGCTCAGTTGAGCCGGTGAAGCCGACCGTTCTTCCAGTCGTAGAACAGGACGCCGCAAGCGCACCCCGAGGAGTCCATCGTTCGAGTCTCGGTCAGCGAGTCAATGACCTGTCCACTTGCGTCGAAGACGGTCACACTGAGGTCGACGGAGCGACCTTCCTCCCACGTGTCGAGATTGAAGCCGTTGAACACGTCGTCAGGACCAGCGAACGCCTCGACCGTTGCGCAATCACCGTCGAAGCAGATCTCCGCAGACGTGGCACCCAACGCGTCATTCGGGTCGATGTACGTGCCCGGCGGATAGCACGAACCCTTCGCGCAATCGGAACTGCAGCCCACGAGCACGACAGCTGTCAACGCTGCAAGAAGGCGCACGAACAGGGGCTTCGTCAAGGTGCGCATCGTGCCCGAAGGGGACGCCGTTGTCCAGCACACCTCTCGGCAGCTACGGGATCTTGCGCTCGTCTGGCTTGGAGTTCTGGGCGTCGAGGGCAGACCAGTCCGGCTTGCCATGGTCAGGGTTCTCCAGAACCTTCCAGGCGAATCTAAGGCTGGCGAGGGCCAGGACGACTCCGACGGCAATGGCCCCCGGGCTCCCTTGCACGACGAAGGTCATGGCCATCGCCAAAGTGAGGGCCGGGTAGATGAACTTGACGAGAGGGTGAACGGATCTTTGTTTCCTGGTCGCTGCGGAGTCACCCATCACGATGACCGCATTGCCCGGTGACGGCCCTTGGTCCGCGTCGCCACGCGGTCACCCGATCTGCCCTGCCAACAGCTGAAGTGACTGCCCTGCGGTCCCGGCGCGGCGCTGCAGGCTCGCGTGCACGTCGTCGGGCAGATCGCGGACCAACACATTCGGCATGCTTGCACTTTGCTATCAAGTGGTCCTCAAAGCAACTCACTGCTCGAGTGACAGATCTGCGCTACGCGCCGAACCGATGCCACTGACCTTCCGACACGACATCGACGGCGCCGTCGATCACGCGGAGAGCGGTCTCGTCGTCGATTGCGTACGCGGGACAATCGAGACCGGCAGCCCATCTCTCGGCGCTGGCCAGCGTGTTGTCGGGAAGGAGCTCATGGTCCAAGTGAGGGAAGATCGAGAAGTCCACGAGGCCGAGCGCGCGGTCGTCGCCGGCGGGCGGCCTCCACCCGACGAACTCCTTGCCGATGCGCGGTGTCATCACCATGCTCCCCGCGCTCATACCGATCCACACCGTGTCGTCGAGCTGGGGCAGTAGGTCGGTCAGCCCGCACTCTCGCATCCAGTGGCACAGGTAGAGGGCGTCGCCGCCCGACACGAGCAGCACGTCGGCCTCGCGTACGAGGGGAACCCATCGCTCCTCGTCGATGCTGGGCAACGCGGTCAACTCGATCAACCCCACCGACTTCCAGCCCAGCTCGACCATGGGCTGTTCGGAGCGCCCGGCGACGAACTCCCACACGTTCTCGCCCGGACCTGCATGGGGATGGCCGTACATCGCGGTCGGAATGCACAGCGCGGTGCAATCCTCGATGGGTCGCCCGAGCAACTCGACCAGCGCGTCGTGGATGGTCGCGTTCCTGACGCCGGCGGAGGTGAGAAGAAGCCGACGCACGCGCCCAGATTGCCTGATGCGGCGCTGCCGCGCAAGGAGGTCGCGCGTCACAGGAGGGCCTGAAAGAAGTGGACGAGATTTCTTTGCATCACGCGGAACTCGCGAGTGGTGCGGTGCATCGATCGAGATGTCCACCACGACGGGGACCACGCACAAGGAGCAAGCACGATGACCGACTTCAACGCATACGATCCCACCGCCGCCAGCGATCTGGCCAGCCAGTGGCAAGACGCCAGCCAGAGCCTGTGGAGCACCTCGATCACCTTCGATCAGATCGGCGATCAGGAGTGGCTGCACGGCGACCCCACCGTGGCCAACGACTTCTACAACTACTCCGAGCAGACCGAGTGGCTGTCGCAGCAGGCCTACGACGCATCGTGGGAGGCCTACTACGGCCCGGTCAACGCCGAGGGCTACACCGCCTACGACGCGTCCATGGGCTACACCTCCACCGACACCAGCTTCATCGAGCCCGCCAGCAGCGCCGGCAGCATGTCGATGATCAGCGACAACAGCGCCGAGAGCTACCTCTGAGCCGGCAGCCGCCAGCCCACCGCCACCGACGACACCCCACTCGAAGCGCCCCCGGAGCGGCCGGGACCTGATGCCCAGCACTCAGGTCCCGGCCGCTCTCGCGCGGTGCGCCAACTGTCACTAGCACTCTGCTTGCAAAAGCAAGCACTCGGGGGCACGATGAGTGTGGGTCCAAGAGAACCCGAAGGACGGTCACGATCATGACAACCACGACGACAAAGACAACGACAATGACGACACTGAAGAAGATTCAGGACGAGTACTTCACGCTCGCCACGCGAGTCGAAGAGCCGCTGGTGCGGTTCACCGGCGAGATGGCCGATTCGATGGCACGGTTCGTGCCCGAGCGGCCGACGTTCATGGCGAAGCTGCCCACGGTGGCCGAGCTGGTCGACAACCAGCTGAAGTTCCGTCGGCGCTTCGTCGACGAGCAGCTGATGTTCGTTCGCAAGATGATGAAGGCAATGGACCCGATGGTCACCCGCCTCGACACCGTGGCAAAGCCCGTCGCCGTGCCGAAGCCCGTGATGCACATGCCGGCCAAGGCAACAGCCAGCCGCATGGCGCCGCGCCGAGTAGGCAGCAAGGTCGCCTGACACACACCGCGGAACGGGCGGGCTCCTTCGAGGGCCCGCCCGTTCCCGCGTCCGGCACCCGGTTTCGCGTAGCGATCGGCCAAGCTGGGCCCTCGACGTGCGAGGGAGGAAGTGCGGATGCGTCTCCATGTGATCAGCGACGGGACCGGCAGCCCACCGATCGTGTTCATCCACGGTCTCGGCTCAACGGCCGCCACGTGGGCGCTGTGCATGGCCCAGCTACGCGATCGGCATCACGTACTGGCCATCGACCTGCTCGGGCACGGCGGGTCACCGGTGCCCGACGACCCGGCCGAGTACACACGCGATCGCGCGTTGGCCGACATCGACGAGGTGCTCGCCGGGCTCACCGAACCGCCCGTGCTGGTCGGGCACTCACTGGGCGGATACCTCGCGCTCGCTCACGCGGCCACACGACCCGGCGCCGCCCGCGGCATCGTGGTGCTCAACACCGGCCCCGGCTTCCGCGACCCGGAGAAGCGTGAGGGCTGGAACGAACGGTCACGCCGCAACGCACATCGCTTCGGTGTACCCGCGCAGGCCACGGAACTGAACCTGCAGCACGACTCGGTGGTGATGGATCGCCTGGCCGAGATGGCGACGCCCACGCTGGTGCTGGCCGGCTCCGCCGATCGGCAGGAGTACACCTCCTCGGGCGAGTACCTGCAGCGCAAGATGCCCAATGCCCGCCTCCAGGTGATCGAAGGAGGCGAGCACTCGATGCACGAGACCTCACACGCCATCGACGTGGTGCGCGCCATCGACGAGTTCATCACCGCGTTGCCTCCCGGCTGACGGCGAGCGATCACTCGTCACGCGGCGCGCTTGGCACGGGCAGCCCAGCTGGCCATCGCCACTAGGGTGCGGGCGCCGCTGATCGCACCTGGAGCACCACGATGACCGCCGAGACTTCCGCCGACCTGCCCACCACCATGCGTCAGATCCGCTCGCTGGTCACGGCCGATGGTCGGCTGGAGCTGTCGATCGCCACCGTCGACATGCCGGTGCCGGCCGCACACGAGGTGCTGGTGCGGGTGGAAGCGGCTCCGATCAACCCGTCCGACCTCGGCCTGTTGCTGGCAATGGCCGACGTCGCGCACGCCACTTCCACCGGCAGCGGCGACGCAACGGTCGTCACTGCGCCCATCTCACCGGCGGTGCTGGCGGCGCTCTCCGCCCGCGTCGGAGAGAGCATGCCGGTGGGCAACGAAGGTGCCGGCCGAGTTGTCGCAGCGGGCGACTCGGCGGAGGCGCAAGCGTTGTTGGGCAAGCTGGTCGGGTTCGTCGGCGGCGCCAGCTACGGCGAGTTCCGTGCCGCCGCGGCATTCATGTGCATGGAGCTGCTCGAGGGCACCACCGCTGCGCAAGGTGCCTCCTGCTTCGTGAACCCGCTCACCGCGCTGTGCATGGTGGAGAACATGCGGATGGACGGCCACACCGCCCTGGTGCACACCGCCGCCGCATCGAACCTGGGCCAGATGCTGAACCGCATCTGCCTGGCCGACGGGGTGCAGCTGGTGAACATCGTGCGCCGGCCCGAGCAGGCGGCCCTCCTGCGCGAGCAGGGTGCCCAGCACGTCGTCGACTCCAGCTCGCCCACCTTCCTCGACGATCTCACCCAGGCGCTCATCACCACCGGCGCCACCATCGCGTTCGACGCGATCGGCGGCGGCAAGCTGGCGGGCCAGATCCTCGGCTGCATGGAAGCTGCCGCCAACGCGAAAGGCGGCGAGTACAGCCGCTACGGCAGCGACGTGTACAAGCAGGTGTTCGTGTACGGCGGGCTGGATCGCGGGCCCACCGAGCTGACACGCAACTTCGGCATGTCGTGGGGCCTCAACGGGTGGCTGCTCACCCCGTTCCTCGGCAAGCTCGGTCTCGAGGGCATGATGCGCCTGCGTCAGCGAGTGGTTGCCGAGCTCACCACCACGTTCGCCAGCCACTACACCGACCAGGTGTCGCTGGCCGGCGCGCTCGACATCGCCGCCATCCAGGCCTACGCCAAGCAGGCCACCGGCCAGAAGTTCCTCATCTGCCCGATGACGGCCTGACCAGCGGGGTTCAGGACACTTCGTCGAGGGTGATCAGGTTCAGGGCGCCACGCTGCACGCGTGCGGTCACGCCGCGCCGGACGCCTCGTTGCCAGACTGCGCCAGCTGGGTCGGCCTCCAAGTTCGCCAGCCACTGCGAATCCGAGCGCACCGTGCTGACGGTGACCCGCTTGCCGACGCGCACGGCAACCACGGGCACCGAGCGGGTGAGCCCCGAGCGACGGCCCGTCGTCTCCAGCACCACCAGCCCCAGCCCCACTGGCAACGGCGACCCGAGGCCGGCGCGGACAGCCGGCAGCACGAGTTGGTTCAGGGTTCGGAAGCCGGTTTGGGCAAGTTCGCAGCGCACGGTCGGAGTCAACGCCCACCAGCGACTCGTTGTTCCACCGGCACCAGTGCCGTCCGCCTCTGGCGGTGGGAGATCGAACCCGCGACAATGCGGCCGATGGATCTACTCCCGCTTTCTCGCGTCGTCATTCACGGTCACGAAGTCGGCTACCGGCGCAGCGGTAGCGGCGAGGCCGTGGTGCTCATCCACGGCCTTGCAGGCAGCTCCAAGACCTGGAGCGCCGTCCACCCGCGGCTCGCCGAGCACCACGACGTGATCGCACCCGACCTGCTCGGCCACGGCGAGTCGGCGAAACCGATGGGCGATTATTCGCTCGGCGCGTTCGCCAGCGGGCTGCGCGACTTCCTGGCCGCGATCGACGTGCCCAGTGCCACCATCGTCGGGCACTCGTTCGGCGGCGGCGTGGCGATGCAACTCGCGTACCAGCACCCGGAACTGTGCGACCGGCTGGTGCTCGTCGGCAGCGGCGGCCTCGGCCGCGAAGTGAGCCTGTTGTTGCGACTGGTCACCCTCCCTGGTGCCGAGCACCTGATGCCGCTGGTGTTCCCGCGCCTGGTTGCCGATCGGGGCACCGACGTCTTCAACTTCCTGGGCAAGCTCGGTCTCAGCGCACCCCGGCTGGGCGAGATGTGGCGCTCGTACTCGTCGCTGGCCGGCACCGAGAATCGCAAGGCGTTCGTACGCACCATCCGTGGCGTCATCGAGCCCGGCGGGCAAACCGTCAACGCGCTCGACCGTCTGTACCTGGCCGCACACCTCCCCACGCTGATCGTGTGGGGCGACCGAGACGACATCATCCCGGTCAGCCACGCGTATGCAGCCCACGACGCCATCCCGGGTAGCCAGCTGTGCGTCCTCGAAGGAGTCGGGCACTTCCCGCACGCCGAGGCCCCCGATCAGTTCGTCGACGTGCTCACCGACTTCCTCGCCAACACCCAGCCTGGTGTGTCGACGCCGGGCGGCCTTCGCGAACTGCTGCACGTGCAGTAGCGAGGTCAGTTCGCCGGCAGCGCCGTAGCGTCATCGGGATGAGTCGGCTGGAAGACATCGGTGAACGCGACGGCTGGCGCTGCTGGCTGTGCGATGAAGCAGTGGACCCGCGGATGTCGGTGAACGACGCGCGCGGGCCGAGCCTGGACAGCCGGCTGACGAAGGCGAAGAGCAAGGGCCTCACGCCCGGCTCCACCGATCGACTGGCTCATCGCGGGTGCAACACCAAGAAGGGCGCGGTCACCGCCGTCGTGCCGTGGCCGAGCAACCTGTTCGTGGTCGACCCAGCGCCCATCATCACCACCGTGGAACGACTGCAGCGCAAGGGCGGCCGCGAGATCATGGCCCGCTGCCCCACTCGCGCCGATGCTCACGACGCGGCGACGTGGCTCGCCGGTCGCATCGCCCGCTTGGCCCCCGACCTCGATGCATCCACCGAGGTGGAGGCCGGCGGTGGCCAGTTCCTGCTGGTGCTGCGCGTCTGAAACTGGGGCTGGACCCGAGGCGTCTTCGGGTGGATACTGGCAACAGCCCGTCGATCACACCTCGGTCAAGTCGGTGGCTCTCGCAAGACCGCCCCGCGCCGCATGGCCATTCAGCCAGCTGATCGGCGGGCGCTACGCGTACCCGGTGCGCTCACAACCCGTGCAGCTCCGGTATCGGCCGCGCCCAAGCGGCGAACGACGATCGCAGCGCAGCCCGCGTCGGTTCGTCGACGAAGGCTGCCGCCAGCGCGTGCATGTTGCACTGCCACAGCTCGGGCAGCGTGAGACCGAGCTCGCCGATGCACGACAGCCACTCTTGCGACAACGTGATGTCGCTGATGGTGGTGTCGTCGGTGTTGATCGTCACGGGCACACCGGCGCGCACCAATGTCACCAGCGGGTGATCGGCAAAGGTGAGCACCGTGCCCGCCTGCACGTTGCTGGTGGGGCACAGATCCAGCGTGATGCCGCGCTCGATGAGCTGGGTGATCAGACGTGGGTCGTTCACCGCTGACGCCCCGTGGGCGATGCGCTGCGGGTGCAGTTGCAGCGCACGCCACACCAACGCGCCGTCGTCGAGCAGCTCCCCCGTGTGCACGGTGAGCCCCAGGCCACCGGCGCGAGCCACCTCGAAGGCTGCGGCATGCACGGTGGGGTCGGGGTGGGCGGCCTCGAACCCGGCCAGGTCGAACCCGGTGACGCCGCTGGTGCGATGCGCAACAGCCGCGTGCGCGACCTCCACGGTGGCGGCCGGGTCGGCCGACCGCAGCGCGACCACCGTCAGCCGCACCACCACCCCGCATCGCGCCGCCGCCGAGGCGGCCGCGCCGGCAACGGTGTCGATCACCTCATCGAGCGTGAGCCCGCACTCGAGGTGGAACGCGGGCGCCCACTTGATCTCCATGTAGCGCACGCGGTCGGCGGCCTTGTCCTCGACCAGCTCGGTGGTGATGCGAGCCAGCGCATCACGGTGCTGCATCAGCTGCAACGGCAGCTCGAACGATTTCAGCAGCTCGGCCTGCGAGCCGGGGTGTGCGGCGGCGACGAGCGCGTCGAACATGCCGAAGAACGTGCTCGGCGCAGCGACGCCGTACTGCGCGGCAAGTTCGATCGCCGTCGCGGGTCGCAGGCATCCGTCGAGGTGCAGGTGCAGCTCGGCCTTCGGCATCGCTTGCACAAGGCGACGTACCGCACTGCTCGGTTCGCTCATCAGTGAGGCCCCACTCGGTCGCTGCTGAGGCGGGAGAACACCAGGTCGTCGTGAAACACCCCGTCGATCAGCTCGCAATCGCGCAACCGGCCTTCGAGCGTGAAGCCCAGTCGGTGCGCCACGGCCGCGCTGGCCGTGTTGGCGGCCACGCAGCGCAGACCGATGCGATGCAACTGCAACGAACTGAACGCCCACTCGACGAACGCCCCGACCGCGAGCGTGACCAGGCCGCGGCCCTGGTGGTCGGTGCCGATGAAGTAGCCGATGTATGCACTGCGATTGCGGCCGTCGACATCGCGCATGCGAACCGACCCGCACAGCACATCACCGTCGAACAGGTGCATCTCCAACAGCTCACCGGTGGATTGCAGCCGCTGCATCTCTCGGCAGTGCCGAACGGCGCTCTCGTCGTCGACGATGGTGGCGACCACTGCGGGGATGAAACGGCCGAGATGCGCAGAGTTCGCACGCACGAGGGCGGCCAACGCAGGAGCGTCGGCCACGTCGACCGCGCGCAGCGTGAACCCGCCGCCGAGGTCGAGCGGGGCGAACGTGGTCAGCAGGTCGGGCAGGGTCACCGGCAGATGTTCGCACGTCGGAGGCGGATGCCGCAGTGCTCCCACCGCACTGCGACACCCGCGCTCACCACCGCCACGCTCAGCTGATGCGGCGGAACAGCGCCTGCGTGGCGTTGGGCTGGTACACGGCCCCGCCCGCATCGACCAACGCCAGGAACGACGGGTCGCCGTTGATCGCGTGCATCGACTCCTCCATGGCGGCGATGCTGGGTGCACCGGTGAGCCAGCGGACGCCGCCGTACTGGCCGGTGACCTCGGCGCCGAACACGGTGTTGAGCCCGCCGGTCGCGGTGGCCGCGGCGGCCAGCGCCACTCCCTGCTGCATCGCTGCGCCGATCTGGCCGTTCGCCGCAGTTGCGTGCACCGCGGTGACGTACGCGTAGTCGGTCGGCTCCGATGGCATGCCACTGATCACGTTCAGCAAGCCGTCGGCCACGCTGCCGGTGAACAGCTCGCCACCGCCGGCAACAGCGGCGCCATAGTCGGCGTCGGCGGCCAGCTTGCCGAACGCAGCCTCCCAGTCGGAGAGCGTGTCGAACCCCGCGCTCCACACGATGGTGCCACCCTCCTGCGACAGCATCGACATCCAGGTGGACACCTGGATGCCCGCCACCGAGCTGGCCCTACCGGCGATGTCGACTGCCCACGCCAGCGCACTTGGAAGGGTGTCGGGCCGAGCGACTCGCGAGCGATTGAAGAGATACATGACGGAAACCCCCGTTTCTGGAGCACCGGAGTTGGCGCTCACCGAACGGTCGCGCCGGCGCAGCAGCACGTCGCTGGCCGTCAGGCCACAACCTGCTGTCCGCCTCCGGCTGCGAGGCGTACCGTCGCGAACCGTCGTGAGCAGCCGTACCGTGAGCGGCATGGCCGACACCACGCCGATCCCGCTGTCCGTCCTCGATCTCTCGGTGGTGAACGACGGCCAGTCCAGCGCCGAGGCGTTGCAGACCACCGCCGCCCTCGCGCAAGCTGCCGATCGTCTGGGCTACACCCGCTTCTGGGTGGCCGAGCACCACAACATGCCCAGCGTTGCGTGCACCTCACCGACCGTTCTCATCGCACACCTCGCAGCGATCACCGCGCACATCCACGTCGGGTCCGGCGGGGTGATGCTGCCCAATCATGCGCCGCTCGTGGTGGCCGAGCAGTTCGCGCTGCTGGAGAGCCTGCACCCCGGCCGCATCGACGTGGGCATCGGCCGCGCGCCGGGCACCGACCAGCGCACCGCTGCGGCCTTGCGCCGATCTCCCGACCTGCTCGGTGCCGACACCTTCCCGCGCGACTTCCTCGACCTGATGGGGCTGCTCGGCGACCCGCGAACCGAACACGGCCTGTGGGAGCAGTTCCGCGCCACGCCGGCCGCGGCGAGTGCTCCGGGCATCTTCCTGCTCGGCAGCAGCGACTACAGCGCGCGCTTCGCTGCGCAACTCGGCTTGCCGTTCGCATTCGCGCACCACTTCGACATGGGCGGCACGCTGCAGGTGGCCGAGCTGTATCGCACGCTGTTCCAACCGTCAGCCGTGCTCGCCGAACCCCACTTGATCGTCACCGCCAACGTGCTCGCCGCCGACACCAGGGAAGAAGCAGACTGGCACTCCGCTCCTGGCCGGCTCACGGCGCTCGGTCGTCGAACCGGTCGCTTCATCCGGCTTCCCTCGCCGCACGACGCATCCGTGCACCCCGACCTGGCAGAGGCCAACCGGCTGCCCACCAGTCGCGTCGTCGGTGCCATCGAGACCGTCGTCCCCGAACTTGCGAGCCTCGTGTCGCGGACGAATGCGAACGAGCTGATGGTCACCTCCGTCGCGTACGACCTCACCGCCCGCATCCGCAGCATCGAGCTGCTGGCCGAGCACTGGTGACCCGTCGGCCTAGCCTCGACCTCATGCCGATCTCGTTGCCGTACGTCGCCGAACCCACTCGCTACGACACCATGGAGTATCGCCGGTGCGGGCGCAGCGGCCTCCTGCTACCGGCCATCTCGTTGGGTCTGTGGCACAACTTCGGCGACGACCGCGGCTTCGACACGCAACGAGCCATCTGCCGGCGAGCCTTCGATCTCGGCGTCACCCACTTCGACCTGGCCAACAACTACGGGCCTCCGTACGGCGCGGCGGAGACCAACTTCGGTCGCATCCTGGCCGCCGACCTGGGCCGGTACCGCGACGAACTGGTCATCTCCACCAAGGCCGGGTACGACATGTGGCCGGGCCCGTACGGCAACTTCGGGTCGCGCAAGTACCTCATCGCCTCGCTCGATCAGTCGCTGGCGCGCATGGGCCTCGACTACGTCGACATCTTCTACTCGCACCGTGTCGACCCCGACACCCCACTGGAGGAGACGGTCGGTGCGCTCGCCAGTGTGGTGCAGCAGGGCAAGGCGCTCTACGTGGGCATCTCGTCGTACTCGTCTGCCCGCACCCGCGAGGCCGCTCGCCTGCTGGCCGAGCGCCTGGGGCCGCGTAAGGGCGCCAAGCCCTGGGACACCGCCATCATGAGCCTTCTGGGCCTGATCCAGTTAGCGCGCTACATCATCGCCGGACTGGATCAGCGTTATGACTGGACAGGCGGCTTGCCTGCGGCGGCGCAGCTTGCTGCGTTGGCCCTGTGTGTGCTGGGTTATGCCCTGGTGGTCTGGGCGACGGCTTCCAACGCGTTCTTCTCGCAGATTGTGCGCATTCAGTCTGAGCGCGGCCACACGGTCGTCCGTGGCGGCCCGTACCGCTACGTGCGGCATCCGGCCTACATCGGCGCAATTCTATTTGAACTGGCTGTGTCGGTTTTGCTCGCTTCCTGGCCGGCTTTGATCATCAGCGGCTTGAGCGTCCTCCTGCTCATCCTCCGCACGGCACTCGAAGACCGCACCTTGCAGGTGGAGTTGACCGGCTATGCCGGCTATGCGCGCCAGGTGCGTTATCGCCTGTTGCCGGGCATTTGGTAGGCGAGAGAGAAACGCTACGCTAACAAGGAGTGACCTATGTCATGGCAAACGCAACGCCTCGCCGATCCCCTCCCCTGGCTGCTAGACGCGGATACACCAGGGGTGCGCTACCTGGCGCTGCACGACCTGCTCAATAATCCGGGGTGCGCCCCTACAAATTGAGAAGATACGAGTTGACAACTCACAGGGCCGGGTGTAGACTGAAAAAAGTGACAGGATGATGCTTCAGTTCGCGAAAGGAGTGAAACAGCACAAGATGGCGCATAGGTCAACGGCCAATTCCATTGGCGAGTACATAGCGGAATTCCCCCCCGAGACTCAAAAGGTTCTGGAAGAGTTACGAGCGCTCATCAAGGCATCAGCGCCCGACGCGACAGAGACGATCAGCTACGCGATCCCCACGTTCGACCTGAACGGGAAACACCTTGTACACTTCGCAGGTTACGCGGGGCACGTAGGACTTTATCCGGCGCCGAGCGGGCTCGAGGCGTTCAAGAAAGACCTCAAGCCCTACAAGAGCGGGAAGGGCTCGGTGCAGTTCCCCCTTGGCCAGCCATTGCCCAAGGACCTGATTCGCCGGATCGTCGAGTTCAGGGTCGAACAGAGCACCGGCAAGGCCTCGAAATAGGGCGCGATCACTCACATGCTACGGATGTTTGGAGCGCGAAGGCGTTTGGAGCGCGAAGCCACGAAGGTTCGCGAAGGACACGAAGCGCGAAGGCCCTCGCCGCGGCGCGTCTCTTCGCGCCCTTCGTGCCACTTCGCGCCTTCGTGATCCAAACGTGCGAGCCCTTCGTGCTCGCCTTCGTGATCCAAACGCCCGCGCTCCAAACGCTCGCGATGAGATACGCGTCGCGTCGGCAGACAGGGATAGTTTACTCCACGAACGAGGAAATTGAGAAATGCCCTTTCGTCTGCTGAGCCAATTTTCGCTTGACGCGCCTGTGACGCGGCGCGATAATGGCCCTGCATACCAATGGAGCCCAAACATGAGAAACCTACTCGCCGCGGCACGTCCCTTCGCGCCCTTCGTGCTTCGCGTTCTTCGTGCCACTTCGCGTCTTCGTGCTCCAAACGCCTTCGCGCCCTTCGTGCCACTTCGTGCCTTCGTGCTCCAAACGCCTTCGCGCCCAATGCACCCACCCTGCGGGCCTTGCGTGTCCTGCAGGCCGTTGCCTGAGTCAGGCGCCGGGGTAGCCGCTGCTGGCTGCGTGCGCTGCGCCGCGATCTCGCCGAGCAGCAGGCCGCGATGGCCAAGAGCGGCTGATTCGCGGGCGGCACCACGCCGGCTCCGAGCGCGGCGCCCGGCACGACCGGATAGAAGTAGGTCCGCCGGACCGTGAGCGCGTCCTGGCCGCCGGGGCCGGTAAGCCACTCGATGAGCCGCTGCGCGGCCTCGAGGTTCCGCGCGCCCTTGAGGATCGAGACCGCCGGCGCCTCGAACCACTCGCGGGGTTCGGGCACCCGGCCGAAGGCGCGATCGAGTTCGGTGAGCAGGCTGCGTCCGAAGCGGCGCGCCACACCCGCACGTGGCAACTGCACCAGCTGTTTCAGGGAGTGCGCGCCCAGTGACTCGAGCACGTCGGCAT
>ERZ1026796.1112-NODE-1112-length-18923-cov-6.324324_pt1 | contig 18923 bp, 17 predicted proteins | sample MGYA00520874_ERZ1026796 | MGnify/ENA primary metagenome ERZ1026796 (study PRJEB33270, sample SAMEA104284474) | anaerobic digester metagenome | biome: Anaerobic digester microbiome; feature: mesophilic sludge digester; material: Anaerobic digester biomass...
CTAGAGAACGGTTCGCGATGCGGACACTGGTTTCAATCCTGACAGCGATGGTTGTGCTGGCCGTTGGTTCGGTCGGCGCAGCCGCGCCGTCCGCTGCACCCGTGGGTGGAGGTCTGGCAGCCTCCGACTCGGGTTCGGCGGTCCGGTCCGCGCAGGCGGCTGGACTGACCCGTGCCGGTCAGAAGGCTTTGAAGAAATGCCAGAAGATCCATAAGCTCCACCGCCGCAAGGCCTGTGTCAGGCGAGTCAGGAAGACCCACGCCAAGCCCAAGCCCGCACCGGTGGTCGAGGGCACGACTTATGACATCGAAGTCCGCGACAAGTACTTCAATCCCGCGTACATCGAGATCAAGAAGGGCGACTCGCTCCTTTGGACGTGGCCCTACGTCAACAAGGACGCCCACAACGTGGACCTGGTGATTGCTCCCGTCGGCGTCGAACGCCTCGAAGACGGTCCGTTCCTTCGGATCGGCCGAGGGAAGGAACGTCCAGATGCGACCCCGGCCGTTGACCACGAGCTTCTCGAAGGCGGGCTTCGTCTTCGGGAAGACGAGGGTTCGGGCGGCCGCGGGCGGCAGGTCCCGGCCCGGCCCGGCGAGATAGTCCTTCCGGTCCTTTTCGGTGACCTCAAAAGGCTTGAAGGACCGCGTCCAGGCGGCGAGGCGGCCCTTGTCGGGATCGAGGATCTCGAGGGAATAATCCCCGGAATATCCGGCGACGATCAGCCCTTCCGGCGTCAAGTCCCACTCCACGACGGGAGCGAAGGGAAGGGGAATGTCCTTGCGGAGCGGTCCGGCGCTGATCCGGTTGCTCGGAACGGCTTTCCGGTAAAGGGTTTTTTGCGGGGAAATGCCGGCCGAGCAAAGCTCGAGCCGCGTCTCCCCCGCCGTCTCCCTCTCGACGACGAACCGCCCGTCGGGCAGGGCCCGGAACTTTCTCCAGCGGCCTTCCCGTTCGTCGACGGGCGTCGAGGACACGAGCCGGCCTTCGAGGTCAAAGACGAACATCCGCGACCGCCCGAGGTCGCGGACGAACACCCGGTCTCCGCGCACTTCGACCTCGACGGGCCGGTCGAGTTCCCCGGATCCCGAACCCTTCCGGCCGATCGTCCCGAGCAGCGTTCCGAAATCATCGAATTTCCGGATGTCGGCGGACCGGGCGTCGCAGACGTAAAGCGTCCGGTGGTCGTCCAAAGCCAAGTCGAGGATTTCGCCGAAACCGCCGCCGGTTTGATCCCGGCCCGCAATCGTCCGCATCGGGACCATTTGGACGGTGCTCTTGGCCATGCTCTTGGCGGAGGGCTTTCTCTGTGCGGCGGCGGAGGAAACCGCCGGGACCAAAACCAGGGCCGGAAGAAGAAGAACGAGAGCCGCGGGGCGGACGATTCGCATCGGTGAAGCTCCTTCGGACTTCCCCGTCGGGAAGGGGTTTATTTTAACCCAAAGAATGGAGTCCCTCAAGGAATCCGCGGGGCGGGAAGCAAGCCGGTTCGGGAAAAAGGGGGAAGCCCGCCGGGCGCGGATATAACGATGATTCTTATGCTCTGATTCATCGCCGGCTTATCGCCATCGATGCCTGCGGAGGTCCATGCCCGCGGAACTTGGCAAAAGGGGGGCCGTCGTGAATCTCCCGGGCAGGCGATAGGACGCGTCAACTCATAAAACGTTTCCAAGGATCCGATCGTCTTGTCCTCCCGGATATCGCTTCGCTCGCCGCTCCCGTCCTCCGCCTATTCGGCTGGACGGCAGATCGTCGTCCGGACGCGCGATTTGACGGAGGGAAAAACGCCGGCCTCCCGGCGGCGCCGGCGGATCTCCCGGTTCAGCCGCCCCCGGCCGTTGGTCGAAGAGATCCGTTTTAGAGATCGACGGCCGGTCCCTCTTCCCGGCCCCGGATCGACTCGGGGAAGCGCTTTTCATGGCCGTCGATCCGGGCCGCGGCCGCCCCGCCGGGCCGATCGAAAATCCCGTCAAGATCCGGACGCTCAAGCGGAGGCCGTCCCGTCCCGGCTCCTTTGATCCGCAGGAACGGGCGGAGACGGATTCGCTTGAAGTCCGCGAGCCCGATCCGTCGAATCCCGGAACAAATCGGGCGGGGGCGAAGGCGGATCCCGGCGGCGGCTGAAGGGGAAGGATGACGTCAGGAAACCTCGGCTCGGAACGTGATCTCGAAATTCGCTCCGGGCGCAGAGCCGAGCCGCAAGCGGCCGTCGATTTGGCCGGTGAGCATCTCGACGAGGCAAAGGCCCATCGAATCCAACCGGCCAAGCTCCAAGTCCGGCGGCAGTCCGATGCCGTCGTCCCGGATAGACAGATGGAATCCGTCTTCCCCCCGGCGATGAAGCTCGACCGAGATCGTCCCTTCCCGGTCCCGGGGAAAACCGTGCTTGAGAGCGTTGGACACGAGCTCGTTGATGATCAGGCCCAGGGGGACGGCCGTTTTAAGATCGAAGCTCACCGGTTCGACGTCCAGGCGCAGCTTGATCCGGCCGGGAGAGGTCTCTTGCGCGCCGATCAATGCTTGGGCCAGGTTCCGGACGTAGGCGGGGAAATCGACGCCGGACAAGCGGTCCGAGCGATAGAGGCTCTCGTGGATCATGGCCATCGAGCGGAGCCGGTCCTGGGTTTCCGCGAAGGCCCGGACGGTCTCGGGGTCTTGAAAACACCTCCCTTGAAGACCGAGCAGCGCCGAGACGGTTTGCAGGTTGTTCTTGATCCGGTGATAGATCTCCTTCAGGAGAACTTCCTTCTCCCGAAGGGCGGACTCAAGGTCCGCCCGCGATTGGATGAGATCGGTGATGTCGGTCAACATGCCTTCGATCCGCTCGATCCGGCCGGCCGGGTCGCGCAGGGCCGTGACGTTCATCAAGGCGTAGAACTCCGCGCCGTCCTTCCGCCGCATCCGGAGCTCCAGGTTCCGGACCTCATCGCCGGCCCGGAGGCTCTCGATCATGTAATCGCGCGCCTCGAGATCAACGTAGAGGTCGGACATGTTGACCGATAAAAATTCCTCGAGCGACGCGTAGCCGAACATGCGGACCAAGGCCCGGTTGGCCGCGAGGATCCGGCCGTCGAGCGACGTCTGGAGAATGCCCTCCAGGCTGCGGTCGAAGATCCGGCGGTATTTTTCCTCGGAAGTCCGGAGCTCGAGCTCGGCCCGCTTCCGCTCGGTGATATCCTCGACCGTGCCCTCGTAAAAAATCGATCCTCCATCGGCGGTCCGGATCAGCCGGGCGCTTTCCCGGACATAAACCGTCGTCCCGTCTTTTCGCTTCCACGCCGTCTCCAAACCCTGGATGAAGCCGTCGCGCTCGAGGCGTTCCTTGAACGCGGCCCGGGAATATCCCGGCCCGTATCCTTCCCGCTCCAAGTCCCGGGAAGCGATCTCCTCGAATGTTTCGTATCCGAGGAGGCGGAACAGGGCGGGATTGGCCAGGAGGATCCGGCCCTCGGGCGTCGTCCGGTAGAGGCCGACCGTCGCGTTCTCGTACAGCGTCCGGAAACGCTCCTCGCTTTCCCGCAGGGCTTCCTCCGTCCGCCGCCTCGCGGTGATGTCCCGGCTGATGCCGAGGATTCCGGCGACGTTTCCGGACGCGGATCGAAACGGGGACTTGATCGTCTCAAAGACGATCCGGCGGCCCCTCGGATCCCTCACCGCATCCTCGAACCGGAAAACCGTCCCCGATTCGAAGACGCGGCCGTCGCTGGCCCGGAACGAGGCGGCCAGGTCGGCCGGAAAGATCGTCTCGTCGGTTTTTCCGATGATCTCCGCGTTCGTCAATCCGCACAGCTCCACAAAGGCCTCGTTGACAACTAAATAACGCCGGTTTTTGTCCTTGAAATAGACGACGTCCGGGATGGTCCGGATCAGCTCCCGGAGGGCGGTCCGGAGGGTGAAGCCAGTTCGGCCCGTCGTTTTCGCGTTCTTGCTGACGGACATGAACAACCTCTCTTCGCGGGTCGCATTGGACCAGGGGAAAAAAGCCGATATAAAAAGGAATTATAGAAAAACAAAATCCCCCGAAACAAGGCCGGGGAGGGGTGAAATATTTCGAAGCGGGGGGTTAATCCCCCCCATGCCTGATCCGGATCAGAGACATGGTGGACGCCTCTAAAACGACAGCCGGGCGGTTAAAGGGGATCGATTTCCACCGTCGGGGCGGAAATATCCGTCCGACCTGTCGCCGCGTTCATATCTCCCCGACGACTTTCCACTAGGGGCTGGGGCGGTTCGATTCCGAGGATCTAACGACGTTGGAGGGCGAGTCGACGCGGCCCCATCAGGCTCGGGGCGATCCGACTCCCTATGAACCGGGCCGCCGGAAAAACCAATTCCCCAAGCCCCGGGAGGTGTCCACGATGTCGTGACCCAGGACAATGCCTTCCCCCGGCGCCGTCTCCCGGGTATAATGCCGCCGCATGTACCTCGGCCGCGAAATCCTTATGTTCTCGCCGCTTCTTCTCTACGCCGGCGTCCGGATCGGAAGCCTCCTCCGCGGGACCGGGACGCGGATCGCCTGGGCGGCGGTGTTTCTTCTGCTGGGCGGCGGCTACCCCGCGGCCGAAGCCCTGGAACACCGGGCGGCCGGCGTCCCGGCCCAGGTACTCTCGACCCTCGGCTACGCCGCCCTCCCCTTTCTCCTCTACCTGGTGACGGCCGTCCTGGCCGTGGACCTTCTCACGGGGCTGGCCCGCCTCGGCGGCCTCCTGTCCCGGGAGAAGCTCCGGCGGCCGGGAAGCCGGCGCGTCCGCCTGGGCTTGATGCTGCTTGTTCCGGCCGCGTTCACGGCCTTCGGCGCTTGGAACTTCAACCGCCTGGAGATCCGGGAATACCGGGTCGTTCTTCCCCGGAAATCGGCCAAGACCGAGCGCTTGACGATCGTCTTCGCGGCCGACTTCCACCTTCAGGCGCGGACGCCCCGGCGGATCATGGAGCGGTTCGCCGACAAGGTCAACGCCCTCGAGCCGGACCTCGTCCTCATCGGCGGGGATATCGTCGAAGGCGGCAACACGCCCGATGAAAAGCTGGAGCACGAAGCCGCCCAGTTCCGGCGCCTTCGGTCGGCCTACGGCGTTTACGGCGTCCTGGGGAATCACGATTCCTTCGGCGGCGACCGGAGCTCGTTTTTCGAAAAGGCCGGCCTTCGCATGCTTCGCGACGAGTACGTCCGGATCGACGCCTCGATCTACCTGGCCGGGAGATTGGACGGCCGCCGGCGGACGGCGGACGGAGGGGGCCGGAAATCCATCGACGACCTCCTCGCTCCGGTGCCCGGGGATTTGCCGATCATCCTTCTGGATCACCGGCCGACCGACCTGGAAAACCTGGGCCGGAGCCGGGCGGACCTTCAGTTGTCCGGCCACACCCACAACGCCCAGGTCTTCCCCTTGAATTTCATCGCCCGGAAGGAATACGAAATCCCGTGGGGATACGGAGTCAAGGGCCGCTCCCAGGTCATCGTCACAACCGGCGTCCAGGGCTGGGGGCCGCCCGTCCGGACGGCCGGCGCCTCGGAGATCGTCGTCGTCCGGGTGACGTTCCAATAATAATTCGGAACCTGTTTATCCATTTCCGGATTTCCGGTCTCTTCATATCCGTACCTGGTTATCCATTTCCGCATTTCGTATCCGTGCCTGGTCCTCTGAAATCAGTACCTGTTTATCCATTTCCGACTCTCTTTCGAGGTTGACTCGGAGTGCGAGCGGACATATCATCCATCGAAAAAGATCTTCACGGAATGGAAATGATCGCGGTGAGAGAATCGAGACGATGGACATAACGAAGCGCGGAACGATCATCGGAATCCTGGCGATGGTCGCCACGGCTTTGCTTTGGAGCATCGCCGGCTTATTTATCAAGGTCATCGACTGGCACCCCCTGACGATCGCCGGCTTTCGCAGTTTGATCGCCTCGTTTGTCGTCCTCCTGTACGTGAAGCGGCCGCATTTCCACCTGTCTTTCCCCCAAGTCGCGGCAACCGTCTGCAACGCCGCAACGATGATGTTCTTTGTCGCGGCCAATAAGACCACCACCTCAGCTAACGCCATCATCCTTCAGTACATCGCCCCCGTCTGCACGGCCTTCCTCGGAGCCTGGCTGCTGAAGGAGAAAACCCGGCTGGAGCACTGGATCGCCATCGTCGTGGTGACGGCCGGCGTTGTCGTGATGTTCATGGACGAGATCGGGGGCGGGCGGACGCTCGGTAACGTCTTCGCCCTTCTCTCCGGGCTCACCTTCAGCCTCTACTTCGTCTTCATGCGCAAGCAGAAGGACGAATCCCCGATCGAATCCATCCTGCTCTCCCACTGGCTGGTGGCGGCCGCGGGGCTAACGGTCACGCTGTTTGTCCCGGCCCCGCGCTTCACCTTGAAAGCGGTTGGGGCGGTGGTTGTTCTGGGGGTTTTCCAGATCGGGGTGGCGGCCGTCCTGTTCGCCGCGGCGATCAAGCGCATCCCGGCCGTCACGGCCAACCTGATCGCGGTCATCGAGCCGGTCTTCAATCCGGTCTGGGTTTTCCTGGCTTTAGGCGAGGCGCCCGGCGCCAAGGCTCTCGCCGGAGGGGCGGCGATCCTCATCGCCGTAACCCTTGTCTCGATGATCAGCGCCCGCCGGCCCAATAAACCGGAACCTGCTTAACCATTTCCGCATTTCGTCTTTATCCGAACCTGGTTATCCATTTCCGGATTTCAAGAAATGATTTCAAGAAATGGAGAAAAGGATAAGCAGGTTCCGATTTAACGGGAAATGGGGAAAAGGTTGAACAGGTACCGATTCGGTCGAAACAACGCTGACTCGTCAGACGATAATTTCCAGATCCTCGGCCAGGGTGCCGACGCCGTCGATGAACTCGTCGGCCATCTGCTTATTGAAGTTGCTTCCGACGTGGACGGCCTTGTTCCGGAGGTTCCGGAGCGAGGAAATCAGCTTGAAATGCTTTTGAATGACGGGATTGCCGGCGAGCTGCCCCAGTAGGAATTCAATGTCGCTTTTTTCGCGCGGCGTATTTTCCAAAAGGTAGCCGTGTTCCCGGAGACAGGCGGCCTGGAGGGTTTTCTCCAGGGCCCGCGAAGCCCAGAAACCCGACGTCTGATAATCCCCGTAATTGAAAAAAGCCTCGGCAACCTTGAGCGGCCGGCGGCCTGAATTCCGGATCAGATCCAGCAGCGTGAACTCCTTGGGGAGCTTTTCGCTCAGCAGCGACTTAATGTCCGCGAACTCGTCCTCCCGCTGGGAAATCGCCCAGATCAGCATGTCGACATCGGCCGTCCGCTCGAGCCCGAACGATGTCCGGTAGTCGCGCATCTCGTTGTTGTAGTTGAAGTACTCCTCGATATCGTCGTAGCCGCGCTCCACCCGAAGGAGCTTCAGGCAGGGCCGGGAATAAATCGCGAAATGCTCCGGCCAGACAAACCGCAGGAGGATTGAGGCCAGGGGGAGGCTCTTGAACAGGGCCAGGAGCCCGCGGACCATATCCTCTTCCTTGTCCGGGCGGGCCACCGGATCGATGATCAGCCCCCACGTTTTCTCCAGGCCGTCCTCGATCTGTTCCCGGGCCGGCCACATGTAATACTTCTTGAACGCCCAGAGGTCTTCCCGGGCGATCGTCTCCAGGTCCTCGTATGTGATGGCTTCGCCTCCCCGGAGACGGCTGACCGCTTTTTCGATGGTCGCGTAATCGATCTTCATCCGGTATTTCTTAAAGGAGATGTCCAGGAAGAGGGCTTCATACCGGTTTTTCCAGCTCATAAGGTCATCCATCTCAAAACCTCTTTTTCTCCCGAGGAGGCATTTCCCCCGCCGAAATTCATTATTTCACGATGTCTCGCTCGACTCAAGCCCTTGAATTCACGAAAATTCCCTCGAAAATGAGAGCTGGGCCGGAGGGATCGAAGTACGAGGATCCGGCCCCCCGGAACGCCGGGCGGTATAATGAATTTATGGGCCGGAAAGTCTACTGCCGCCACTGCCATAGCCCCGAAGTCGTCCGGGCCGGCATGGCGGAAATCCGGCGGATCTCGGGAATCACGAACAAGCCCTATGGCCGCAAAAAAGTCTTTCTCGTCTACAAGTGCCGCGCCTGCCTGAAGTACACGCCCTGCGGCGACCTGGAAAACCTCGTCTCTTGAGATCCGCCGCGCTCCGCGCTCCGGATGTCCGCAACGCCGGCCCCTTCCCTTCCCCGTTCATTCCGAACCTGGTCAACCATTTCCTCAATACAACCTTTTCTCTGCATCGGCACCTGACGAATCAGCACCTTCCTTGGAATCGGTACCTGGTCAACCATTTCCCGAATTCTCCGCGGCAGGCCTTTCCAGGGGAATTCCTGGCGAGAAACGTGGAAATGGAAAATGGAGGACCTGGTACCGATTTGTCGATTTATATCGATTGACTGTGCCGATTTACCGATTTTAAGATGCCGATTTCGGGACCGATTTTTTTACGGCTTCGCCCGGCGCCTCTCTTGAAGGCAGAACATCCCCAGGCAGATGAAAAAATTCCGCTTGACAAGAAAAGAGCTTTTATATTACAAGGCCTATTGTATAAGTCATTAAAACAACCGTGAAACTTACTTCGCGCAGTGAATACGCTCTCCTGGCCCTTGTTTATCTGGCTCGAAACAATGGGAATGGATTCATCTCGGTTGAAACAATCGCCCTGGCCCAGAACATCCCGCCGAAATTTTTAGAGCAAATTCTCCTCGTCCTTAAGCGGGCCAAGTACGTGCGGAGCGCGAAAGGCCAGCGGGGAGGATTCAAGCTGGCCAAACCCGCGGACGGGATCTTTCTGGCCGACGTCATTCGTCTTTTCGACGGAGCCCTGGCCCCCACCGAATCCGTCAGCTACTACTTTTATGAATCGACGCCGATAGAAAAGGAAAGGCGCCTTCTTCAGGTGTTCCGCAACATCAGGGACCTCGTGGCGAAAAAGCTCGAAGGGACATCGATCGCCGACGTTCTTTGATTTTTTTTAGAAGTTTATATGACTTATCTAATAGGCTAAGGAGTAAAAGATGATCGAGAACGTGACTCTTTACGGAGGATGCGGCCGAAACGGCCGCCCGGAACCTGTCTCTCGGATCGACCTTCGGATGGGCGACATCGTCAGCATCGTCGGACCGACCGGCTCAGGCAAAACGACCCTGATCAACGACATAGAGCTTTTCGCCGACGACAACACGCCGACCCGGCGCCGTCTCCTTATCGACGGCCGCGTCCCCCCGCCCGAGTACAAGGAAAACCCCTCCTCCAACCCAATTGCCCTTATCACCCAGCACACGACTTTTCTTTCCGATCTGCCGGTGGGCGAATTCCTCTCGGCCCATGCTCGAATCCGAAGCCAGTCGGACGCCCAGACGACGAGCTTGATCGAAGAGACGTTATCGTTCGCCAATCAACTCACGGGAGAACCGATCTCCCCGGGAAGCCGGATGACCGAGCTTTCCGGCGGCCAAACCCGGGCCCTCCTCATCGCCGACGCGACCGTCATCTGCGACACGCCGATTGTTCTCCTGGACGAAGTCGAAAACGCGGGGATTCACAGGACCCGAGCCTTGGAACTCCTTCGCCGGCGCCGGAAGATCTTCATCTTCGTCACCCATGATCCGCGCATCGCTCTTCTTTCCGACTTTCGAGTGGTTATGAAGGGCGGGTCCATGGTCCGCCTTCTCCGAACCGATGAGACCGAGCGGAGCTTTTCGGCCAAGGTCGACCGTCTCGACGACCTCCTCTCCAAGATGCGGGACCGTATCCGGATGGGCGAGCGCCTGACCGGAGCGGAGCTGGAAGGTGTGCTGTGAAGCTCGTCGTATGCGCCGGCCCGGCGACAACAGGAAAAACTTCAGTCCTCCGGCACATTGTCCGCAAACTCGACCAATGCGGGCATCGGACTGCCTTTCTCAAAATCGACGTCCAGTATGCCGAGGAAGATGCCCTCTTTGCCGCCGAATTCGGAATCCCCGTCCGCAAGGTGTATTCGGGCGAGCTCTGTCCGGACCATTGCAATGTCATGGTCCTGGGCGACGCCCTGCTCTGGGCCGGACAATCAACATGCGACGTTCTCCTGGTTGAAACGGCCGGGCTCTGCCTCCGCTGCTCGCCCTACGTCGACGGCGGGCTGGGGCTCGTCGTTCTCGAAGCCACCAGCGGGACGAATCTTCCTCTCAAAGTCGGGCCGATGCTGTCGCTGGCCGATATTGCCGTCATAACGAAGATCGACCGCGTTTCCCAGGCCGAGCGCGAGGTGTTTCGGGCCCGGATCCAGGACGTCGCCCCGGCCGTCCGCATCCGCGAAGTCAACGCCCTTCATGGGATCGGCATCGATCCGCTCGTCGACGCGGTTCTGCACGCCCCCGAAGCTCCGGAGCGGATGTTCCTGCGAGGCAATCCGCCGGTCGGGACCTGCACAATCTGCGTCGGCAAAAAGGACGTCGGCTGGCAATCTCATTTCGGCGTCGTCCGTTCGCTCGAAAACCAGAATTTCTACCGCGGAGAATAAGGAGATCACATCATGGGCAAACTCCCGTCATTCCCTAATATGAATAACGCCGGCGGCCCTGTCCTTCCCGGCCTCGACTGCGGGACCTGCGGCTTTCGGACGTGCGCCGAGCTGGCCGCCCGGCTGGCCGCGGAGCCGGCCCTCCTCAAGCGCTGCCTTTATTTGTCCGAAGACCGCTTCGATGCGTCCTCCCGGACGCAGCCTGAAGCACCCATAGATTCAGCCGCGCCGGCGGCTTTTGCTTCGCCTTGCGAAAGCCGGACTCAGGCCGCCGGCAGCGTCTGTCCGCCGGACCGGTTTGCGGTTGATGAATGCGCCCCGACATACCGCGACTCTCTCGACCGGGAAATCGACTTCTATCTCGAACATTTTCCCGAGGATCCCGGACCGCGGGAGATCATCATCCCCCATAATCCCATGATCACCCGGGAAATGGACATCCAACCGGGCGACATTCTCATCGGCCGGCCGCTCGGAATGTCCTGCGGCTGTCCCATCACTCACTGCGGAATCGCCTGCGAAGTCGACAAGCGGACGGGCGTCATCGTCTGGTGCGTGACCGGCCCTCTCGATCCGCGGAGCAAAGGCTTCAAGGATCTCGGGTATTACATCGCCGAAGGCTATGAAGGACTGGTCAAGCACACCCGCCGGGAAATCCGCATCGGCGAACGGTATTTTTTTCAGCCGCGCATGTGCATGCTTCAGTGGAGACACAGCGGACTGGTCAACTTCCTCAACCGGATCCCGGGTTGTCTCCAGGTCCGGCTTGAAGGGCTCTGGATCGGTTGACGCTCCGCCGTTCCGGTCTTTGACAAGGAATGGCGGGAACGTTACGATGCCCCTGCGCCGCCGGGCAGGCGGCGGGAGGACATGATGCCGAATCCGGGAAAATCCATCCAAGCCGTAATGGAAGCGCCGATCCCGAAGATTAAGGATCTGGCCCGCGGCCGGGAGGACATCGTTTCGTTTGCCCAGGGCCTGCCCTGGTTCGGCCCGCCGCCGGCCGCCGTGGATCGCGTTCTGGAACGGATCCGCGGCGGCGAGGGCACCGGCTATAGCGACGATCTCGGCCGCCCGCGCCTGCGCGGCCTTCTGGCCGCTGACCTGCGGAAGCAAGGCTATGCCGGGGCTTCGCCCGATCGCCTTTGCTTGACGCCCGGGGCCAATCAGGCCGTTTATATCGCGCTTTCGGTCCTGGCTGATCCAGGCGAAGAAGTAATCCTCCCGCGACCATATTATTTCAACAACCTGATGGCCCTCCAACTGCTCGGCTTGAAACCCGTGCTCATCGAAACGGGATCGAACGGGGCGATCGATCCGGAGGCCGTCCGCCGGGCCGTCAGCCGCCGAACCCGGGCGATAATCGTTATTTCGCCGAACAATCCCACAGGCGCCGTGGCCGGCCGGGAGACATGGGACCGGCTTCTCCAGATCGCCCGACAGGCCGGCATCATCCTGATCGCGGACGAGGCGTATCGCGATTTCGCCTGGGATGGCCCGCACGTTTCGCCGTTGACGATGGACACGGAAAACGTCATCGGCGTTTTTTCTTTTTCCAAATCGTACGGCATGGCCGGTTGGCGTCTGGGTTTCCTCCTTGCCCCGCCGGAATTGGTCGTCCAGGCCGTCAAGGCCGCCGACACGCTGCATATCTGCCCGCCGGCGCCGGCCCAGCTCCTGGCTGAAGACATTCTCGAATCCGAGCCGGATTATCCGCGGCGATTCCGCGATGACATGAAAGCCTCCCGCGACCGTCTGATCGCCGCGCTGCGGCCCCTTCATGCCCGGGGATTGATCAGCGAACCGCGCGGAGAGGGTGGATTCTACGTTTTCATCCGGTTAACTCCCAAACACCCTCAAAGCGGCTGGGAGATCGCCCGGCGGCTGGCGGACGAATATGCCCTGGCCGCGGTTCCCGGCGAAGCCTTCGGCATGGAAGGAAGCCCCTGGCTGCGCCTCAGCTACGGAAACATCCGGGCGGCGGAAATGGATTCGGCGGCGGACCGGCTGGCCGAAGCCCTGGCCGAAATCCTTCGCTCCTCCATGTCTCGAAAGGGACATCCTTGAGATCGACGGGCTCCCGGCCGGGATCATTCTCCGACTGATCTCAAAACGCCCGGACAAAGGGCGGCCCGATTACAGCCTTGTCTCCCGGATTACTGATGCGTCCGGGGACGGACCGCGCGCCGGGTTTGATGACGGGCGGGACCTCGGATGCCGTTGCCGGGAATTCGCGCCGGAGGATGGATCGAGATGCGGAGTGTCCTTATATGAAAGACAATCGGCGTCTCTGACATTCGGAACCTGGTCAACCATTTCCCGAATTCTCGGGCATAGGCCTTTCCAGGGGAATTCAAGCGGGGAAATACGGAAATGGTTAACCAGGTTCGGATTCGTTTTAACCTTTTCGCCGTTTTCAGCGTATTAACGGGAAAGGGAGATATGCATCATGAAAAACGCCGCTCTGATCCGTCTTCCAGGCCGCTTTCCGTTTGTCCTCCTCGCCGCGCTCCTTTCCATCTTTCCGGCGGGTTGCGCCGACCGATCCGCTTCAACGCCCCCTGTTTCTTCCGTTCCCGCCGCCTCGGCCGAGGCCCCCCTCCGGTCCATGACCCCGCCGCCGTTGGTCGACCGCAATGTCGACATTCTCGACACCGAGCTCCAAGAATGGATTCCGGCCCTGATAAAGAAAGCCCGGATCCCCGGACTCCAAGCGGCTCTCATTCGCGACGGCCGGATCGTCCTAGTCCGCGGCTTCGGAGTCCGCAACAGGAAGACTCAGGATCCCGTCACTGACGGAACGATTTTCGAGGCCGCCTCCCTCACCAAGCCCTTCTTCGCTTATTACGTGATGAAGCTCATCGACCAGGGCGTCCTCGAGCTCGACAAACCGCTGCTCGGCTATATCCCCGTCGAGATGGTCGAGGCCGGATTGGGCCACCCCCTCTCCGAGCCGGGATTCCACCGCGAATGGCTGGAAAAGATCACGATCCGCCACGTCCTCAGCCACTCGGCCGGCACCCCGCACGGCGAGAGCGGAAAGCCTTTTCCGCTTTTCTTTGAGCCCGGGACGAAATGGAAATACTCGGCCGACGGCTATGAATTCCTGCAAAAAATCATCGAGCATCTCAAGGGAGACCGGATCGACAACCTGATGCGGAGGGAAGTCCTCGAGCCCCTCGGCATGACCCGAAGCTGCCTGGTCTGGAAACCCGAGTATGAAGCGACGATGGCCAACGGACACGATTTTTTCGGCCGGCCGGTCCCCTACCGAAAGAGGACGGAAGCCATCGCCTCGGCCACCCTTTACACGACGGCCGAGGATTACGCCAAGTTCGTCGTCGCCGTCCTCGAAGGCCGGGATCTCAAGCCCGAAACATTCAAGGAGATGCTGACTCCGCAGATCGACATGGACAAGGACAAGGGCCTCGGTTGGAGCCTGGGCTTCGGCACGCAGCGCGACGCCAACGGCTTAGCCCTCTGGCAATGGGGGGATTACGGCGTATTCCGGAATTACGTCATCGCATACCCTGAAAAGAAAGCCGGTCTTGTTTACTTGACCAACAGTTTTCTGGGGCTGAGCGTCTGTTCCGACGTGGTCGGCCGCGTCCTGGGCGGGCTGGCCACGGGAAATCTCGCTCTGAATTATTGGCCGTACGATTCGCCGCGCTATCAATATGCCTGGGACGTGCGGGACAAGGGTTCGGCGGCCGCCGCGGAGCTGAAAGAGCTGTCGCGAAAAAATCCCGGATTGTTCACGCTCGCTTACATCAAATTCCTGGCCGAATCCCTCTCTGAGGCCGGCCTGGCCCCCCAGTCCCTGGCCGTCTTGAAAGCTTACGCGGCCGAACGTCCGCAATCAGGCTCCGCCCGGCTCGAGCTGGCCAAGGCGTATATAACGATGAAAGACTGCAAACGAGCCCGGCGGGAATTGGACAAAACCCGCGCCGCCGCCGAGGACAAGGTTGAATCCGCGGCCGTCGATTGGTATCTCGACTGCGTCTCCTCCATCGAAAAGCCGGTCCGGCTGGACGGGGAGTATTTGAAGAAGATCGCTGGAAATTACGGCGCGCGGCATCTTCTTTACAAGAACGGCCGCCTCTCCTACATGCGCGACGGCCGGGATTACCCGCCGGAAGGACAACCGTTGATCGCCATATCCCCCGACACCTTCTTCATGGAAAACCTGCTCTATTTCCGGATCAAGGTCGAGTTCGATGCATCCGGTAATCCAGTCAAGTTGATCGGTCTCTACGTTGAAGGCTTGCCGCCGGACGAATCGCCCCGGGATAAATAAACCGGTACCTGGTCCACCATTTCCCGAATTCTCCGCGGCGGGCTTTTCCAGGGGGATTCCGGCGGGGAAATGCGGAAATGGAAAACCAGGTTCGGATTTGTCTCCTCAGTGCGTCGCCGCGTTCTTTTTCGGCGGGTAAAGAATCGAGGCGTTCTTCACCCCGCCGTCGCCGAAGACGATGGCCGCGTCGACATCCGTCTCGTCAAGCTCAAGATCGATTTCCAAATCCGGAACGGCTTCCAAAATCGCCCGCACCTCTTCTTCCGTGAGGCGGGCGTCGCCGGCGATCGCCTTGGCCAGCGCTTTCTCGAATTCTTCCCATTCCTTCTTGGTCAATCTCACGCTCTCCTTGCCGCGTCGATGGGCCCGAGGCCGTCTCCGGCCCCCCTTATATTATAACCCCGCCGCCGTCTTAAGGTTGCTTGGCATTCGAGGCGCCGGCCCGTCGCCGCCGGGTCGCCGATTTCCCTCATTTCCGCCAACGCTATTCATGGAGCTATTCGCGACCTTCTCATCTTCTGCTCCGGCGGAAAAACGTTGGATACGCGAAGAGCCCATCCGCGGACGGGCCGGCCCGACGATCTTAAATCCGTTTTGAAGCGGTGATCTGTGCTCGGGCCGGGGGAATCCTATGCCTTCTTGCCGCAAGCCGCCGCCTTTCTCCTGATTCCTCTTACAGCCGCCGTCCCCGCCACCACGCCCAGACTCCCTCAGACTTCCCCCTCCGGCTTCAAGGGGCCGCCGCCGCCTTGCCGCGGCTCATTCCTCCATGCGGCGGCCCCTTCGATCCCCCTCAGCCCCCACCTTTGGAAATATTCAAAGCATCGTTCCAAGCTCTTCTTGAAGCTTCGCCTCCGTCGTCCCGGCCAGCGCCGCGGCCTGCTCCATTCCGATGATCCGCTCCGCGACCGCATAATTGAGGAGGCGCTTGAAGCGGATCGCCTCCTCCCTCCCCTGATAGGCCACGGGCTCGTCGATCGTCCAGCCGTTTTTTTTGACGGCGGCCACGAAATCGCGCAGGTGGCGCGGCGCGATCAAGCCCAAGCCGCAAGCCCGGTACATGATCGCTTGAAGCGAGATGCCGTACTTCCGCTTGATCGCCCCAAGCTCCCAGAGGGTGAGCTTGCGGCGCCGATGGACCAGTTCCCTCTCGAGAGCCGGCCGGGGAAGAAGAAGCGCCCCGGCGAAAATATGGCAAAGCCGCTCCTTCTCCCCGTCCCCGTCGAAATCGCAGATGATGTGGGCCAGCTCATGGGCCGCGGTGAAGCGGATCCGGTCAGGCGGACGGTTCATGTTGAGGGCGATGACGTACCCGCCGGCCGACCGGGCGGCCAGCCCGTCGAAATCCCCGAGGCCGTCCATGTCCCGGATCTCAAAGACCTTGATGCCGTTCGACTCGAGAAGCTCGAGGAAATTGGGAACCGGCGACAGGCCGAGATGCCAATGCCCGCGCACGGTCTCAGCCGCCCTTTCAATCTCCTCCGCGGTCCGGGTGGAAAAGCCGGCGACCGGATTGCGGAAAACGATCACCCGTCCCAGGAGCCGCTCCAGATCCTCGTAGCGGGCCAGGTATTCCAGGGCGAGGTGCTTCAACGCCTCCTCGCTTTTTTTCGGAAGCGGCGCGCTGGTCCGGAATTCGAGGTAGGACATCGCGTCCGGGGGGAGCGGCGCGCAAGGAGAATGAGGAACGCGCTGACCATGAGGCGCGGGTGAAGAAACGCCCCTTATCTCGATTGTCGCTTCGTTCGAGCGGCCGGACCAAAGGCTCGACCGGCGTTCCTTTTCCTCGTCGCCGCAAGGGTAACCATGGGATCCGCCGTCACGTTCGGCCGCGAATCCCCCCCCGTCCCCGGAAACCTTGAGCCCTCCGGCTCTTTCGGCTCCGGACGCAGCCCACGGCGTATCGCAATACCGCGGTTTCAGGTCGAGGACCTGTTCGAGCCGGTTCAGGATTTCGGGAGAAGGCGACATCTTGCCCTGCTCGTATTTGGAAAGGGCCTGGCGGGTGACCCGGCCGTCGATTTTCCGGGAAAGGTCCTCGAGACTCAAACCGGCGATTTTCCGGGCGACCTTCAGCCGCGACGGCATGAACAGGGATTCTTTTTCCATTTCCTTTCAGCTTATTTTCCCGCCCGACGGTTGACAATATACACCTTTTCATCCGTTTGTCAACCATTATTTTTGATGTCTTGTCCACGATCGAAATGTGAACGTCCGGATCATCGTTCCCCGGCAGGAGGATCGCATGACCCGCACATCCGCAACCTATTTTCCGGCGGCCGGGTAAAACCGCGGCGGCCGCCCTTGAAAGCCTTAAGACTTAGAAAGTCTCGCCGCGCCGTCCTGAAACAACCGCTTATTCCAGCTTTCCCGTTTTTTCTTGTTTTTGCCGTGCCGCTGTCCGGAAAGCTCTTCGAGAAGTCGCCCGGCCGCCGCCGTCATATCCAGCCGCTGGAGCCCCCGGTAAAATCCCGGACCGGTCTCCCTGTCTTCAGCTTCCGGACCGGACGCCGCCCGCGACTCCGAAATCGTCCGATCTTTATCCCCTTTTGCGGGAATCGTCTCCTCGGGCATTTTATTAGATCCCTCGGCGGCCGTGTCCGGCGTCGACGGGCGATGGACCGCCGCCGGCGTCCTCAATCAAAACTCTACGGGCGTCCCGGATATCCGAGAACCTTGAGCGCGTCCCAGGCGGCCACGTAAATGCCGTCCATGATGCACGTGCCGAGCGACGTCGCCCCGTCCGATCCATCGATCAGCGGCATCAGAACGACAAGGGAAACGTCCGTTTCCGGGTTGTATCTCATGGTGGAAAGATAACCGTAGATGGCGCCGTTGTGGCCATAGCCGAGATTCTTTACATGATCACAACCCAACGCGTAGCTGCCGGCGGCGTGCGGACCGATGGAATTGACCATCGTGTTGACGGTATTCGGATGAAGGACGTTGACGCCGGAAAACAGCGTTCTGACGAATCGATTCAAATCAATGAAATTTCCATATCCGTTTCCTTCGGCGACATGCGCGCTCATGTTTTGCGCCGAATAAACATCGGGGACCGTGCCGCCTTCCGCGTATTCGATGCCTGAAACGCACGGCGCCGGCAAAATCGCGTCGGTCGCCCGATGCGGGAATTGAACGACGCTCAGGGGCACGGGTGATGAGCCGCCGATGACATGATCGTATAAATAGTCACTGTACGTTTTCGCGGAACCGGCGCGCGCGGAGTAGACCCGGGCGATGATCTCGCTGAGAATGGTATAGCCGGTATTGCTGTAATGGGGGACGCCGGTTCCGGGCTCGAAATAATAGAGATCCGGATGCGCGACAAGTTGTCCGACCAGCTCATCGGCGCTGAACTGATGATACGGATCAAGAGACAACTGCCAGCGCACGTAAGACATCCCGTTCCAGTAATCATCCCGGGAATCATTATCCACATCATAAACGCCGGCGGCGTGCTGCAGGAGCTGCTCGATGGTGATTCGATCTTTGTAGGGAATGTTCCATCCGGCCGTGTCCGGAACGTAGGGAGTCGACGAGCCCGGAATAGCGGCCGTGATATGCGAATCGATGTCCAGCCAGCCGTCCTGATGCATTTTCAGCACCGCCGCGGCCGTGAATGTCTTGGTGTTGCTGGCAAAGCGGAAGTGCGTTCGTTCCGTCAGCCGCTGCGCGGACAAGTCCGCGGAGCTGACAAACCATGTGCCGTTAAGCGCCTGAATGTAAACGCTGATGGAAGGGATCGGCTTCTCCAGTTTCCCGGACAACCGAGTTCGGACGCTGTCCACGGCCGACTGCATGGCCATCCTTTTTTTTTCGTAATAAAAGCGGGAGCGCTCTCTTTCCCTCGATTTCGGCGCGGACGGATCCGCGGAACCGACGAATGACATTCCTTCAGGCTTCTGAAGATCAGCGCCGATGGAGGGGATCGCGTTCCGCCGTTTCCCGGATATCTGAGTTCGGACGTTTCCCGCGGCCGATGGCAGGACCGTTTTTCTGTTTTCGTAATGCCCGCCAAAACTGCAGGCGGCATTCAACAACAGGGAAATCATGATAATTTTTGCATAAAAAGGCTTCATGAGGCCGTTTCCCCCGGATTGGATTTTCTTTTAAAATGAATCACGCCGAA